>Ga0194037_1001074_pt1 | contig 20448 bp, 17 predicted proteins | sample JunL306m_MetaG_FD_148653 | JGI IMG/M metagenome (GOLD analysis project Ga0194037, IMG submission 148653) | Anoxic zone freshwater microbial communities from boreal shield lake in IISD Experimental Lakes Area, Ontario, Canada - Jun2016-L304-6m | ecosystem: Environmental > Aquatic > Freshwater >...
TGTACTTAAGGTTCCTGTTTTCGTATTACCTGTAACAGTCAATCCATTATTTAATATAGTAGCGTCTGCAACTGATAATGTACTACTTATTGTTGCAGCTCCTGTTAATGTTGTCGCTCCAGTAACTGACAAAGTGCCTGTATTCGTGTTGTTGGTGACTACTAAATTATCTCCGATTGTAGCAACGCCTGTTGTACTTAAAGTTCCTGTGATCGTGGTATTGCCTGCTGCTAATATTCCTGCATCAGTTATTGTGGATGATAAAGTGCCTGTATTTGTATTGCCTATAACTACTAAATTACCACCAACACTCGCATCACTTGTAGTGCTTAAGGTTCCTGTATTCGTGTTATTGGTGACTACTAAATTATCGCCGATTGTAGCAAAGCCTGTTGTACTTAAAGTGCCTGTGATCGTGGTGTTGCCTGCTGCTAATATTCCTGCATTAGTTTTTGTGGATGATAAAGTTCCTGTATTTGTATTACCTGTAACTACTAAATCGTTTGTTACACTCGCACTGTTTGCTGTTAAGGCTCCTGCATTAGTAGTTGTAGCCGATAAGGTATTCGCTGTAATTGTAGTAGTTACACCTAAGGCCCCTGTAATATTCGTATTTTTTAAATCTGTAGCTCCCGTCACTGACAATGTTCCTGTCTTCGTATTACCCGTAACTACTAAATTACCACTTACACTTGCACTGGTTGCAGATAAGGTTCCTGCATTTGTAGTTGTAGCTGATAAGGTATTCGCTGTAACTATAGTTGTTACACCTAAGGCCCCTGTAATATTCGTATTTTTTAAATCTGTAGTTCCTGTCACTGACAAAGTTCCCGTCTTTGTATTACCCGTAACTACTAAATTATTCCCGATTGTAGCAACACCAGTTGTACTTAAGGTTCCTGTGATCGTAGTGTTGCCTGCTGCTAATATTCCTGCATCAGTTCTGGTGGATGATAAAGTACCTGTGTTTGTATTGCCTATTACAGTTAAACCATTATTTAAAATTGTAGCGTCTGCCACTGATAATGTACTACTTATTGTGGTTGCTCCTGTAACTGATAAGGTTCCTGTATTCGTGTTGTTGGTGACTACTAAATTATCTCCAATTGTAGCAACACCTGTTGTAGTTAAGGTTCCTGTAGTTGTATTGCCTGTAACTACTAAATCGTTTGTTACGCTCGCACTGTTTGCTGTTAAGGTTCCTGCATTCGTAGTTGTAGCTGATAAGGTATTGGCTGTAACTGTATTAGTAACAACTAAGTCCCCTGCAACATTCGTATTATTTAAATCAGTAGCTCCTGTCACTGACAAAGTTCCTGTTCTCGTATTGCCAGCAACTACTAAATCGTTTGTTACACTTGCACTGTTTGCTGTTAAGGTTCCTGCATTCGTAGTTGTAGCCGATAAGGTATTCGCTGTAACTGTAGTAGTTACACCTAAGGCCCCTGTAATATTCGTATTTTTTAAATCTGTAGCTCCCGTCACTGACAATGTTCCTGTCTTCGTATTACCCGCAACTACTAAATTACTACTTACACTTGCACTGGTTGCTGTTAAGGTTCCTGCATTTGTAGATGTAGCCGATAAGGTATTCGCTGTAACTGTAGTTGTTACACCTAAGGCCCCTGTAATATTTGTATTTTTTAAATCTGTAGCTCCAGTCACTGACAAAGTTCCCGTCTTCGTATTACCCGTAACTACTAAATTATTCCCGATTGTTGCTACACCTGTTGTACTTAAGGTCCCTGTGATTGTGGTGTTGCCTGCGGCTAATATTCCTGCATCAGTTATTGTGGATGATAAAGTGCCTGTATTTGTATTGCCTGTAACAGTTAAACCATTATTTAATATTGTAGCGTCAGTAACTGATAATGTACTACTAATTGTGGTTGCTCCAGTAACTGATAAGGTTCCTGTATTCGTGTTGTTGGTGACTACTAAATTATCCCCGATTGTAGCAACACCTGTTGTACTTAAGGTTCCTGTAGTTGTATTGCCCGTAACTACTAAATCGTTTGATACGCTCGCACTGTTTGCTGTTAAGGTTCCTGCATTCGTAGTTGTAGCTGATAAGGTATTCGCCGTAGCTGTATTGGTAACAACTAAATCACCTGCAACATTCGTATTATTTAAATCAGTAACTCCTGTTACCGATAAGGTTCCTGTATTTGTATTACCAGCAACTACTAAATTACTACCAACACTCGCATCACTTGTAGCACTTAAGGTTCCTGTCTTCGTGTTATTGGTGACTATTAAATTATCCCCGATTGTAGCAACACCTGTTGTACTTAATGTTCCTGTCTTCGTGTTATTGGTGACTATTAAATTATCTCCGATTGTAGCAATGCCAGTCGTACTTAAGGTTCCTGTTTTCGTGTTATTGGTGACTACTAATTTATCCCCGATTGTTGCAACACCTGTTGTACTTAAGGTTCCTGTCTTCGTATTATTGGTAACTACTAAATTACCACCAACACTCGCATCACTTGTAGCACTTAAGGTTCCTGTTTTCGTATTACCCGTAACTACTAAATTATTCCCGATTGTAGCAACACCTGTTGTACTTAAGGTTCCTGTGATTGTGGTATTGCCTGCTGCCAATATTCCTGCATCAGTTCTTGTGGATGATAAAGTACCTGTATTTGTATTGCCTATTACAGTTAAGCCATTATTTAATATTGTTGCACCCATAACAGTTAATGAGTCAATTAATCTGGTCTTTTGATTTACTTGCAAATTACCATCTACTTTCACAGCACTTTTCGCTAATAAAGAATCGTTAATAATTGCTATTTGATTGACATACAAATTTGAATCAATCTTCACGTTACCTTTAGTCAATAAAGAATCATACAATAAAAGCTTTCCTTTTAACAATAAACTTGAATCTATTCTAGCACCTCTAGTCACGGTCAAGGAATCTTTAAAATCAAAACCAGAGGCAACAGTCAACTTCCCTCCCACAAATAAATTTTGATTAACAGTCAAATTAGAATCAATCAATGCATTGCCAACTAGGCGTAAAGAATCATTCAATGTAAGTACTGAATCAATTCTGACTTTACCATTTACATATAAACTTGAATCTATGGTAGCATTTAAAGTATTTACTTTTAGATTAATTCTATTAGATAAAGAAATTGTATCTCTTTCAAACCTCTTGGACAACATGACCGATGTATCTGAAATATTAACTTTTAAATTAGTACCCGAGGCTGTGGCTGAAGTCAGATTATCAATCCTATTGGACAAAGTAATCGTATCTTTTTTCTGTAATAAAAAGGAGGTATCCTTTTTTATTCTTTTGGTTAACATGGCTGCAGTATCTGCAATTCTTAAATTTAAACCTGAGGAAGAATCAATATTGCTTGTAAGTTCATTCTTTAAATTTGCTATTTGATTCTTTAGATTAGATTTTACAAAATAAGTATTCGCTACAGTGCTGTCATTACTTAAACTATCAGGATTGGGTGTTTTAGGCTTGCCGATAAAAACAGGTGAAACCAAATATTTATTACTCAAAGTATCTAAATTCTCTCTGGTCACTAGGGTTCCTGTCATAGGTAAATTAAGGCTAGTCGTTCCAATCGTATTGAACTTTAAATTTCCCAATCCTTGAATTTCAAAATTCTTACCTAAGGTAATTGTTTTGCCAGTGTTATTAATTCCAGTACCACCACTTTCACCTGCCAATACCCCACCAAATTTCGTTGCAGAATCTGCAATCACAGCCTTAAATGCACTAAATGCATAAGGCACAGCCCAAATTTGAGAGGTCCCCATATCCACATATTCTTTTGAAAGATCCCATCCTGGAGTGGGTATAGATGGCGCTATGGCAACTTTTAAACTAATAAAATAAATTTGTGATCTCCAATTTAAATTGTCAAATTTTGTTACACCAGACAAACGAACTCCATTGCCTATAATTAAATTAAAAATACCATCATCATTAGAAGTTACTTGATGACTTTCAGAATAAACAGTCGATCCAGTGGCAGTTGCTTCGTGAATTTCAACAACAGCATAAATGGTTCTTGCTGCAGCGGCATTTCCACTCACATCCCTAGCTACTGCCTGAAATAAAATTCCACTAGGCTGCGACTGTGCTATTAAGTTCTCGAAAGAAAATAATAAAACTATAAAAAATAATATTTTAATTATTTTATTCATTGTATTATTAATTCTTCAAAATTTTAAAAGTTTGCAAAACTGAATTTGAGGCTATTTGTATAAAATAATAGCCAGCAGGCAATGTTGACATATCCAACTTATACCCGGCTAAAAATGCATCTTGTGTAACTTCTTTCGAAATGGAAGGCTGGCCAGTATTGTTATAGACAACCAATTTAAATTGATTATCACTTTGAATCATGTTTAAAAATTTAATGTTTGTGTAAGTGAATACAGGATTAGGAGAGATTTTAATGCTCAATTTTATGTAATCCAAATCCACCATGCAAGAAGCAAAAAATTCACCTTTTTTGGTAGGCCAAAATTTAGATACATTATTTGCAACGATGAAACAATTTTTTTTATAAATCGAAATAGGCCCACTGGATGCTGATGCATTGGACATACCACCAATAGAGCCAATAGAATAGCTAAGCCCAATTTGGGAATGTACATTCATCGCAATGAATAAGAATAATATGGTTAATATATTTCTCAAAGGAATTGTCCAGATATGATTTTTTTACTTTCCTCTTTATGACTTGAAATAAGATTGGAAAAATCTTCTTCAGATTTAAAACCAGAGGCATTGATTAAAGAATGGATAGGTAATTCAGCATTTAATGGATTCGTAAACTCATCCCAAAAATGTGCAAACCTGTATTTTTCACATAATTCATTAAATTCTAGATTGTAGTTCTTTTGGGTGATCTCGTTTAAAAAGGAAGTTTTTATATTCAAAATATTTGCCATATGAGTTTCGGTGGCAGATTTATGCAAATAGTATTGATTAGTGAAAAAATGATGATCAAATAAAACCTTGATTTTATTTTCATTTTTAATTAAATTACGTATATAAAATAATTTTAATGCTTTGAAAAATTTCATAAAAATCGGATTACTTCTATATTACAATATTCGATTTTCTTCTATTTAAAACAAATTCAGCGTGATACTAGAAAAAAGTCTTAGAAAACAGATATGAATCATTGTAAAACAATCGTATATATATAAATTATATTTATACTATAACCAAAATTTGGCTATCAAAATCAATAATAAAAAAATAGAGGAAAAATTATAAATATTCTAGGATAAAATGAGTGAGACAATGGCAGTATAAGTAACCTTCCCACCTACGAAAAAAATGATGAATTAGGCTAAAAAACAGTATAATTCTTAGACCACAATAGAATCTATTAGGTCTGAGGGGTTGCCTCCATGAAATTTCTTGAAGGGCTTATATAGATGCTGTCTGGAGGAGAAACCCGCCTCCTTTGCTAAAGCATCAATGGTATAGTTTAAATACTTAGGATTGTGAATAATATCAATGAAATACTCTACCCTTTGCTTATTCACTAAATCGTTGAAAGTTAGATTGTACTTGTAATATACATACTTATATAAATCATTACTGCCCACATTTAAAACAGCAGCAAAATTATCTAATGAGGCATCAGGTTTTGTAAAATAGAAGTAGGTAAAGAAATGATTGATAAAATCTATGTCCTTGATCAAAAGGTCTGCATTCTTTTTAAAACTATCCCCAAATGCAATTTTCATGGATGATTTATTTAGAAAGACAGGTCTATATAAAATGACAAATAAAATATAAACATAATACAATACAGAAATAGAATAACCTACTGTATAATTATTTTGTATAATTGGAATAGGCAAATACATTAAAATGAGTAAAACCATCATGATAAATATCGAAATAGTCCATGTCTTTATTTTATCAAAGTAGATATTATTCATCCCAAATTTATTGATTATTTTATATAAAAAATAAATAAATGTGGAAGCAAAAGAAGCAATTAGCATCACCCTAAAAATCATAAACAGAAGCGGTAGTTTTAAATTCTCTGCTCTAACAACCACAATGGTTTGAGCTTTCAAAGAGGAATTATATCCTGGGTTAAAAGTCTCATTATAATAAAATGAATAGATGGAAAAAGATATCAATAATATAGATATACCTATTACCCATTTTCTAAATTTAGGGAAATATAAAATACTAAAAACATTTAAAAAAGCGGAAGAAACAAAGGCCTTACATAAAATAATATAAAATGAATATTTAGTAGAATACAAATCCAAACTATGTACATAAGAAGCAAAACCAATTCCTGTAACAATCAATAAAAAATTGTACTTTAAAATAAATGGACGTTTGAATTTAATTAGTACGTCAAAAAAGACCACTATAGATAAAGCAAAAATTGCAAAAAAAACTTTTTCTAATAATTGGGGCATTTATTCAAATAGATTGCTTAGCTACTAAAATAGACTAAAATCTAGAATAAATACATATTAAAATATAAATAAATTAATTATTTAATATGAAAATGATATCTTGTTTAACGTTGGCGCTATCATACTTTAAATGAAGTTGTACAGAATTGATATCTACTACTTGAAATTTGTTGGTAATTTTTATTCCAGCCATCCCGGCCTGAAAATTTAAAATTAAATCAGTAATGGTAGGCATTGACCAAGTACCAATTACCCCATCACTATCTGTATAAGAACCATCCCTGCTAAAAGTTTTAGTATATTTTTTTTGAGCTACATTTAATTTATACACTGTCCCATTTACCGACAAGGAATCAATTTTCCAAGTATGTTTAGTATTTTGGTAAGCACCAGTACCTGCCAATAAATTTTTTTGGAAATCTAATGGGGAAACAGCTTGTGTTTTCACACATGAGATGAATGAAAATACAATCAACGAAAAAATAATAAATGTAATAAAATTTTTCTTATAATTATTAATACTACGCATCAGTATAATTATTTAAATAATTTTCTTGAATAAAAGAATCCAAAATTAACAAAACTATCTTTTGACTTATTGGGACTACTTCTTAATTGTCCAATGCTAAAAGATTTGCCAGAAGGATTAGAAAAATATACCGCGGCCTCCGGATCTGTTTTAATTTTTGAAACCATTTTTACAACATTAGGATATTCATCTGGCCCAACATCATCTAAATAGTCAGAAAAGCTTTGATGCAATGTTAGAAATACACCCACACCGTTGAATCTATTAATTTGATATTTTAATTTAAAATTGAAAAAATAACCCATTGCCATTAATGAATAAGGTTTCTTTAAACTATCTATTAATTGACCGCCAGTACCTAATGGTTGTAAATTATAGACTTTACTCTTGTATAAACCAGTTGGATTAAACGATACAAAATCAAAGCCAATTCCAATAGAAGGTCTAAATCTTTTGGCCTTGGTATACAACCTATTGTCTACAAAATCATAATTTAAACCAGGAGAAATACCAAGTATAGAAGTACTAAAGCTCATTCCTCTAGAAATTTGTTCATTGTTGGTGGAATTAAAATCAGAGTTACTTAGTTTCGAACTAGTGATGGCTAAACTAGCACTCAAATTTGAATACAAGGTATAGCCTATATTAGCCCCAAACAATATATTCATTTCATTACTGAACAAATTAGGATTACTAATCGTTCCTTGGAAAATAGTCTCTCCTGCCAACAATGAAATTTCGATTCTACTTTTTTGAGGTGTTTCCAATTTCTGGAATTGATTTTTAACAGAATCAAGTTCTTTAGGTTTGGGCGCCACAGTGTCTTTTTTTAGCTTTAGAGAATCAACAAATATTTTTTGTTTTCTAAATTCTAATAAATAGGCTTGGTAACCAATTTTAATATCAGGGGCCAACTCATTGTTCCCCCCAGTAATACCTTTAATATTATAATACCCAATCCTTTGTTTTGGAACTGAAATAGTTTTAGTAATGTCTAATTTTGTAGAATTTCCACTGATGTCTTGTGAATTAAATGTCAAAGTAGTATCTGTTACTTTTATAGAACTATCTGATTTGAAGTAACTATATATTAATTTAGCATTGCTAAAATTTGCTTTTTTATTCGATTCTAATACTATACTTTTTAATTGACTTTTAATTGCTAGTGTATCTTGAAACTCGGTATTAGTTTCCCCATTTTTTATAGAATAAACATGCAATGGATTAGACTCTGCCGGCGTTGATAAAAATGGATCGTATTCTAATTTTGGTGAACTATAATTTAAGTTCTGATCATATATTCCTTTTTCAATATTTTCTTTAACAATGCTACCCCAGTAATTATTATTTAGTTTAAACGTTTTATCTGTACCATAAATACCAAAATTGGCCGCATGTACTATAGTATCTGAGATATTATCTATTAAGAAGTTTTTTACGAAACTATTTTTTTCAATTTTAGCAATATAAGTAGTGTTGATCTGATCTGTTCTCCCATAAATATAATTGGTAGAAATATTATAATTTTTGAAGCCATACACAAAATTATTGGCAAATGTGTTATTAGTGATTTCAATCTCTACATGGTCACTTTTCAAATCTTCAAAATAAATACCAGCATTGTTGCCTGTAAAAAGGTTGTTGTTTACTTTGAAATGTGTGAAAATAGAATCCGTATTAAAATTAAATGGTGGATTTAACACTTGCAATACAGAAATCTTTCCCACATTATTTATAAAAACGTTATCAGAAATATTAACTTCTAATCTATTCCATCCAAAATCAAACATTAATGGCAACTGTAAACCTCTAAAAACTGTATTGCTTATTACTACTTTACTAGAATCATTATTTTTTATAAGTAGCCCCACCCCTTCTAAATTTTTCTTCCCGAAAAATTCAATATTATTGGATACCCCTGTCATTGTCACACTCCCCTCGCAGACAATAAGCCCAGCTTCTATCATCTCTATCTTTGCCCCCGCAGCCACTTCCAAAGCACCTGTAACACGTACAACATCCTTAATCACGTGACTACCTGAAGGAATATTTAAGTTGGGATAATTACCCGCTAAAGTATCCTGTGCATGAGCAAAGTTTGTAATAAAAAGAAAAATGAATAGGAATAAAGGGGCCAATTTTCTCATTAATCTATTATTTTATATATAATTGGTGGAGAGGTTCTAGTAGAACCGTCTACCAATGACATGTTAATCATATCAAATATTACTAAATCGTTTTTCCTTAAACTACCTAAAATTTTCTGAGTAGTAGACTGGAACAATTCCCCATAATTGGACACCGATTCTTCCTCTTTACCATTATGAATTTTTACCACCTTGTAACTGTTAATTCTTCCTGGAAAATATTTTAAATTATTAATTTCCAAATTTGCTTCTAATCTTTCAGCCGCTAATAAATCTTTCACGCTAATGTTATAAGTATTCAAATTATCTCCTTTCACGCGCACCAATGGATCAGGCAGTGGGTTCACCATAATCTTCTTATCAAACAATAATTTTTTCTCTTGCTTTCTTAAATCATAAAACTTTAATAAATACTCCCCATTTTTTGAAAATGTAATTTTGAAGTCTTTTCCTACTTGGGTGATTTTTGTTTTAGGGATTACTTCAAAAGTAAAGTCTTTGTCAAAATCAAATTTAAAGTCCGAAATAAAAGATGTAGTTAAACCAGTAAAAATATTTTCTGTGTGTAAGGAATTAATAACATTTCTAAACAAATCATCAAAAACCTCATCTGTTTTTTTGATTACTTTTTGATCAGGTTGAATTATTTCCTCTGGCTTATATTCTTTAACCGTAGATTTTAAAACATATAATTTAGGATTGAACTTAGAGAAATAGGTAGGTTGATACCCAATTTCCGCCAACGCAGCTTCTTGATATAATAATTGCGCCTTTGCCACCAATAACTTAATACGCTGCAATTGCATATAACTAATGGCAGAAGGTTTATGCATAAACATATAATAATCCCACTCATCCACTTTTCCTTTGATGGTAGTTACCTGTTTTTGTATAGGAATTAAAGAATCCAAAGAAGTTTGCAATTTAAATGGCGCCTTTTTAATAAAATCAGAAAGGTCAAATAAATCAATACTTAATTGCTTCACACCCCTATCACTTTTTAATATTTCTTCAATTAAATTTCTACCATTAAACTGCTTAAGTAGGGTTGTTTTTTTTACAGCAAATTCACTGTCTACATAATTTATTACACCGCTAATGACCACATAACTTTTAGCAAGTCTGGTTCTAATCTTTAAATAACTATTGGCCTTTTCACTTCTGCTTAATAAGTCTATATTATCTTGAATAATATTGTTGCTAATTTCTACTTTTTTTACTTCCTCCACAATCAATGATTGGAATGATTTAATAGTAAAAATATTAGAGTCCAATACCGATAATTTGATATTGATCACAGAAAAACAAATAAACACGATATACAAAAGACTAATAATCTGATATCTTTTGACATCTACGTGACCTTCGGCCATATCCTAGATTTTAATTTATTAGCTGTATTGTTTGTATAATAATATAAACGCCAACTGTGAACCTGCAGGCACTGTATTTGTTTTAGCTAAATGGTAATTCAATTTAGTGAACACATCTTTCTTCGTATCTTGTTCATTCAAATTAAACAACTCTAATAACTTTGATTTTTTACTAACGTTGTCTGTAACTAACTTTTCAATGATGGTATTGATATAATTTAAATAGGTCAATTCCCCATTGACAAATAATTCATTCAATGCAACACTGTACTCATTTTTAGACCCAAAGTAGATGGTATCTGCATAGCAATTAACCACATCGTCTAACACAATAGTCTTATTTTCTGCAATTTGAAATTCAATAATCTTATTGAAATATTGTTGCCCAAGGGATGAATCTGAGAAGGACAAAGTGGTTTGTACTAAGTTTTTCAAATAAGCATACCCAGCAGCAGTATCAACATTATATCTTACCTTCTTAAATTTAGACAATAATTTCTTCTTCAATTCATCAGACTCTGAATTTAAAATATTGGTCAATGAAAATAATTCAGCCTCTTGCTTAATATCAATTTTTTGTATAAAGTATTCAAGCAAATTTTGATCCTTCAATTTAACCAAACTCTTTAAGCATTCTATATTAGGGCTAATTATAAGCTCCTTAGTGAAATAGTTTTGTACATGACTTAATACCAGTTCCTCTTCACCGCCAAATACTTGCTGCTCTTTAGATTTTCTTGGTCTAATTTCAATAGATTCTCCTTGACCAGATAATATAAAATTTTCAAAAAAAGTATTGAACTTTATGATGGAAAAAGCTTTACATAACAATTCTACTTCAATTGCTTGCATCGTATGCGCCTTGTCTAAAACCAATTTGCTCATTTCTGGAATTGGCAATTTCACTGGGAACTGTATTAAAAAAGGCAAGGCTTCTTTATTCGGTAATTTCTTGTCGAAAATTCTTTTAAAAATTTGACTGACTTGTGTGTAATCGTCGGTGCTTAATTTATCCCATGCTGGTTGGAAGAACAAGTCTTTTGCAAGACTAAGGATATCCATTTGCTCCAATTGCCACAAGGAATGTGCAGCATTTTTCTGAGCTAGAGACGCATTCGCAAGATCTCCATTGATATCAATTTTTAAATTATTTTCTTCAGTACTATTGATAAGCTCCTGATTGTTAATTCTTACCACTGCATTTACACCATCAGTTCCATCCAATGCAATGTCCGTATTTGATCCGGATCCATCCCCTGTTTGGATATTGATGTAGGTTTCGCCAGCTGCAGCTTTAGCATTGGCTGCAATGGTTCCTAACCCTTCAGCCACTTTGGACAAAGTTGCTTCCGTGGCTACATCCTGCTTCACCTCGACGTCTATGAATTTAACAGCAGATACCCCAAACACGACTGCTTCAATGGCCAAACCGCCAGTGATCAGCAGATCTTGAGCAGGCCATTCCAATAACTTGGCAATTACTCCAATTAAAATTACAACGGCAGCACCGCTATAAAAAAGGTTGAAAATGTCTAATTTTTTGGTCTTTACGACATCTGGTTTCATAGGTGGATTATTTAGATACAATTTTACTTACGGATGTAAAAATCATTGTAATATAGATATATCTCTATCAGATTCAAAAAAATGTAAGAAAACGGATAATTAATGGAGGTGTTAATCTTGAATCATTGCTATTCAACATATTATAAATTATTTATTTATAATATGTTGAATTTATAGTAGATTGTATAAATAGTATCAAAAACTATTATAAGTGGCTGTAATTTAATCCTTTAAGGGTTATTCTTCATGCTTTGCCAAATAGCCTCTTTTTCGGCCAAGCTCAATTTAGCTAAGTCTAACCCATGGTCTTTGGCATAGGTTTCCATCAGTTCAAAGCGCTTCTTAAACTTCTTATTGGTCTTTTCTAGGGCGGTTTCTGGGTCTATCTTTAAGAACCTGGCATAATTGATTAAACTAAAAAACACATCCCCCAGTTCGTCTTCCATCTTCTCTTGGTTGTTTGCGGCAACCTCATGTTGCAGTTCTCCTATCTCCTCATTTACTTTATCCCAAACCTGTTCTTTATTCTCCCATTCAAATCCCACTTGTTTCACTTTCTCCTGAATTCTTAAAGCCTTGACCATGGAAGGTAAACTATTGGGCACACCACTTAAAATGGTCTTGGTACCATCCCCCTCTTTTAACTTGAGCTGCTCCCAGTTTAATTTCACTTGCTCTTCCGTCTCTGCTTTTACATCCCCATAAATATGTGGATGTCTATGAATTAATTTTTTGGAGATGCCTTCTATCACTTCTTCTAAAATGAATTCATTTTTTTCAGTAGCTATTTTGGTGTAAAATAAAATATGTAATAATAAATCACCTAGCTCTTCTTTAATACCTTGCCAATCTTCTTCAATTATTGCATCTACCAATTCATATAACTCTTCAATGGTATTGCTTCTGAGACTATGTATGGTTTGTTTTTTATCCCAAGGGCACTCTGCTCTTAGTCGATCCATAATGGCCACTAGTTCTAAAAATTTTTTGGAAATATTTTCTTGAGACATGATATTATTTATTAGGATTAGATGGGACAAAATAGTTGATGAAGAATTTTACAACTCTGATTAAGGCGAGTATATTAGTGACTACAAAAAAGATGAAAATTACACATGTAAGAACATCTGAAAAAATTAAAAAACCATACTTTTTTATATCCACATACAAGTTGAAACTGTTTATCGTTATCATTGTAATTGTTGATAATCCTTTAAATACCATTTTTGGTAAGATTTTTAATTTTAAACTATATTTAAAAAATAAAGGTAAAGGACAAAAAATAAAAAATAAAGCAATTAATTTATATAAAAATGTGTTAAACATCGCAGCTATAATCCAAAATAATATTACAGGAGAAGCTAATTTATCACTATGCACAATAAAAAAATAATAAGATAATGTTTGTAAAAATGGAGATTCAATTAACTTTAAAAGTATATTTATAAATTTCATTGTAAATAATTTAACAAGGTCCATTACTTTTTTTAGCTTTAGATGTATTTAATATAGCATTGTTATTTCCAGATTGTTGCATTTTTTCAATTGAACGGTAAAGTGCATTTGGAGTAATAATTGGACTGATTGAAATAAATGGAGTCATAGCATATGGCATATAATATTGGGGCTCTATGTATATATTTCCTCCTGCTGCATTAAAAACATTGATTGCAAAATTAGTACAATTAAAATTATATAAATTATAATTGTTATGACTCAAAGATATAGCTTTAGTTATTGCAGATCTAAATTGATTTGCATTTACATCTAAAGAATATATGGCACTATACTTATTTTCTTCATCATTTACAATTTTGGAATTTACCTCTCCTAACATTGTATTTACATCTGTTACTACAGGGTAAAAGCCAATAACTTGAGTTATAGATTGACCACTAGCATTTTCCTTGGTTAAAGAAATAAAAGCATGACCAGCAGATCTTTCAGTTAAATTTAAAAATTCTTCAGGATGATTATCGACTGGTAGTAATGAAGCAACTTATATAGAATATTTTGCCCCCTCATCACTAATTGTTCCAAAACAGTTAATTAAACTAATAATATCAATTGCTTCTTTTTTATCGTTTATGAAATTTACATTATATAAACTACCATAAATTCCAAACTCGTTTGGTTCAATTGGTAAATACTGATTTTGATAAAAGTTACTACCTAAAATATTAAATAAATTGAAATAATATGAATTTGTAAGGTTGTTTTTACCATTAAGTGAGCTAAATACAATAGCATCCGGTAATGTATAAGGGCTATTATCAAATGTTTTTTTGTTTTCTAGAATAGAATAAGATTTAATGTCACTATTTCTATAGTAATTATTAATTAAATCATTACTTTCATAATTAACTAAATAATTATTTTTTATAATTGATTTTGTTTCCTGATGACCATCTAATGCAAAAATGCATATACTTCCATTATAACTATTGGCATTATTAGTGGCAATTACAAGGTTAGTGGTATCAAATTGTAAAATTTTCCCTTTTACTATTCTACTGTTTATATCGGCTTCCACAATAATGAATCTTTGTGGATCACTAGTTAAAATCTGCAAAAGACTATTTCCAGAACTAAGTTTATACACTACTGTTCTTGTTGAATCTAACTTATTAAAATCATTTACAGAAAGACTATCTTTTAATTCTTGTATAACTTGTTGTGAAAATGACAAAGAGTGAGTAATATTTATATCATCCTTATTACAAGAATTTAATGTAAATAATATTGCCAATAAAATGATGTATTTGAACATAATTAATTTCATCTTTTATATTTTTAAATAAAATTAATTGTTTTCTTCACTTATTTTGCCTCTTAACTTAATCTAAAAAATGATTTGAATAAAATTAGAATTTTATCTATGACAAATTCAATAGATATAGAAAATATTCAATAAAAAATTAATGTTATGATAATCTGCGTTACAAATATTTACTTGATACATCATTTGAAATATGATTTAAGTTAGACTTATAAATTAAATAAAGAAAGTAGTATAAAAACAAACATAAGACCTGCCATTAAAATAGCAGTCAAGATGTTTAAAATTACAAACTTCAATACAGTTTTTAATCTAGATTGATTAAAATGATTGCGTAATGCTTTGTATACGTAATAGAACATTAAGATTGATGTAACAATTGCTGCTGCTCCAAATGGGGGCATTTTAAAAATATACTCAGTGGATAAATTAAATAATTTTAAAGCAAATAAAATTATAAAAAAAGCACAGTAAATATGTATGCTAAAAATGAGGTGGTCAACAAAGTAATGATTTTTGTTACGGCGGTATAAAATCCAAAGGAACAAAGCAAACATGGGTAAGGAGATGTAAAGCATGCGTGAAAAATAATGTTCAAACTGCTCCAATAGGGCTGTTCCAAATTTGAATTTATCATTTTTGAATTTATCGTTTAACTCGATTGATTTTTTAACCAAGGATGATTCAAGCCAACTATCTTTTTTTGTATTAGGTAATTTTGATTGCGCTGAATCATATGCCGCGATTGTCTTATAGGGTATAGAATCGCCGCCAAAGCGAAAATTTAAACCCTCTCTTTTAAGATCGGCTTTTTTAGAATTTACTTTTTTGGGTTCTTCTTGTTTAGGATCTATTTTTTTAAGATCTATTTTTTTTGACACAACCGAATTGGGCAATTTAGGGTTGGGTAACACAGAATTGGAGAGCGCTATTGCAGGGATAGGCTTTACTATTTCTGGTTTATTTGCTTGTTCTCCAGAAAAAATAAAGAAAAAGAAAACAGTAGAGATAAATAAATACATTCTAATGGGATGGATGAAATTAGCCCTTTGGCCATCCATATATAATTGTGTAAGCTTTGCTGGTTTAAACAAAAGAAGCTTCAATGTCTTCCATAACTTTCCATCAAAATGTGTGAGGTCTTGAAAGAAATGCATAATCAAATGTCCAAAGCTTTCTTTCACTTCTACATTCTCCTGTCCGCAATGATGACAAAATTTACCCATAACGGTTTCACCACAGTTCAAACAGTTTTTCTCTTTTCTTTCTTTTAAATGAGACATAGGGGTAATGACTTGGCTCTAAGTTAATCTTGGTTTGGCTATAAAAAAATTTAATTAGTTTATAATTTTTAAAGATTTCTCTTCTTTGAACGATAGGTATCCGTTTGAGAATGACAGTTAGGGCATAACAATCTTAAATTTGAAAGAGAATGATTGGTTCGACTTCCATCAATATGGTCTAGTTCTAACTTAATAGGCTTCCCATTCCAAGAATCAATTAAACAAATACTGCAAATATTTTTTAGAACGCCATCCTTTAGCAATCTATTTTTTAGTTTATATGTTTGGAAATGCGGGTGAACTCCTTCTAAAATTTCGTTTAGATCAATCTTTGAAGGTGTATTCTTATTACCACCCTTAAGACCTTGATTGGGAGTATAACAATCATATAGAATAGCTAGTCTTTTTAAAGTATTGAAATGGATATTTAATTCAGCGGCAGCTTGCGCCATTGAATTACTCATTTTACAAACTTCTATAATCTTCTCTTTTGAAATTTTTGTTTTCATCTTATACTAATTTATGCAAAAAAAAAATCCCTCTCGAAATAATCGAGAGGGATTGTGCCTCAGGCGGGAATCGAACCCGCACGGGCGTTGCGGCCCACAGGATTTTCTTACTACTATGGTTTTCACCACCCTACTCTGGTTTGTAGTCTGGACTATGCCTTCACCATATCTTTCGATTTAGGTGCTCCGTGTCTAGTCTCTACACGTTCCCTTTCGGGCTTCGCTCGGTATTCCCATTTTAAAGGGTTCGCCGAATTTACGGAGTTCTACATCTTCAATTTCTCGAAGCGCACTCAAATTTTGTTCAACCAAAGAACAATGTCTAAGTCCTGCGTGTCTACCAGTTCCACCACCAAGGCGTCTGAGATCAGACTTAAAAAAAATCCCATCCCGAGTCCTCGGGACGAGATTTTTGGAGCGAAAGACCGGGCTCGAACCGGCCACCCCGACCTTGGCAAGGTCGTGCTCTACCAAATGAGCTACTTTCGCTTGTTCAAGAACTATTTTTAGGACTGCAAAAATAACGAAACAGCGGTCTAAAACAAAATTATTTTCTTACTTGTACTCAGGTTTGTACTGAGAACTACTTTGCACTTCAGGATTGGGTTTTTGGAAGCGACTATTGTACAATTTGGTACAATTGCCCAAAACCAATGCTAGTATAGCAAAAATAGATACATAAAAAAAGAATCTAGAAGAAGTCACCCAATTTGCGGCGATGTCTTTATTAGCTGAATTGTCTTGTAAATCTTGTGACATAGTGTTTAATTACGGACGCAAAAATAACAACAAGTTCTTAATAATGAACTTGTTTGCTTACTATTTTACTAAAAAACTGCTTGTTTTTTATAAAGTACTGGAAAACCAGGGATCCATGGTATACTCCGCCCAATGAATCTAAAGGTTTTGTGTCTTTTGTTCTTATGATTTTACCCCCTAAATAATAGCCCATGAATGCAAAATGCGCTTTGCCTATGGCCAAAAAGAAGCTGGTATCTCCCCCCAACAAGCCTTTATAGGCCGAAATAGCATCCAATGCAAATCTTGCAGGCAGTTTCCAAATCAATTCAGATAAAGGCAAATTCTTGGTCAACATGATTAAATTGTTTCTAAAATTTAAAAACACTTTTCGTCCCCCTCTAGGTAAAGTGCCCGCCCCAACATGATATACTTTCGCTAATGGACAGGCGTAAATTTGATAGCCTGCAACCTGCATTCTCCAACACAAATCAATTTCTTCTTGGTGTGCAAAGAAGCTTGCATCAAATCCATTCAATGAATGAAATAATTCTGAACGAATCATCAAACAAGCACCCGTAGCCCAGAAAATTGGCGCAGCATCATCGTACTGTTTTTCATCTTTTTCACAAACATCAAATACGCGTCCTCTAGAAAATGGATACCCTAAACTATCTATCCAACCCCCTGCTGCACCAGCATATTCGAAACTATTTGGATTAGTATAGGATAAAATTTTGGGCTGACAGGCCCCTATCGAATCGTTGGATTCCAATAAATCTACCATTGGATCTAACCAATGGGCATCTACAGAAACATCCGAATTCAACAACACATAATATTTTGCGGCTACTTTTTTCAAGGCCCAATTATAGCCACCTGCAAAACCTTCGTTGATGGTATTCGTAATTATTTTAACTGTAGGAAAGGATTCTTTGACTAATTCTATAGAATTATCAGAGGATCCATTGTCTGCCACCACTATTTCAAAATTTGGATACCGTGTTGCCAATACCGATGGTAAAAACTGAGCTAAATATTTAGCTCCATTGTAATTTAATATGACGATGGAAACAAGCGGTTTCAAACTGATTCTTTTAGCGAATGTAAGTCCAAAATATGGGAATTTGAACTAAAAAAGCTAACTTAGTGCAATGAATAAGGGCAGTTTTTTACGCAGCAACTTAGATTTACTCAACCATCCCTTGGGGTAGTTTAATTACCTCCTATTTTTTTGTATTCAATCGAGAAGCATTTTTCTCTTTTCTCTCCCATTATTTACTTTTCAATAATCTAATTTATAGAAATGAATCATTCAACTATTAGTTCCCATGCTGCTAAATACTTAGCACTTGAGGAAAAATATGGCGCTCATAATTACCACCCACTTCCAGTAGTGCTCGAAAGAGGTGAAGGCGTTTATTTATATGATGTAGATGGCAAACAATACTTCGATTTTTTAAGTGGTTATTCTGCGGTGAACCAAGGCCATTGCCATCCGGCCATTATAGAAGTATTACAAAAACAAGCTAGTAAACTCACTTTAACTTCTCGCGCATTTCATAATAATTTATTGGGTGCGTATGAAAAGTATATCACCGAATATTTTGGATACGACAAAGTGCTTCCTATGAATACGGGTGTGGAAGGTGGAGAGACAGCAATTAAGTTAGCAAGGCGTTGGGGATACAATGTAAAAGGCATTGCAGAAAACAAAGCAAAAATAATTTTTGCAGAAGGTAATTTTTGGGGACGCACATTGGCCGCTATTTCTTCATCCACCGATCCTAGTAGCTTTAAAGGTTTTGGCCCTTATATGCCCGGCTTTGGCTTGGTACCTTACAATGATTTAGTGGCTTTAGAAGAAGCATTAAAAGATAAAGAAGTGGCTGCATTTATGGTGGAGCCTATTCAAGGCGAAGCAGGGGTAGTAATTCCTGATGATGGTTATTTAAAAGCAGTGCGTGCTTTATGTGATCAATACCATGTTTTATTTATTGCAGATGAGATCCAAACTGGCTTAGCCAGAACTGGAAAAATGCTGGCCTGCGATCATGAAAATGTTAAGCCCGATATTTTAATATTAGGAAAAGCATTGAGTGGAGGGACGCTTCCCATTTCTGCAGTACTAGCCAACAATGAAATCATGATGCAGATTTTACCTGGCGAACATGGTTCTACCTATGGTGGGAACCCTTTGGCTTGCGCAGTGGCTATAAAATCTTTAGAAGTTTTAAAAACAGAGAAGATGGCGGAGAATGCAGAAAAAATGGGTGAAAGATTAAGAGCAGGATTAGCTAATTTGAATTCTCCATTTATCACCACCATTCGTGGCAAAGGTTTATTAAATGCAATTGTAATTAAACACAATAACCCGGAGGCAAGTTGGGATTTATGTTTGTACTTAAAAGATTTAGGCTTGCTCGCAAAACCTACACATGGAGATAAAATTAGATTCGCGCCGCCTTTAATAATTACCGAAAGCCAAATAGATGAAGCGGTAGCAATTATTGGGGCTGGCTTGAAACTTTTAGCTTAGGTAAAAAAGTCATCAGCATGATGGCTGCAGAAATTATTATGCAAGCATATAAAGCCCATTGCTTTTCAGGACACTCTCCCATTTGGCAGGTAGACATTATTAAATAATTTCTAAAGCTCCATGCTAAAAGTAAGGCAGCGAAAACCATATTGAACCTTTTTGCCCAGATATAAGGTAATGCAAAAAATAGCAAGCTCAAAACAGCAAAAAAGCTTAAAAACTTACCGGCTTGACCAAAATTGGATCCTGCGGCATCCCAGCCTGTAATGGTCCAGTGTCTGCTCTCTATAATCACCAAAGGTTGTGTTGTGCTATAAATTAGCAATAAGCAAAGCAAGAGTCCAATGGTTTGAGAATATTTCATGATAACAATTTTTATAAAAAACAAAACCCATACCAATTTGTAAGGGTTTTGTTTTTTGATGAGGTCGAGAGCGGATTCGAACCGCTGTGGGAGCTTTTGCAGAGCTCTGCCTAGCCACTCGGCCACCCGACCCTAATCTAGAACGCGAAAATAACGCAAAGAACTTAATTATAAAAGAATTTTACA
>Ga0194037_1001076_pt1 | contig 20417 bp, 15 predicted proteins | sample JunL306m_MetaG_FD_148653 | JGI IMG/M metagenome (GOLD analysis project Ga0194037, IMG submission 148653) | Anoxic zone freshwater microbial communities from boreal shield lake in IISD Experimental Lakes Area, Ontario, Canada - Jun2016-L304-6m | ecosystem: Environmental > Aquatic > Freshwater >...
TATTCCGGCAATCAGTTTTAAGAAGTATATACCATTATTGAAATTACCATCGATATCCAATTCCAAATTGTGATCACCTGTTAATTGTGCTCCTTTAGCTTCATAATAGACCTTGCTTCCAAAACAATTATAGACCTCAATAGTCAGATCAGATGTTTCTGACAAGGAATATTTTAAGGATAGTTTTTTTACAGCAGGATTAGGATATGCCGTCATTTCCATACTAGAAGGGTTCATATTTACTATGCTCAATGCAGCAATAGCTGTATTGATAGCTGTTTGTAGATTAGCTGTATTCAGGCCATTATCCTGTGTGAAATAAACATGATGGTTGGTACCAGCCAACACAGCGATCTTAGGCATGGAGATAGTACCATAATCTGACTCTCTAAAGGATACATCAGAAAAAGTAGGTACTCCTCCCATACTATTGGTACTAGCCCAGCTGCTTAATGTAGCACATGTAGTATTAGCAATGTCATCTGATATGTAAAACAGCACTCTCCCGGGATTGGAACCAGCATATCCTTGCACAACACTCTGCGCAGCTAATGAAGGGCCAATGCATGAACCACAAGGCTCAACAAATGATACAACAATTACCTTGCCGGCATCCAGCTCTGCAAACAAATGATGTGAGGTACCTGAACAATCATTAGCTGTAAAATCAACAGCTGTTTGAGCGGAGACAGTGAAGAATGAACTTATAAAAAAAAGAAATAACTGTATTGACCTTTTCATACTCATTAATTTATTGCATGCTGTTTTACAACTATACATCAAATCCAGTATTTAAATTATGACCTCTGTCATTTCTAGGTGAATATGGGACACTACTATGCAGGAAACGCTTTATCCCTAGCCCAAAAAGCCTCGACAATGTCAAGGCTTGAATAAAATAAATTGTCAATACTTATAATTCCAATAATGCTTTTACAGGATCTTGCCCAATTAAAAGCAACTCAGGATTCTCCAATAACTCTTTAACTCTTACCAAGAAACTTACTGACTCACGTCCATCTATAATACGATGATCATAACTAAGGGCTACATACATCATAGAACGAATCTCTACTTTGCCATTGATGGCCATAGGACGGTCTTGTATCTTATGCATACCCAATATAGCCGACTGTGGAATATTAATAATAGGCGTAGACATAAGTGAACCAAATACACCACCATTGGTAATAGTGAAGGTACCACCAGTCATTTCTTCCATTGTCAGTTTATTCTCACGTGCCTTTTTAGCCAACTCTCCTACTTTGGCTTCAATCTCAGCCATACTCATGCTCTCAGCATTTCGTATTACAGGCACTACTAGGCCCTTAGGTGCAGACACGGCTATTGAAATATCGCAATACTGATGATAGATGATCTCATCTCCTTTGATATATGCATTTACAGATGGCCATTCCATACATGCATAACAAACGGCCTTTGTGAAGAAGGACATAAAGCCTAGATTCACCCCATGCTGTTCTTTGAAAGTATCTTTATACTGCTTGCGTATCTCCATGATACGAGTCATATTTACTTCGTTGAAGGTAGTAAGCATGGCAGTTGTATTCTTAGCTTCAACCAATCTGCGAGAAACAGTCTTGCGCAAGTTGCTCATCTTCTCATGCTTCTCATCACGACTATTGGCATCTGCACCAACTTTACGACCAGAATGTGAAAGCATTTCCAACACATCATGTTTCAGTATTTTACCTAGAGCTCCAGTGCCTTTTACTTCAGCAGGCTTCACTTGTTTTTCGGCCATTATAGCATGTGCAACAGGGGTAGCTTTTACATCAGCAGGTTTTGATGCAGTGGTAGAAAAAGTAGTAGGTGTACTTGCAGGAGTTGGCTCTTTTGCAACAGGTTTTGATTCCTGCTTAGGAGCAGTTACTACCTCGGCAGGTTTTGCGGCAGTCTCGTCTATCTTACAAGCTATGTCACCTATATTAAGCGTATTATCTTCTTTTGCTACTATATGCAATATACCTGCTTTCTCAGCATTCAATTCGAAAGTAGCTTTCTCAGATTCCAGTTCACAGAGTACTTCATCGCGCTCTACCCAATCACCTTCTTTCTTAACCCACTTTACTAAGGTCACTTCGGTTATAGACTCTCCTATGGTAGGAACTTTAATATCTATCATGAAACAAATGAGATTTTATTATAGAGTTGTACGGACAGCGAAATTAGCACAGACCAAGCGATAAATCAAAAAAGGAAGGGTATAAGCAATAATTATGCTTTATCCTCAGACATATCTAAATTTTTACGACTAAAATGGAATGGCAGCAGATATGTAGCATCTTCAACTATTATGACATGTCCAGCAGGGCTGCACATATAGACAGCAATTGGTGATGCTTGATGTAGTTGTACTTCCAATATACTCTGACGACAAATGCCACATGGCGATAAGGGTGTTGCATGATCTCCATTACTGGTATATGACACAGCAATAGCAGTTACTTTTTCAGGTGCTGCCATATCCAGGGTACCTAATAATGCACGCTCTGCACAAATACCTGCTGGAAATGAAGCATTCTCATGATTGGCGCCGGTAAATATTTTACCATTATCCAATAAGAGTGCAGCACCTACCCTGAAATGAGAGTAGGGCGCATACGACATATAAGTTGCTTCCTGTGCAGCGGCAATCAATGTTTGTATTTGTATAGGTAGCTCTGTTACCTTTGTTGTAGTATACGAAAAATGGAACTTTTGCATGTGTGTAAATTTGATAATACTCGTTATCTGGTGAGCCATATACCCATTCTGCAAACCAGTATGCCTATCACTACACTAGAGATAGTATAGATAAGACCGATAGTGGATTGCTGTTCGCGAATGAGTTTTACATTCTCTAATGCAAATGCAGAAAAAGTTGTAAAGCCACCACAAAAACCTGTGGCCAGCAATAACCATCCCTGAGACTCCAACCATTGGTTACGTTGTCCCAAGCCAAATAATAAACCAATAATGAAACATCCAACGATGTTAATGATGAAAGTAGCAAATGGGAATGGGTGATCAACAGACTTATTGATCAGGTAGCTAACACCATATCGTGATACACTACCGGCAAACCCACCAATACCTACCATTAAAAAAGCGCGTAACATACTTTAAAGTTACGCGCTGATTTGAGAAATTCTATATTAAAAAATTTATTCTACCCAATCGCACACAAAAACATTGGTATCATGACCACCACCATTATTACGATTAGAGCTGAAAATGAATTTTTTGCCATCAGGTGAAAACATTGGGAAAGCATCAAAACTATTATCATGAGATATCTTTTCAAGTCCTGTACCATCTATGTTAATGATATACAGATTGAATGGGAAACCTCTTTCATATTCATAATCCGATGCGAATACAATGTGTTTACCATCAGGGGTAAAACCGGGTGCCCAGTTGGCCTTACCCAATTTTGTCACCTGATGTACATCAGAGCCATCAGCATTGGCTACATATACTTCCATATGGGTAGGCATTACCATACCTTGAGCCAACAGATCTTTATATTCTTTTATTTCCTCAGCAGTTTGAGGGCGAGACGCACGCCATACTATCTTTTTACCATCGGGTGAAAAACATGGGCCACCATCATATCCTAATGTATTAGATATCTGTTTTACATTAGTACCGTCGATGTTCATAGTATAAATATCTAAGTCACCATTACGCATAGATGTAAATACGATCTTATCTCCTTTAGGAGATACAGTACCCTCTGCATCGTAACCGGGAGTATTAGTCAGTTGCTTAGTGATCTTACCATTCAGATCAGCTACATAAATATCGTAACTATCGTAGATAGGCCATACGTATTTTTTGATCACACTACGATCTGGTACAGGAGGGCAAGAATCGGCAGCCTTATGAGTAGATGCATACAAAAAGTGCTTTTTGTCGGGCATCAGGTAAGCACATGTTGTACGACCCTTACCTGTGCTAACTAATTTGTAATCAAAATTTTCTCCCGCCTTAGCAGGTATCTTACCATAAAATATCTGGTCGCAGTTCAGACCCTCTTTAGGATTGGTGCGCTGAAAAGTAATATGCTCATTATCAAAGCCAAAATACGCTTCTGCATTATCGCCACCTGTTGTGAGCTGACGCATATTCTTAAAATGCTTCTCATCAGGATAAGCTAGATCTTTTGGTGCTTGTGCTTTTACCACAGCGGAGAATAAGAGCGCTGAAGCGAGTAGTATAAAACGAGTAGATTTCATATTGCGACTTATAAATATTAGACCTGCGAAGTTAACCTGACTGATTGTACAAGCCATATAGAATTGTCATAGAATTGTCAAGCCACGTAATGATTCTTATCATATAAAATTTAACCAAATAAAATGGGGTACATAAACATGTACCCCATTCCCAAAATGCAATTAATAAAGCTCTATTCAGATTTAGTCACTTTTACAATCTTTTTATTGATACCATCAGTGTATTGTATCAGGTACAGTCCGGCAGGTAACTGCTTCATATCTATGTTCACTTTTTCTGTTTCAGATACTACCAAATTGATGATCCTACCAGCGATATCAGTAAGCATGATAGTAGCATGATCATTATATAGTTTACCCGAAATGCTAACAGTAATAACATCTTTTACCGGATTAGGATAAACCGATAAGGAGATCTCATTTCCGGCAGAAACATTTACAAACCCTGCAGTAGCAAGAGTAGTGAAAGGTATAGTAGTCCAAGATGAGAAATTACTGCTACCGCAATTGGTACGGACATGTAAATAATAGGTAGTAGCAGGCGTAAGACCTGTAGGATTATATGTAGTGCCTGTAGTAGCAGTACCGGAGCCAGTAGGAGCTGATGCTGAATTATCTACTACATATTCATAGCCTGTTGCTCCTACAACAGCAGTCCAACTAAGATTGGCTGAAGTAGATGTTATACCGGAAGCAGTAAGACCAGTAGGCGCATTACAACCCGCAGCACTAGTATTAAATGGTATAGTGACCCAAGTAGAGAAATTACCACCACCACAATTAATACGCACATGCAAATAATATGTAGTAGCAGGCGTAAGACCGGTAGGATTGTATGTAGTACCGGTAGTAGCAGTACCGGAACCGCTAGGCGCTGCTGCGGAATTATCGACTACATATTCATAGCCTGTTGCGCTGGCAACTGTATTCCAACTAAGGTTGGCCGAGGTAGATGTAACACCCGATGCAGTAAGACCAGTAGGAGGGGCACAAACAGCTGCAAGAGTAGTAAATGGAATTGTAACCCATGCAGAGAAACTACCGCTACCACAATTAGTGCGAACATGTAAATAATAGGTAGTAGCTGGCGTGAGGCCTGTTGGATTGTATGTAGTACCAATAGTAGCAGTACCGGAACCAGTAGGCGCTGATGCTGAATTATCTACTACATATTCATAGCCTACTGCACCTGTAGCTGTATTCCAACTCAGATTTGCAGAAGTAGAAGTAATGCCAGATGCTGTAAGACCAGTGGGTGCAGGGCAGGTAACAACAGAACCTGTAGCAATAACTGCTGTATAGTCATGTACTTCTCCAAAGATAGAAGCTAAAACAGTAGGACAAGCCAATAATGCAGGATATACTTCACTACCAGAAACAACTGCTCTCATTCTATGGCTACCCACCGTAGCACCTGTAGGAATACTGATACTTATGTTAGTTAGAGATGTAGTTATTGCCCCACCACCAACACTTTCTGTAGTACTAAATGTACCATCATCATTAAAGTCTATCCATATTTGAATATTATCTGGATTGAGAATACTTGCTGTATTTGTTGATACTGTATAATTAGTACCCTGATTAAGTGTAACTGTCATAGTAAGATGGCTATCTTCATAATTACCACTACTGCAACCGCTATTTAAATCACTTATAGATGTACTGCTTTCCCCTACTAAAGTGAATGTATTGATCTCATCACCAAAAGAACAACCATACAGTGGGAAATACCCAGGTGTGCAATAGGACGTTGCAAATGATTTATTGAATAAACTCATTATTAAAATAAAGCATAGCACAAGCTTAATGGATGCACTATTAATCTGATGTTTGGGAAGTAATTTTTGGTTCATAATTTAAAAAATTAAGAGGTGAAAATAAAATGCATATGTGAGTAGTATAAATATAGTATTTTTTTATGATAAAAGCACTCCAGCAAATATTTCACAAAAAAAAGGGTTGTGATGTCACAACCCTTTGAATATCAATCATTACTATTTAAAGTATATGGTTCTGAATATCCTTTAAAGCGAACGTAGTTTTAAGCCTAACACCCTTATCTGTCTTTTGAAGAGAGCAACATTCATTTATGGGGTCATGTTCAAAGAATAATACCCAGTTACCTGCAACTGCTTCTGCCAGCAATCGCTTCTTTTCATTCATAGTCTCCAAGGGGCGCATATCATAAGCCATGACCCAAGGCATAGGTAGATGGTGAATACTTGGCAAGAGATCGGCACAATACAATATCTGGGTACCATTATTATTGATCTGAGGCAGCATCATACTATCAGTATGTCCATTCACATAACGGATGCGAATGTTAGGAGCCCACTCTTCGCCATCTGTTGTTTCTACAAAACGTAGTTTGCCGCTTTCTTCTATTGGTAGAATATTTTCTTTCAGGAAAGAGGCTTTTTCGCGGTCATTTGGATGCAAAGCAGCATTCCAATGTTTGGCAGAGCTCCAATAAGTAGCATTCTTAAAAGCAGGAACTAACTTATCATTCTCTCTTTTGATAGAACCACCGCAATGATCAAAATGCAGATGTGTTAGAAATACATCAGTAATATCATCGGGGGTATAGCCATAGTTGAACAATGATTTCTCCAAAGTATCATTACCATGTAAGTAATAATGCCCAAAGAATTTTTCATCTTGCTTATTACCCATACCATTATCTATCAATATCTTTCTATTACCATCTACTATCAGCAAGCAACGAAGAGCCCAAGAACACATGTTATTATCATCAGCCGGATTAGCTTTATTCCATAGGCTTTTAGGTACTACCCCAAACATAGCACCACCGTCCAATTTGAAATGTCCTGTATTAATTGTATATAACTTCATACTCACTTTATTGTGGCGATATCCGCCTGTTCATGTTTTGATTTTACTATTGCAAGGTACAAAATGATAGCACCAACTGCAAAGAAGCCCACAAGGGCAATAATGGAATTTCGCATAGAACCCGAAAGCTCTTCTATCATACCAAAAGAGAACATACCAATAACAATTGCTATCTTTTCTGTCACATCATAAAAACTAAAGAATGATGCAGTATCATGGGTAGGTGGCATCAGTTTTGAATAGGTAGATCTGCTTAAAGATTGTATGCCACCCATTACCAAGCCTACTACAGCTGCTACTATATAAAACTGCAGAGCAGTTTGTATGTAATAAGCTGCCACACAGACTCCCATCCATACAAACACAACACCTAATAACACTTGCAGGTTCCCAAAATGCTCTGATAATTTCGCCATTATATAGGCTCCGGCAATAGCTACAAGCTGTATAATAAGTATCACAGCTATCAGACTACCTGTATCCAGCTTCAATTCTTTACTACCAAATAGCGTAGCTGCCAGCATAACAGTTTGCACACCCATACTATAAAAAAAGAAACCTCCTAAATACCTGCGTAATACCGGCATATGTTTTAGCTGAAACCATACCTTCTGAAGCTCTATAAAACCGCTCTTTATAATACTACTTTTTCTATCCGTACTTACAGGTCTTCCCTTAGGCAAATGTCTAAATGTGATCTGTGAAAAAGATGCCCACCAAACACCTACCAGCAGAAATGATAAACGAGCAGGGAATGTAGAATCACTAATACCAAACCATTCCGGTTTCAATACAAATAAAAAGCAAACCAGTTGCAACAATACACTCCCTACATAGCCGTAAGAAAATCCTTGGGCACTTACCCTATCACGATCTGCCTCTACTGCTATCTCTGGCAAGAAAGCATTGTAAAATACCAAGCTACCACAATAGCCTATAGCGGCAAGCACAAAACATATGATACCCCATTCCAGTGTATTACTTTTGAAAAAGTACAATCCACAACAAGCAAATGAACCCAGATAACAAAAGAGTTTCATAAAGGATTTCTTGTTACCCTTGTAATCTGCTATAGATGAAAGTATAGGAGAAAGTAATGCAATGACCAGATAGGCAAAAGCCAATGCGTAATCGAACAGTACACTATTGGTATAGCTGCGACCAAAGAATGTTACTTTATCATTGATGATCTTGTCCCCATCCTTTACAGAGGTAATAGCTGCATAATATGCCGGAAAAATTGTAGATGTAATAACTAGGTTATAGGCAGAATTAGCCCAATCATACATAGCCCATGAACGATGCAATTTCTTTTCAGCCTTTTTATTAATAGTAGCTTCGGTTGGCTCCATATCAACTAAAGTATAATTTTTCGGCCGATAAATAATATATCCTATAAAAAACAAAGGCGATGCTATGCACCGCCTTATTAAAAATTACTTAGAGATCATATTATGCTATCAGGTAATTACATAGCTTATATAATATTCTGGCACCAACTATACCATCTATACCATCACCACTATGTTCGCCACATGAAACCTCATTCAGATCAAATCCAATCAATTCTTTGCCACTGGCTCGCAGTTGTTTGAACAGATAGAATATTTGTTCTACCTCAAATCCCCCCGGTACAGGTGTACCTGTATTAGGGCATAACTTAGGATCCAGGCCATCTATATCAAAACTGATATATACCTTCTGAGGCAGCTCGCTAATTATGTCATCACATATTTTCTTCCAGTTTGCACCTTCGTATTGTTGTGCTTTGATCTCTTTATCAAAGAAGGTAGCAATACGATCAGGGTTTTGTTGAATAAGCATTAGCTCATCATCACAATAGTCACGAATACCTACTTGTACCAGCTTACTTATTTGAGGTACTTGCTTCAGTACATTGTACATAATAGAAGCATGTGAGTACGTAAAGCCTTCGTATGACTCACGCAGATCTGCATGAGCATCTATTTGCAAAATACCAAAGTCGTTATGCACCTCTGATAAAGCCTTGATGAAACCCAATGGTGTGCTATGATCGCCACCAATAAGCCCTACTTTTTTTCCTTTGCGTAACATGTTCAATGTCATCTCATGTACCCAATTATACAACATGGTACCACCTTCATTAACTTCTTTCAGTTTTTCTGAAAGTTGGTCATTATCTGCGACATCGCCTCCATCTACCAGATGTGATATGATCAGCTCTGCACATTGACGCAGATAGTCGCTTTTTTTACGAATATTCCTATCTATAGGCAACATGTAAAAACCCTTTTTCCAACCATCAGTCACATCCGGATCAAAAAGATCTACCTGCATAGATGCATCGAAAATATTTTCCGGTCCACGGGCAGTACCCGGGCGGTAGGAAACAGTTACCTCCCATGGAACAGGTAACAGCACTAATTGAGACTCTTCTTCATTGAAAGGTAGCCCAAATATGTTATTTGATTTTAATCCAACCGAATTAGGGTCAAATTTTGATAGGTCAGCCGACATAGATTGTATTTATCGGCGCAAAAGTAAAACTTAAATCAAATAAAGCTCTTTTCATATTACCTTTGTACTGTAAAGAATAGAAATAAGGTAGATATTTGTCTTTAAAGCAATTATCACAATAATACAGAGATGAAAAAAACTCATATAGCCATATTAGTACTCGTAGCCGCTGCAGTTTGTATAATTATAAGCATGTTTGGCGATTTTAGCACCTATGAGACCTTTGCTTCTGCTTCTAAGCAACCAGGCAAGCCTTACCATATAATAGGTTTTCTGCAAAAGGATAAGAACATGACCTATGATCCTTTGGTAGATCCTAACCATTTTACTTTTTTTGTAAAAGATAAGGCAGGTAATGTACAGAAAGTGATATTTAACGGTGCGAAACCTACTGATATAGAAAAATCTGAACAGATAGTAATGAAAGGATATATACAAGGAGATGCATTCCATTGTTCTGCAATACAAATGAAATGCCCATCTAAGTATAAAAAAGATCAGGTGGCAATAGGTACTACCGGATAATGTAGTAGAGAAAGTATAGTATTTGAATGACTCTTATGTTTGTAACAGTCAGATTATAACCAACATAACGTATAAATGGATACTCAATTCATAGGAGAGCATTTAAGACCCGGGCACCTGGGTCATTTTTTTGTTATCACTTCTTTTGTAGCAGCACTTTTCAGTGCATTTAGTTACCTGAGTGCAACAAATACTGAAAACAAGATCCATTCAAATAGTCGTTCATGGCTAGCTTTGGGGCGCAATGGCTTCATTATACACGCAGCTAGTGTATTTGGAATATTTGCTACCCTCTTCTATATCATATCCAATCACCTTTTTGAATATCATTATGCATGGGAACATTCTTCGCGTGCATTACCTACTAAATATCTACTATCCTGTTTTTGGGAAGGGCAGCAAGGTAGTTTTCTATTATGGACATTCTGGCATTGTGTACTGGGGCTTATAGTAATGTTCACATCTAAGAAACTGGAAAGTAGAGTAATGACCATCATTGCTTTTGTTCAGATCTTTCTGGCTAGTATGTTATTAGGGTTCTATTTGGCACCAGAGATACAAATAGGCTCTACTCCATTCCAGCTATTGCGCCACCATATGCAGGGTGCACCCATATTTGCACAAGCTAATTATCTGAACTTCATCAAAGATGGTAATGGCCTGAATGTATTACTACAAAACTATTGGATGGTGATACATCCTCCTGTATTGTTCTTGGGTTTTGCATCTACACTTATCCCATTTGCTTATGCACTTGCAGCATTATGGAAAGGTGATTATCTACTATGGATAAAGCCTACTATCAACTGGTCATTATTCTCAGGTGCAGTATTGGGTACCGGCATTATGATGGGTGGTGCCTGGGCATATGAATCTCTTACATTTGGAGGTTACTGGGCATGGGATCCTGTAGAAAATGCTTCCTTAGTTCCGTGGTTGGTATTAATAGGGGGCTTGCATACACTAATAGTATATAAAGCTACCGGGCGTTCATTTATTACTACCTGTATTTTATTGATACTTACCCATCTGCTTATATGGTATTCTACTTTCCTTACACGCACAGGTATTTTGGGCGATACTTCAGTACATGCCTTTACTGGCGAGGGGAAATCACTCTATTGGCATCTGCTTATAGTTATTGGGGTATTGATAGTAGTGAGCATTGGAATACTTGCAAGGAAATGGAAAAAATTACCTCGTGTAAAAACTGAAGAGGATATTAGCTCTCGTGAGTTCTGGATGTTCATAGGTTCTATCATCTTGTTATTATCTGCCGGGCAGATCATCTTTGCTACTTCTCTGCCTGTATGGGCACCATTATACAAGTGGGTAACACACAAAGACATTGCCCCACCTGTAGATACTGTAGCCCGCTATAATAATATACAGGTATGGGTAGCTATCATTCTTGCTATATTATCAGCATCTACCTTATACATGCGCTTCAAGAAGAGCGAATGGAAAATGATACTTAGTAAAATTGGTGTAGCTGCTTTTATTGCATTAGTAGCATCATTAGTCATAGGTTATGCCCAGAAGATCAATATATGGCAATACTCACTATTATTATTTGCTGCCTGTTTTGCCATAGTAGCAAATATATACTACGCTATAGCAGTAAAGAAAGTAGTATTGAAAAAAATGGGCGCATCTATTGCGCACTTAGGTTTTGCTATGATGTTATTAGGTATCCTGATCTCTTCATTTAAAAAAGAGGTGATCTCTTTTAACACCTTGGGTGTAACCATAGATTATGGTAAAAAGACTATGGAAGAGAATGCTAAGGAAAGTAGGGAGAACACATTATTATTCCTGAATACACCTGTAGTGATGGGTGATTATAATGTGACCTACAGAGGTGACTCTATTTCCGCTACAGATCCACGCACTTTCTTCAAGGTACAATATGAGCGACGCGATTCTGCCACTAAAGAAATGAAAGAATCATTTGTATTATATCCCGATGCTTTTATTAATCCTAAAGGGCAACAAGGCCTGATAGCCAATCCCGCTTCTAAACATTATTGGAATAAAGACATATTCACTTACGTAACTCAAGTACTGAACCCGAGTAAGAAAACTGATACATCTACATACAGACCTTACACCATCAGAAAGGGGGACAGTGTATTCTTTAACAATGGTTATCTCGTATTCAGAGATTTCGAAACAAAGATCAATGATCCGCGTTATGAAGCTGTAAGTGGTGATGTAGCTGTTGCTGTTCAATTAGATGTATTTGATGGCAAAGGACTGCTGCGCACTCTAAAGCCTATCTATTTCATCCGTAATCAATACGAGAACTATATAGATGATACGTTGAAGGATATGGGTCTGTATGCACGCTTTGTAAAGGTGATACCTGATAAAAATGCAGTAGAGATCAGCATTAAACAAACCAATCCTAAAGACGACTATATAGTACTGAAGGCTATGGTATTCCCTTTTATCAATATACTATGGCTTGGTACTATTGTTATGGTGCTGGGCTTCTTTATAAGTATATGGAATAGAATGACCAAAAAGGATAAGAATGAAGAACCTGCGAAGGTGTAAAATTTACTATAAAAACTAATGAATAAGGGCTGTATACTTAAGGTATCAGCCCATTTTTAAATAAATAAAGATCTTTTAATAGGTGAATTTTAACATCATCTGTCATTCCATTTCAACTAGCATCCAACCCAATATTTATACTTTCCTTATTGCAACAATATTCTTTTGCACCGCATAGCATAATAAAATTGGCTTGCCACAAGTGAATTGAGAGTATTGGGCATAAATGATAGTTTTGTATTTATAAAAAATACGTTTTGCAAAAAAAAACAAAAAAGCCTTTAGCAAATGCTAAAGGCTTTTTCTTATAAAAAGTTGTTCAATTATCTGTTCCAATGGGATGGTTGACCTGAATCCAGACCAAACTCATCTGTAAGATGTGTCATAGTATCAGTAACTCTGTAGTTAAGTACTATAGAACCAAAATCGTTGTAAGGCAAATTTTGGGAAATAACACCACTACCTACAATTGTCTTGCCATCCACAGTTTGTTCAGGAATAAAGAAGCTGTCCTTCTTTACGTAAGCGCTTACTAAACCTTTTACTGAGTTACGGAAATTAACAATAAGAATATCTGTAATATTTGCACCATTCTTGATTGCTATGGTATAATTAGCAGTTGTAGATAAGGTACCTGTTTCAAGTACGTGCCATACATAAGCAGTATCCGGAGGACCTGTAAATCTTGTCCTTGATACTTTCTCACATTGAGGACCTTCGTAACCAGCCTGACATAAGCAAGCGCCTTGGCTACATACACCGCCATTTGAACATACTATAGCCTGACACTTGTCGTTATTACACGAAGTGTATGTTACAGCAGAAAATGCACTTACAACAGCAACTGCAGATAAAATGATTGTTTTTAAACGGGATTTCATTAGCACGATATATTTTACAGAGCTTAAAGATAAAAGAAACAATTTTAAAAACCAACTGAACGTTAAATTTATGTAACAGAACAGCTTAAATACTCATATTATATTAGAATTGCACTTATGTAGACAGTTACTCACTACATTAAGTTGGGAGCTGTCATATATATTTATTTTTCAACGTCAGCTTTATAAGCACGTATACCTTTATATATAGCCATAGCTACTTCAGTTTGTCCTCTTTCTGAGTTCAAGTAGGTTTCCTCCTCAGGGTTATTAATAAAACCTATTTCAACTAGTACACCCGGCATTACACTTCCTGCCAATACTTCCAGACCTTTTTGCTTCACTCCCAAATCGTGTCTGCCTTGTCTTGTAAATTGTTGTTGTATACGGGTTCCTAACGAAACACTACGAGTAAGGAATGCTTGAGAGTATTGTGCCACTATAATAGCTGTCTGAGGATCATTTTCATTAAGTATTCCAGGTTCATCAGCTACATTTTCGCCATATTCTCCTATTGCCTCTTCTTTCTGAGAATTACGGTGAAGACCCAAAACATAGGTTTCTACCCCTTGCATATGGGTTTCATGATGCCTTACCGTGTTATAGACCTTCTGTTTTACTTTTTTATGCCCTTTTTTAACTGTTTTATACCCTTTAAATGTTTTTGTATATGTATATGCTGTAGAGTTAACATGCACAGAAATAAAGAGATCTGCATTTGACTTATTAGCAATTTCATGGCGCTCTACCAATGAAGGATATTCATCAGAAGTACGTGTATAAATAACTTTTACGTCCTCCATACTGTCGCGGATGATCTGCCCTAAACGCAAAGCCACAGCCAATGTAAGGTTCTTTTCTTCAGATATTTGTCCTCTAGCACCTATATCATGTCCTCCATGACCGGCATCCACTACTATCTTAGATATCCTCTTCCCTCCGGCAAATAAAAGATAGGGTGTAAAACTTATAACAAATAATAAAAACAAGCGTTTAATACACATAATTCGTGTTTAACATTTAGGATAAATATACAAATTCATAAACGTACTAGGCAAATAACTATTTTTGCGCTTGTTAATGAACAATTGCCGTAAAATTATCTCAAAAATCTCTTGGTTTCACTGCCTTACATATATAATGGCAGTGATTTTTATATTCATCATAACTGACCATGCCAATGGCCAGAACTTAAATTCACGTCCTGCAACTGACAGTATCAGTCTATCTAAAGACAGTTTAACAAGAGATACCATTACTATAGATACAAGCAAACTCAGTAAAAGAAGGAAATTAGAGGATTCATTAGGTATCAAAATATCTAAAGATGCCTTACCATCAGTGGTAAATGCAGTAGCAAGCGATTCAGCAGTACTGAACATGAAAACAAATCTGTTTTATTTGTATGGATCTGCTAAGGTTACCTATGAAAACCTTGAATTGAATGCAGGCGAGATCACTTACGAACAGTCTTCAAATCTTATTACAGCAAAACCACTTTTTGACAGTTCAGGTACTGCCAAAGAAAAACCAACATTCAAACAAGGCAAGGAAACGTTCACTTACGATTCCATGCAATATAATTTTAAAAGTAAACGTGCCATAGTAAGGAATGCACATACTCAATATGGAGAAGGTTTTGTATTCAGTGATCAGGTAAAAAGGAATCCGGACCAATCAATATTTGGATTAAGCAATCTTTACACCACATGTTCGTTAGATACACCACACTTTGGTATAAGAGCCAGAAGAATTAAAGTGATACCCAACCGTATCATCGCATCGGGCTCTGCAGATCTGGAAATAGAAGGCGTCCCTACTCCATTCTATTTACCATTTGGTTTATTTCCAATTACAGAGTCTCAACGATCCGGATTTAGAATACCAGCATATACTCTTGAAGAAAGCAGGGGGCTAGGACTTACTAATGGAGGATACTATTTTTATTTAAATGACCATGTAGATCTATTATTACTCAGCACCCTCTACTCAAAAGGAAGCTGGAGTGTAAATGGTACTAGTAACTATAAAAGTATATACCAATATAATGGTGCTCTTAGCTTTAGCTATGCATATACAAAAACAGGCGAAACATATGAGCCAGGTTCATCCATCACCAAAGACTTTATACTTAACTGGCGACATCAAACAGACCCAAAAGCTATGCCAGGTAGCAATTTCAACGCATCAGTACAATTGGGTACTTCTTCCTATTATTCTAATACCAGCTATAACGTAAACCAGATATTACAGAACCAATACTCATCTAATATCAGCTATACAAAAAACTGGGTAGGTACACCATATACTTTAACGATAGCCGCGTTACATAGTCAAAATACACAAAGCCATCAGATCAATGTGACCTTACCATCTATGAGTTTTTATGTAAATAACTTTAGCCCATTACGCAGAAAAAATGGAGTAGGTACTCCTAAGTGGTATGAGAAAATTACCATGGGTTATAATTTCAGTGCACAAAATCAAACCTCCTTTTACGATAGTACATTCAGCTTTGGCAAATTGGGTTTAAAAGATTTTAAGAATGGCATGAAACATTCTATTCCTATCAGTGCCAGTTATAATGTATTCCGATTCATCAATCTAAGTTTCTCTACTAACTATACTGAATATTGGCTTACAGAAAGACATTATAAGTTCTATAATGACACTCAGAGTAAATTAGATACCACACAGCAGAATGGTTTTTATGCAGCCAGAGATTTCAATTCCAATGTAAGTATCAGTACACGCATATATGGTATGCGTATGTTCAAAAAAGGAAAACTGGCCGGCATACGTCATGTAATGACACCAACGGTGGGAATGACCTATACACCAGACTTTGCAGCAACTCCATTCAACTACTATTACAGAACTAGACTTGATACTTCTCACAACTACAGCTATGTATCTCCTTACGAAAGCTCTGTAATTGGCCAACCAGGCTTAGGTCAGTATGGCAAGTTCAGTAGCAATATGAATTTTGGATTAGGTAATAATCTACAAATAAAAGTAAGGTCAAAGTCAACAGACACTGTAGGCTTAAAGAATATTACATTGATAGATGCCTTCAATATAAGTGGAGCATACAATCTTGCCGCCGACTCATTTAAGTTCAGCAATATCAGTATGAGTTTCCGTACAAATATCCTGAACAAACTGAACCTAAGTGGTGGTGCAACATTTGATCCATATGCATTTGATTATAATACCGGCCAACGCTTGAAAGAAACCGTATGGGATCAAGGCAACTTTAGTCTTGGTCGATTCAGAGGTGCCAATTTAGCGCTGGGTGCAGGTTTCCGTTCACAGAAAAAAAATACGGATGCAAATAATACTGCTGCAAAATCTGACGACTATTCTAGATTGATGCAAAACAATGGTTACAAAGATTATGTAGACTTTAATATTCCATGGGGTATTAGTTTTTCTTATTCTCTGAATCTGAGCAAACAATATTCTCCATATCAACATAACGATACATCGTTGGTTACTCAGAGTTTTATGTTCAATGGTGATTTCAATTTGACCCCACGTTGGAAAGTAGCATTCAATAGCGGATATGATTTCATTAATCATCAATTGACACTTACCTCTTTCGATATATACAGAGACTTACATTGTTGGGAAATGCGAATGGGTGTTATCCCCTTTGGCCCCAGAAAGAGCTATAATTTCTCTCTGAATGTAAAAGCTTCGGTATTACAAGACCTAAAATTGCTTCGCAGACGTGATTATAGAGATGCAACCAATTAATATTCGTAGCATACATCACAATAATCATTTATTTTATAATATGACATAGTGTTGATTACATTGCTACTTTGTACATTTACTCCTCATTTAATTATTTTTGCACAACAATTAGAACAATACAAAAACATTATATATGGCAATCGTTGATCTGGTAATGCCCAAAATGGGAGAAAGCATAATGGAGGCAACCATTCTGAAATGGCACAAGAAACCGGGAGATACTGTGAAGATGGATGAGACCTTACTGGAAATTGCTACTGATAAAGTAGATAGCGAGGTGCCTTCTACTGCTGCAGGAACAGTAGTGGAAATATTGTTCAAAGAAAATGATGTAGTACCTGTTGGCACTATCATAGTACGAATAGACCAAGGCGGTGCTGCACAAGCTACAACTCCTACTGTTGCTGCTGCGCCTACAGTAGCAGAAACAGCACAACCAGTACAAAGAGAAGCTGCACCTACATATACAGCTGCACCTACGGTAAGCCAGGATGGAGGAAGTCGATTTTACTCTCCACTTGTACTAAATATTGCAGGTAAGGAAGGTATAGGAATGGCTGAATTAGAAAACATACCAGGTACTGGCAACGAAGGTCGTGTAACTAAAAAAGACATTCTGAATTATGTAGCCAATCGTGCTGCTGCTTCTCCAGTAGTAGCTGCTCCGGCACCACAACCTATTGCTCAAGCTCCTGCTGCACAAGTAAACCCTGTACCCCAACCGGTTGCTCCTGTAACACAAGCTCCAATAACTTACAATGGCAATGTAGAAATAGTAGAAATGGATCGTATGCGCAAGCTCATTGCCGACCATATGGTGCGTAGTAAAGCTACTTCTCCACACGTTACCAGCTTTACAGAAGCTGATGTTACCAACATTGTAAAATGGAGAGAGAAAGTAAAAAGAGAATTCGAAAAACAATACTCTGAAAAAATCACTTTCACACCTATTTTCATTGAAGCTATAGTGAATTGCATTCGCCGATTCCCAATGATCAATAGTAGTGTGGATGGTAATAATATTGTTATCAAAAAAGATATCAATATAGGTATGGCTACTGCATTACCAAGTGGCAATCTGATAGTACCTGTGATAAAAAATGCAGATACTAAAAACCTCTTAGGATTAACTAAGGATGTCAACAATTTAGCTGCAAGTGCACGTGGCAATAAACTAAAAGCAGATGATACGCAAGGTGGTACATTCACTATGACGAACGTTGGTACTTTTGGCAGTTTGATGGGAACGCCTATTATTAATCAACCTCAGGTAGCCATATTGGCTGTGGGTAGTATTAAAAAGCGTGCAGTAGTAATGGAAACAGATATGGGCGATGTGATAGCTATTCGCCATATGATGTACTTATCTCTCAGTTACGATCACCGTATAATAGATGGTTCATTAGGTGCAAAATTCCTTACAGCAATAGCTAATGAATTAGAAGCATTCGATCCACAAAGGTCAATATAATTGATACTCGATATTTATAGAAAAAGCTTGCTGCAAAACAGCAAGCTTTTTCTATTTCAGAAACTGTTCTTTCTTATGACCTAACATACTTAGATATATATAACCACAAGTACCTGATACTATTGAGGCTGATATGATTGCTATCTTAGCTACTATCTGAATGTCCTCGGTATTAAATGCTAATGTGGCAATAAAAATAGACATAGTAAATCCAATACCTGCTAACATAGCAGTACCCAATAATTGCTTCCATTCGATACTATGAGGTAAGGATGCTATACCCCATTTTACAGCTATATAGCAAAAGAGGAAAATACCTACCGGTTTACCAATAAATAGCCCCATCAGAATACCATAATGTACCGGAGAACTTAATACCTTTGAAAAATCAGTTGGTAATACGATCGCAGTATTAGCAAGAGCAAATAACGGCAGAATGAGAAAATTGACCGGTATATGCAGTCTATGTTCCATTTTTTGTACCTGATGTAACGGGATGGAAAAGGCTACAAGTACTCCTGCTATAGTGGCATGTATACCCGATTGATAGATACAATACCATAGAATAAGACCTACAATAATAAAAGGTGTAAGATATTTGACCCTGAACTTATTCATAACCAATAAAGCCCCAAAAGCCAAACCGGCAAATAGTAGGTATACAAGGTTGATACTACGAGTATAAAAGATAGCAATGGCCATAATGCCTCCCAGATCATCAATAATAGCAAGTGCTACTAAAAAGATCCGTAATGATAAAGGAGCCTTCTTACTGCCCAATAAAGACAAAACACCTAATGAAAAAGCAATATCTGTTGCCATGGGTATACCCCAGCCAAGGTAATAGGGTGTATTTCCACACCATATCATATATATTATAGCCGGCAATAACATACCTCCAATAGCACCTAATATAGGAAGTAATGACTTTTTAAGGCTGGACAGTTCCCCAATTAATAACTCCCTCTTGATCTCCATACCTACAAGCAGGAAAAAAACAGCCATTAATAGGTCGTTTATAATATGCAAATAGCTATTCGGTAGGTATAAAATACCGAACGAAATATTAAATTTCTTATTCCAAAAATCAAGATAAGCTCTGCCTGCCCGTCCATTACTTATAAGTAAGGAAATTACACTACAAAATATCAACACGATACCCGTGGTACGGCTATCATGTATGAGTTCTTTTATAGGTGAAATTAACTTGCTACTTGTAAAATTCTTGTTAGCTGGGTTCTGAGCCATAATCCAAAGGTAGTTAATGTATCATCCGTTTAAAAACCCTGTACAAATAAGGGCTTTACTTTCCTGACAACCCAAGAAGCCATTCCCTACTGCATTGCAGCAAAGTGCATTTTAAAGGGCAAAAAGTTGAAAAAAAATCCTAAAAAAATTGGGAAGTTCTAAAAGAAAATACTACAAAAAAAGAGCGAATCAAGCCAATGGTCAATCTGTAATCAAAATTAAACAAACAAGTGCGTTTTGATTTTTTTTTTCAACAAATTGTTAGCAACTTCGTTCCCCTGCTGAAAGAAAATAACAGTAGGGAAAAGCAACGTGCAGTTTGTGTCTGAGGAGAAAGGATCCATAATAAACAATATTTTTTAAAGGGTGGTTTTGGGG
>Ga0194037_1001077_pt1 | contig 20417 bp, 17 predicted proteins | sample JunL306m_MetaG_FD_148653 | JGI IMG/M metagenome (GOLD analysis project Ga0194037, IMG submission 148653) | Anoxic zone freshwater microbial communities from boreal shield lake in IISD Experimental Lakes Area, Ontario, Canada - Jun2016-L304-6m | ecosystem: Environmental > Aquatic > Freshwater >...
TGGGAGAGGGGATCTCACAATTAACTTTATTCGATGAGCAGCGTCAACCTTTGTGTGAAAGATTATATTTTAAGAAACCTGTTCATGCGTTACAATTAGAAGCGCAAATAGAGTCGAAAGTTTTAGCAAAGCGGAGTAAAGTGGATCTGGCAATACATGCAACCGACAATTCAAAACCAGTAGGTGCAAATCTTTCCTTATCTGTTTTCCTGATAGATTCTTTGCAGGCTGCACCTCATTCCAATATTCTTAGCTATCTATGGTTAGAGTCTGATTTAAAGGGTGAAATTGAATCACCTGAATATTATTTCACTGATGCGCCAGATCTTTTTGAGTGTACTGAAAATTTACTACTCACGCAGGGTTGGAGAAGGTTTCAATGGGATGATGTTTTTAGTAAACAAAATATACATCAGGATGATTATTCAGAATTAAATGGGCATCTCATTTGGGCAAAAGTTACAAAGAAACTGGGCGGACAACTTGCAGAAGGTATAACTGTTTACATGTCATTGCCTGCTGAAAAGCCTTTATTTAATCAGGGGATTAGTGATAAAAATGGACTGGTTCTATTTAATATCCCAGCATTTTTTGGGAGTAATCAATTGATATTACAGACCAATAGTAAAATAGATAGTATTTATCGGATCGATTTAGTAGACAATTATTCAAATTTATATTCTAGTCGTAAACTTCATGCATTTGAACTACAAGAATCTTTGGCTGATTTATTAAAGGCACATAGTATACAATCACAAGTTGGAAATATTTATTATGCTGATCAACAACAAAAATTTTCTTATCCAGAAGTAATGGATACCATTCCGTTTTTTGGCAAATCAACCCATCAGTATTATTTAGATGATTATACCAGGTTCATTACAATGGAGGAAGTGTTAAGGGAATACGTAGAAGGAATTCGTCTGAGAAAAAATAATAATAGCTTTAATTTGAGATTATTTAATGATAGCTATCAAAATTATTTTGAAACAGAACCCCTGATTTTATTAGATGGTGTTCCGGTTTTTGATATGAACCAATTAATTGCTTTTGATCCTTTGAAAATTAAAAAAATTGATTTGCTTAATCAGCAATTCTATCAAAACAAATTCGTTCTGAACGGAATACTTAGTTGTAATACCTACAAAGGAGATTTAGATGGATTTAGCCTTGATCCCAATGCATTAGTGTTTGCATATGATGGATTGCAATTGAAGCGCGAGTTTTATCAACCTACCTATAAAGAAGATCAGAAAACACTAAATGGGTTACCAGATTTTCGTAATGTACTCCTTTGGAACCCTGAACTAAGTACCGATAAAGAAGGTAAACAGAAAGTATCTTTCTACAATTCAGATATTACTGGTAAATATCTAGTTGTAATTCAAGGAATTACCCATAATGGTGTTGCCGGGTTTTCACAACAATATTTTGAGGTAAAATAATTTGTAGAACCGTTTATTTAGAGGATCATTCTTCCCTTTTTGCATTGTATATGTGAATTATGTAAATGCTAGACTTTCTTTTACAATTTTTTCGCTGCTTTAAATTTGACCTTTGAGTGATAATAATGAATTATGAAAACTAATATTGGATTATCATCGAAGAATATACAACAGGTCGTTAATGAATTATCAAAGCTATTGTCGGACGAGTTTGTGTTAAGTACTAAAACTAAGCACGCACATTGGAATGTAGAGGGGCTTGACTTTTACAGTAAACATGCTTTTTTTAAAAGTCAATATGAACAATTAGATGAACTTGTAGATGAAGTTGCTGAACGAATTCGTTCTCTGGGTCATTTTGCACCAGGAAGTTTAAAGCTTTTTTTACAGTTAACACATTTAACTGAAGTAAGCGGAGAAGATAATAATCAGAGCAAGTCTTATTTAAAAGATTTGTTAGTTGACCATGAGAGTATCATTATTCATTGCAGGGAAAATGTTAGTCATTTCGCAAATAAGCTAGGCGACAATGGATCTGCTGATTTTGTTACGAAGATCATGACATCTCACGAAAAGATGGCTTTTCTACTTCGAGCTAGTTTATAAGTAATGATAATTTTAAGTTCATTACTTAATGGATGACATCCCGCCGTCTGCATGAATAATTTGTCCGGTAATCCAGGAGGATTGGTCGCTCAATAAGAAACAAGCCAAATTGGCTAAATCGATGGGATTCCCAATTCTTTTTAATGGATGTCTTTGTGCATTGGCTTCTATTTTTTCTTCTGTATTAAGTAAGATTGAAGCCAGATTTGTATTAGTGATGGAAGGTGCGATACAATTGACCCTGATCTTAGGGGCCAGTTCGGCAGCTAATGCTTTCGTTAAACCTTCAATTGCGCCTTTTGAGGCGGCAACTACCGAATGAAAATTAAAACCTGTTTGCACAGCAACTGTAGAGAAAAAAACAATGGATGCAAGACTTGATTTTTTCAGGCGAGGTAGCACCTGCTGAATTATTTTAATAGCACCAATAACTTGTAGTTGATAATCTTGAATAAAATCTTCAGGGTTTATTCTAGCAAAGGGTTTCAAAAGTATAGCACCAGGGCAATAAACAAAGCCATCAATGATATCGGGTAAAAAACTAAGATCCTGTTCTGAATTCAACACATCCAGATAAAAATATTGAAGATTTATATCTGAATTTTTGGCGTTGTTTTTATAGGAAGCAAATACATTGTTTCCATTTTGAGAAAGTTCTTTTGTGATTTCTTCGCCAATACCAGAAGATCCGCCTATAATTAAGTAGTTTTTCATTTTTTATTTTAGTAACAAAAAATGAATCATTTAGTTTATGGATTTATTTTTTTAATCCATATACCACTACTTGATTTGAAAATGTAGGTAAATACACATGGCCATTTGCAATGGTTGGGGATGAGAACTTAGCATAATTACCTGCACCATCAATCGATGAATTTTGTTGATTGTTCCACAATTCTTTAGTGATATCTGTTGCTGAGAATGCTCTTAAAATACCGGGTCGAACACCATGTTCTGCATCATAAGGTGGCACTGCATGTGCAATCCAAACAACGCCAGTTGTATCAATATTTCCATTGGATGAAACTGAAATAACGCCACCATTCTGTCCTACTGGCCCATTTACATTATATTTTATCTGATTTGCCATATCAAAAAGACCGGTGTTACTATTAAATGGCATGGCATGCAAAGGTTCGTTTTCGGGCCAAACGTATACATATTCTTTTGAAGCTCCTTTAAAATAGGAAGGTTGGCAATGCATATTTGCATCTATATTATTGATATTAATGGTTTGCTGTATCTGATTGGCACCAGGTGTATAGCCACCCATATTGTCTTTATTTAACACGTAAAAATTTCCGTCCTTACAACCCGTAAAAAAGGTATTGGAACCAGGGATTAAAAAAGCACCTAATCCGCCATAGTCCAAATCATTATCTTCTAAATATTGGTAATTGTATGGAGTAAAATAAGATTTAACTGTTAGCATAGAACCAGACACACTAAGCTTTAGTGCACTTTCACCACGGTTGGTGAGGTTTGTAGGGTCATTGGTGATGCCAACAGTACCATTACCTGTTACACAATATAAATATCCTTGTGCATCTGCAGCCATTCCCATTCCACTTTCCCAGATTCCTCCATCAATACCATTGGGTGTATTATTATAAACAATTTTCTGTTGCAGAGAATTTGCGTCATATCCTAAGATCCAGCCATGATAAGGACCCCAATCACAGTGTGAGGAAAAAGTTACAAATACTGTACCATTTAATAAAGTAAGTGCTTGTCGTTGATTTTGTTTCTGAGCATCAAAACTCAGATAATTATTGTTGCTGCCGTCTCCATTGCCAGGATAGGTTGCGGTAATTTCAACAGGGCTGCCGGTTTTTTCTGAACCATTAAGTAAAGACACAGCATGCATATGTTGAATGAATTTTCCTGTGCCGTTAGTACTCCTGGCAACAAAATAGATTGTTTGAGATGCAGAATCAATAACAGGGGTTCCCACAATTCCCATTGCTCCACTAAAATCAAAATAGCTTCCACCACATGCTCCAGTCATATCAGTATTTCTTGGCGCTCTGGTATATTGAGGGGCCGTATAATTCTTTGTCCAAATTAAACTGCCTTTTTCGGCATCAAAAGCATAAAGTGTATTACTTACAGTAGCTATAAATACAATGTTTTGAACCCCACCATTGATATTAAGATTGCTAATTACTAAGGGTTGAGCATATACCTGATCATCTACCCCTAATACAAACTGTTTCCCGAATTTGTTTGTATTTACATTATTGACGGTTAGAAATGTTTCGTGATTATTCCATCCAGCTCTGGTATTATCGTTGTGCTGAGTTAAAACCGATATAGAGTTTTTGGGTAAACTATCAAGGGTACTTGTTGACTTGACTTGGTTTAAATCTTTAGAACAAGACACAAAGCATTGGGTAAATGCAATTAAAAACAATATCTGAAAACTTCTGATTTGAAAATTAGCCAAACTGTTCATAGCAATAAATCGTTATTTTTTATTAAGATAGACGAATAAGTTGAAATTAATAGGGTATTTATTACTGAGATTCATAATTGTAAATTTTTGCAGCCTATTATTTTCAATATCTCTTTTACTTTTAATACATGTTGCGATTTAATCGATAACTTGCGTGTATAAATTATTCGTGTATAATTTATTAATACCCCACTTAAGTGACATTTATAATTGCTTCTTGAAAGCTTAAACCAATTATAAATAAAGTTCAATACAGAATCTTTTAAACTTCCACATTTTACTTATTCTAGTTTTATTATTTGCTGTTGCAATACTTAAAGCACAGTTTTTTAAATTAAGGATGTATGAAGTTATATATCAAATTCATGGTAAGTCTTCGTTGTAAGATGATGGTTAAAGATGAATTGGCAAAGCTTGGTCTTCATTTTGTAAATCTGGATCTTGGGGTGGTGGATATATTGGAAAATATAACACAGGAGCAGCATGAAAAACTCAAGGAAAATCTTGCCTTATCTGGTTTAGAGTTATTGGACGATAAAAAAAGTGTATTAATAGAAAGAATAAAGAACGTTATAGTTGAAATGATTCATTATAATAATGAGTTGCCAAACGTAAATTATTCTGATTATATCAGTACCAAATTGAATTATGATTATACGTATCTCTCCAATTTATTTTCGGAAGTAAAAGGGGTAACTATTCAGCACTTTATCATATTACACAAAATTGAAAAGGTAAAAGAATTGTTATTATATGAAGAACATAATCTAACTGAAATTTCTTATTTGATGAATTATAGCAGCGTTGCACATTTGTCAAATCAATTTAAAAAAGTTACAGGTCTTTCTCCATCTTATTATAAACAGATGAAGAAGAAGCGGGAAACAAATCTTGAATTAATTTAAAAAAGTATGTTATGAAAACTGATAAATGTTTAGGAATCTGGATGGACTATTCTAAAGCACATTTAATGGAACTCTTGCCAGGCAATATGCAAACTCAAACTATTGAATCTGCTTTTACTCATGAAGTAAAGGCGGAGAGTATTGATAAAGTGAAAAACACATGCATAATAAGGAGGAGGGAGAACATTTAAAATATTTTAAAAAAATACAGAAAGAGGTAGAAAAATTTGATGATGTTTTAATTTTTGGGCCAACGGATGCAAAAAATGAATTAAAAGAATTGCTTAAAGAAAATCAGATGAATAGTCATATCAGAATTGAAATCAAGACTTCTGATAAAATGACGGAGAATCAAATCCAGGCATATGTTCGAAATCATTTCTCTGAAAATCAACGTCTAGGATTGAAATAGATTTAAAAAGTAATTTTATTCAAAGGAAAAGGTAGGCAGTGTATTCGAAAGATGCACTGCTTTTTTATGAGTGGCAAAAAATCATTATTAAATTTGTAAAAAGTGATATATTGTTATCTTTAATCTAAACTGTGTTTAATAGATTTTGGTTTCTGTTGTTAGTAATAAATATGATTTATGAATTTAACTAAATGGAAGAAATCCTATACTGTTATTTTATTTACACTATTTTTTCTAAATAAGGTATGCTCACAAAGTGCCCTTGCGGAACTCCATTTTTCTACTGATTCCCTTTCCCTTCTTTCATTTGAAAGTAATGGCCATCAATTGTCTACAAATAAACAACCTTTATCTCTTATCAGTTTCTTACTGGATGGCAAACAATATGATTCAAAAGAACCTAGTCTATTTATTAAAAGGTTACAGATTTATGTAGATGTATATCGCAAAACAGAATATGGCATATCAGCAGTGATTCGTTTTGAAAATAAAAGTACTGATACTTTGTTGTTAGAAAATGTGGTGCCCTTCGGAACTGCTGCAGATCGGGTATATATAACAGGGTCAGGAAAACACGAATTATCGCGCACCCATTTATTTATTCCCAATAAGCTTCCGGTAAATGTAATTGTACCCGATAATAGTTGGGAAATGGGTTTTTGTACACTGGGAGATCAATTTTCAGAACATCAGGTAACAGGGTTGGCAAGACGAAATAGAGCTTCTATTAAAAACGGAGTCAGATCCAGATTCGAAACCAAATTATATCCCGGTGGATCGGTAGAGTATAATTTATTTTTTGAATTAGTAAAAGGAGATTGGCATAGTGCATTGCAAGAAGTGTTTCAAAAAAGAATGCTGTATGATATCGGAAGTTTTGACAATAGTATGTTTGAAAGAAAAGATTTACAATGGGTGAGACATGCCTATGTAAGTACTATTTTAATGAACTGGAGTTCGGAATATTATAATTATCTGGATGGAAAATTTCATTTAGATGATTATATCGATAAAGGGAAACGCTTGTATGGTGGGGATGACTTTATAGCTATCTGGCCAACCTGGCCAACACTGGGTTTGGATCAACGAAATCAGTTTGATTTATTTAGAGATTTGCCGGGAGGATTATCGAAAATAAAATCCATGGCAAATCAATTCAGGAGTAAAGGCACTAAATTATTTGTTTGTTATAATCCATGGGATGAAAGCACCAGAGGAGAAAACCATTTTGAGGGTATTACTAGTTTAATTGCAGGGACTTCTGCAGATGGGGTAGTGTTAGATACTAAGGGAGAATCAAGTAAAGAATTACAACGCGCCGCTGATAAAGTAAAGTTGGGAGTGATCATGTATAGCGAAGGAATGGCTGTGCCTAAAGATATGACTGGTATTGTTTCAGGAAGAGTTCATAATGCTTTGTATTATCCACCGATGTTGAATTTGAATAAATTAATAAAGCCAGCCTTTGCCATTTTCAGGGTGGCAGAAATTTTTAAAGAACCTATTCAAAGAGAATTCGCCACCGCATTTTTTAATGGTTATGGAACAGAATTGAATATTATGGAACCCGGCAGACCAAGCTGGGTGGATGAGGAATACAAATATTTAGGAAGAACCAGTAGAATTTTAAGGGAAAATACCAACACCTTTACAGCCTCAGAATTTCGCCCTTTAATTGAAACTGCTGCAGATAATATTTGGGTGAATGCATGGATTAATCCAGAAAAAAATGTTTATACTATTTACAGTGTGATTCCAGAAGGATATAATGATCTTTTATTTAAAGTATTACCTAAAGAAGGTTTCCATTTTGTTGATCTATGGCATCATCGATTAATCATCCCGAAAAAAGTAAAAGAAGATTGGTGGATCGAATCTGAAACAAATGCATTTCACAAAAAATACTTAGGTACTAATAATGAAGGCGAAGTTGATTGTGTAGCAGAATTACCAAGACTGATTCAAGCGAATAGAAAGGGTGATCTACTAGATATTGTTGTGCCAAAAAAAGGAACTGAAATAAGAGTTTGGCCAGGGGCACCTTCTTATGATAAGAAACCGTTGACACTAAAAGTTGTTACCAATCAATTATCTCTGATTAAAAATTTCGGAAATTATGAAGGTGATTTTGTGATTCAATTGATGGATCATGGGGAATTATTAGATGAAACAATCGTTTCTTTAAATTCATCTGAAGCAAGAAGAATTTCAACATCAGAAAAAACGCGTTTAGCTACTTTTTCTCCAAATGGAATGAAAATAATACCAGCGGGAACATTCAGATATAAGTCAACCCATGGTGATGATTTTATACCTTATCCGAAACAGGATGAAGACAGTGTCTTTTCCTTTTCATCTTTTTATATGGATCAATTTCCTGTAACAAATGAACAGTTCTATCAATTTATAAAATCAACAGGATATCATCCCACAGATACCGTTAATTATTTAAAACATTGGATTAAAAATAAAGTTCCTGCTGGATTAGAAAATTATCCGGTCATTCATGTGAGTTATGAAGATGCAAAAGCATATTCAAAATGGGCCGGAAAGAGATTGCCTACTGAAATTGAGTGGCAGTATGCGGCACAGACAACCAATGGAAATGAATGGCCCTGGAAACAATTAAAGCCTGTAAAAAGAAAAGAAGAAGTAATTACTCAAACACTTACTGTTAGTTCCATTGATGGAATAGATTCCACATTATGTAATACAGGCAATGGATTACTGTATCCGGTAGGCAAATACCCAAAGGGTGCGAATGCTTATGGATTGCAGGACTTAACAGGTTCTGTATGGCAGTTGACAAATGATCTGTATCAATGTGGCAATTATCAATACATTATGATGAAAGGCGGATCATATTTCAAACCATCCAGCAGTTGGTGGTATGTGCAGGGTGGTCCAAGAGAATTACATTATAAGCAGTTTTTATTAAGAGTTAGTCAGGGTTTTGAGCGTAACGCTACCGTTGGATTTAGGTGCGTAAAAGACCGATGAACAAAATTGTTTAAATTGAAGTATGATTAAAGAATTTCCTTCTTATAAAAATACGGGTCATAAAATGGAAGAAACCATGCGTTGGTTTGGTCCTGATGATCCTGTTAGTTTAGACGACATTAAACAGGCTGGCTGTACCGGCGTAGTAACTGCATTGCATCATATTCCCAATGGCGTAATCTGGTCGATTGAGGAGATTCAAAAAAGGAAAAAGGAGATTGAAGCAAAGGGTTTAAAATGGTCGGTAGTAGAAAGTGTTCCAGTGCATGAATCTATCAAAATACAAAGTGTTGGATTTGAAAAGCTCATTGAGAATTATCAGCAAACTTTATTGAATTTGTCTGCTTGTGGTATTCAGATTGTGACTTATAATTTTATGCCAGTACTTGATTGGACAAGAACAGATCTTGCATTTAGTTTTTACGATGGAAGTAAAGCATTAAGATTCGAGAGAGCAGCTTATATCGCATTTGATTTATTTATTTTGAAACGTCCAGGAGCAGCAGTAGGATATACAAATGAAGAACAGATCCGAGCGAAAGATCGTTTTGATTCGATGACGGAAGCTGAAAAAATGCTGTTACAAAAAAACATTATTGCAGGTTTGCCGGGAAGTGAAGAAAGTTTTACTATTCAACAATTCCAGAAATCTTTAGACAACTATCGAGATATAGATGAAGAAAGATTAAGAACCCATTTGATTTATTTTCTACATAAAATAATTCCAGTTGCTGAAAGCTGTTCTGTACAAATGGTAATACATCCTGATGATCCACCGTTTTCTATATTTGGGTTGCCTAGAATAATCCGAACAGCAGATGATTTAAATAAAATTTTCAGCGCAGTTCCATCCCTTAATAATGGGTTGTGTTTTTGTACCGGTTCTTTTGGTGTTAGGAGTGATAATGATTTACCTAAAATGATTCAACAATTTGGAAGCCGCATCAATTTTATACATTTAAGAAGTACTAAAATGAATGAGTTAGGCGATTTCTTCGAAGACAATCATTTGGAAGGGGATGTTGATATGTATGGGGTGATTAAAGAAATAGTGATCCTGATGAAAGAAAGAAAAAGATCAATACCTATGAGACCAGATCATGGTCATCAAATGTTATCTGATTTAGAAAAGAAAACAAATCCTGGATACTCGGCTATAGGTAGACTTAGAGGCTTAGCAGAATTACGCGGGGTTGAATTAGGAATCCTAAGATCTATATAATAAAAAATGTCCCTCTATTGGGACATTTTTTATTATTACTTATATACTTATATTATTTCTTGTGACTGATCTGGAAAATTCTGGAAAGATTAAATCCAAATCTTACATCAAATTTTTCCCAGTTACCTGTTGTTTCTGTGATGAATGCTCTTTCATTCATACCTGCTGAATTTGACACGTGCAACTGAAACACGTGACCACCAGTTTCAATATCAACACCAATAGAAAGTGGATTATAGTTCAGAGGAACATTATTGGCATCTTTTTGAAGGCCATTTATAACATAGAAATAATCCCATGTAAATGCAGTACGCTTGCTCATTTTTAATCTGCCGCCAAATCCTACAGCATAGATATCGTTTGGTTGACTTGCTAATGGTACAATATTATTATGTACGATTGTTGGAGTAACCTGCAGGGTGATTCCTTCACTGAATTTTCTTCCGATGATCATCTGTCCATAATATGCTAGTCTGGAAGAAAAGTAATTATGAATAGTAAGATCAGCATATGGAAGCGAATTCAAAGTAATACCTCCTACTAAAGCAATGGTTGCTGGGAAAGCGTGATGGCCTGTTGACTGGCGAACTGGTGCTAATTTTATATAGCCGTCATACTCCTTTTTAAAAGTACTTCTTCCAAAACCAAATTGGAGGTAACGGGTTACACCAAAATCAAGTCCAATTCTCATACTAGCCTGATCAAATCCACCAAAAGTATTTGGAATATTCATTTGTCCAAAGCGGTGTAAGATTCTAAAGTCCATCGTGCCTGGTGAAAGAAATTCCATGGAATGGCCATTAATGACGCGGATTGATTTAAACGCGTTTTTCACAACTTCTTTCTTTGGTTTATCGGTATCTACCAAGTCTAATAAATCTTTGTCCTGAGCCTTAACTCCTGTAGAAACAAGGAGCATCAAGAGTATGCCTAGAAAATATAAATTCGAATATTTCATTTTTCTTTATTAGTATGAAACTTTTATTACTTAGCTAAAGGGTCAAGCGTACAATCAACAACAATCTTTGCAAATTTGGCAACTTTATCAGCAACCAATTGAGGAATTACAATTTTGAAATCATCGAACTGAGCAATGAAATTTGCTGATACTTCTACTTTGCCAGCTTTAACGATAATTTTTCCTTCGGTTTCCAAGTCTTTAGATTGACCATGCATATCTAATTTACCTTTCACTTTAGCGGGGTATACACCATCTTTTGAATAATTGATAGATTCGTTATTAGTGATAGTTCCTTTAAAAGTTGTTTTATTGAATTTATCGCTTTCCACATAGTTTTCGTTGAAGTGTTCCATCATTAAAGCTCTTTCAAATTCAAATCCTTTCATTAAAACAGAAAATTGAATATCGCCAGTTTTAGTGTCTATAACGCAGATACTATTTTTATTAACGCCATCAATATTCTCAGGAGATTTAGGTGCAGTTGCATCGAAGCTGATTTTGCCTGTCTTGGTAAAGAACTTCTGAGCATTACTCACTGAAACAATTGATAGGGCGGCAACTAATAAGATTGATAATTTCATATTGATATAAATTAATGTTTAATTAAATGGTTGATTTATTTATTAATAGCGATGCTACGATTTAAGATCACGTCAGATCCAAGTCCTAGATCATCTGCATTATAACCAGTACATATTCCTTTGATTACTACGGTAGAACCTACAGTAAGGTTGTGTGCTTCTTTATTAAATGCACTGTCCACACTGCACCTAACAGAATTCATATTTACGGCATTACCTAGTATAACAGTGTGATAACCATTGGCATCCGTATCTATCTTCTTGATGTTTCCGGAAAGTTCCAATATTTTGCCGAGGTATTTTTTGTTACTGGTATTTTGATCCTGTGTAAACTCATCGATTAATTGCATGTCAGTTAACGTAAATGCCGCTTTGGTTGCAGCTAAGTCAACATTTTTTCGATTATATTCTTTATAGGCGTACAATCCAACTCCTATAATTAAGAATATTACAATTACAATGAGCCGATATATTATTTTTTTGTTTTTCATGTTAATTTCTTTAATTATTTAAACAGCCGCTTGTAATCCATTTTTTTATAACAGCCAGATCACAACTAGACATCATATTGCCTCCTTGTGGCATTGCAAAATATCCTGTGGCATGACTGATAGAACCATATAGTTTCCCATTCAATCCAATTGCTTTGTCATTTGTATAATTGGCCATATTGATACCACCTGATCCACCTGTTACAGAATGACAACCATAGCATTGAGACTGAAGTATAGGTACTACTTTCAAACTATAAGAAATCACGCCCGTTGTATCGCAAGTTACTCCTCCCGGAACTGTTGGATAGAGCAATTCTGCTTTATCGTAATAACAAGCATTGATAAATATTACGGTACCTAAAATGAGTATCAAATAAAGGATATTCTTCTTCATAGATTAGTTATTTGGAGATCCTGCATCGATCCATTTTTTAAATTGAGCTATTTGACAAGCCGATAATTGTGCTTGGTTTTTAGGCATTGCAGAATAACCCAAATCATGATTTACTGAACCATATAATCTACCGTTAGTGGCGTATACTTTTACCGCAGTATAAGTTGAAAGATCTATACTACCTCCGCTTGCTGCTGCTGATGTTGCACTATGGCAACCAATACAATAGGTAGTGATCAATGGAGCAATACCTTTTGAATAGGTTGAAGTAGTATCACAACTGGTACAGAAATTATTTTTTGCACCTTGATTGATCCATGTTTGCACTTGAGTAAGTTGAGCGGTAGTATATTTTGCAATTGGTGATCTTGGCATGCTACCACTTTTTGTAATAGTATACAATGTGCTACCTGCAGCGTTACCTGCTGTAACATATCTGGTGATATTTGCGTAAGTAACAAGTGTTACACCACTGGCTTTTGTGATTGCATCGTGGCAACCAGCCATAGAACAGGTTTGTGCGATAAGTGGTGCAATTGTATTTTGGAAGTAAACAGTATCCGGACTGCAATTTGATGTTGGTGTTGGTGGAGGCGTTGTTGGAGGTGGTGGTGTAACAACTACTGATGCAGTATCGTTTTTAGCACCAGCTCCAATCCATTTTGTGAATTGTGTAATTTCACAAGCTGTTAATTGAGCCATTCCCTTTGGCATTGCTGAATAACCTGCTGTATGTTTGATTGATCCAAGAAGTTTGCCATTATTTGCATATGCCTGAACTACTGCAAAAAGAGTAAGATCAATTCCACCATTTTGTGCATTGCCTGCACTATGACAAGTAATACAATTTGTTTTCAAAAGTGGTGCAATAGTTGTGCTGAACAAGAATTTTGTGGTATCGCAGGTAGGGGGAGGTGCTACAACAAAAGTAGCCGTATCGTTTTTAGCTCCGCCTGCAATCCATTTTGATACCTGAGTTAATTCGCAAGTACTTAATTGGGCACCACCTTTTGGCATGGCTGAAAATCCTGCACTATGATTAATGGAACCCCATAATCTACCATTTGTTACATAAGGCAACAGTTTTGCATAAGTGGATAGATCAATAGATGCTCCAGATGATGCAGCAGTTGCAGCACCATGACATGCGGCACATTTTGCCTGAATCAAAGGGTTTACAACAGTACTGAAATTAAAAGTAGTGGTATCACAACTGGTAGTGCCTGTTCCTCCTGTGGTACCTGTAGTACCAGTAGATCCTGTTGGACCAGTTACACCACCTGTTAGTGGCAGTGGTATTTCGTGCACACAGGCAATGGCTACTATCGCAGTAACCAAAACAATTGGAATAGCTCGGGACAAAAGCTTGTTCATAGTCGTAGTTTAAAGTGTATAAGTTGGGTAGAGTTTTGTCATCGGCTATAATTGGTTAGAAAATATCGTGCCAATTATGGCGAGGTTTTCACCCTTTTTTTCGTTTAACAATTTATTGTACATATGTATAATGATAATATTTAATACATTATATTTTTTAGTAACTATTATTTTGTTCATTAGTTTCCCCATGAAACAATACGATACAATCGTAGTAATAGTTTCGTTGGATAAATGCAGGCGATTCAATGGGGTATACTTTGTTTTGGTAGGGATATAGGTATCCCATTAGGGTTTCGGTCTATTTTATTAGATATCAGTTTATCCAAAAACGTTGCCTGAAAATAAAAATAAAAATATTTTTTTTTTAGCCACTTTTGCAATGTTAAAACATTGATTTATAATTATATATATGTGACTAAATATTACAAAAACTTGATTAAATTATTAAAATTAATAACAGGTCTTTCAAAGGGGTTTAAAAATATAGCTTGGTTTTAATTATTTTATTTAAAATAAAAATAATATGTAATTAGGTTTAAAAGATTTCAACAGTAGTACTTTTAAACAGTAATTTTATTCTCTTATCTATCTAAGTCAATATAATGTACCCTAATCATCCAGATTATCAGAAATTGTTTAAGGCGGTAGGTTTATAGTGGTTAGATTACTATTTTGAAATGAAGTTGCCTTATATTATTCAGGGCAATCGAACCTGCTCATAATCTTCTTTTTATTAAATGGATGAACACTTAACATGATATAGCCTCCTCCGTTTAAAGTATTGACTGCTTTTTTTAATGCAAGATTATGAACACCAATAGTTAAAAGTCCAAATTTTGCGGCTGCGCCAACCCAAAGTTTTCCTTGTGTAGTATATTGAATGGGTAAATATAAACCCCAGAAAATGGTTTCCCATCGAGGGGTAACAGTTAAAAGATTCAATTCTCTGGTCAATATTTTTTTATAAGAACCAGTGGAATAAAAATTAATATTCAGTTGACCATTAATGGCAAAATGATTTCCTAAGTTTCTATCGACGTTCAAAATAATTCTGGTTGGTTTACTGATGCTAAATTTACCCGGAAGAGAATCAAAAGAAGTGAACATGGTGTTTAATGAATCTTTTACATCGGAGATCGAAGTGATATTCGATGTTTTAGCATCTAAAACACCATCAGTGAGGTGCGCAACAGGGTTATAAAAATTTCCAGAATAAATACTGGTATTGAAATTATTTTTTCCCAAATCCATTAAACTAAATCCAAATTTCCAGGAGTAGTTTGTAGGGGTGTGAGGATTGCCATCGGTGTTTGCAGCATCGTAGATACTATATTCCAAACCAAGGTTTAAACCAATACTTGTTAAACTATTTTGTAAGATTTGATTTAAAGTTTTTTTTGCTCCTGTATTTTGAAGATCATAGTTAGAAGTATATGCATAATTAACGCCCCCCTGATTAATAATATAGCCAGTATCATTATTTGCTGGCACTAGGAATTCTGCAAAAATAATTTTATTTATCCTTCCCTGAAAGCCGGAAAGAGCTTTGGCAATATTTATAGTGATACCTCCAGTTAATCTGGTTCTATCTGTTTCTTGTAATACCTGGGAATAATTTAAGTTCATTTCGATCCATCCATTATGCGTCATAAATCCATCTAAGAAAGGTGTTGTACGATTGGCCCGAAAGAAACTATAGCCTGAAGTGGTTGTGTCGCTTGCAAAAATGGAAGATGTTTTTAAGTGGTTATACATTCTCCCTCTAAATCCAATACCAAAAGCGTGCTTTTCATCAATTTTGTAAGTAAAATTGAAAAGATTAAAATCCAGATTTTGATGACCATAATAGCTATTCGAGCCTTCTTTAAAATTTACTTTTGTATTACCAGTTACTCCATTTGTAATGGTGGTATTCTTTGAAAGAACAATATTATTTGACGTGAGGGTTGTTTGAAGGGAAAAGATATTTAAATCCCATTTGTATACAGAGTTTACAGAAGAGGCAGGATTATTAAAAATTGCTACAGCACCAGCATATGCAGAACCATCTGTGGCATGGTAACTTTGAGCTTCTGTTTGTAAACTGCAAAAACTAATTATTGCGATAATAAAATATATTCTCCTCAAGTTCATTTCCTGGCTTCTTAAAATGCTTTGCAATCTTTTATAAGATACTTTAAAAGTTAGTTTTGCTACCTGGCTGTCAAGATTTATATCAAGGTAAAGCAGGTTGCTTATTAAACGATAATTGAACAAAAAAATTGGTTAACAGGGAAAGGATTTTGCTTGGGCAAAAAAAGACCCCTGTAGAAACAGGGGTCGTCTTCGATTGCTTGCCATATAAGAAAAGAGGTAATTCAATTTTGTGTCTTCGGGATATCTCCCGTTTCATTGACATTTCAAAGATAAGAGATTATTTCGAAATCATAGTAATAAATTTAATAATTCAACACATTTATTTATTTTTTATGTAAAAAACTGATAAATCAGTCGAATTAATTAATATTAAAATAATTGTAATATAATTATTAATTCATCTTGTAATTATAAAATAGTCGAAAAAATTCTAATTTATTGATTATCAATTAGTTTTTCCAGGATATAGTTTTAGGGCTTTATCAAGGAGATCCATTGATTTGTTAATATCATTTAAATTTAATACGTATGCAATCCTCACTTCATGCTTTCCTAAGCCAGTTGTTCCATAAAAGCCTGATGCTGGAGCAAGCATAATGGTTTCTCCATTGTCTTCAAAACTTTCCAATAGCCATTGGCAAAAAACATCTGCATCATCTACCGGCAGTTTTGCCATTGCATAAAATGCTCCACCTGGATTGGGACAGAAAACCCCTTCCATAGCATTTAAGCGTTTAACCAATAAGTCTCTGCGAGATTTATATTCAGCTTTAGTAGTATCGAAATAATTGGAGGGTAAATCAATGGCGGCTTCTCCTGCTATTTGGGCAAAACTGGGCGGACTCAATCTTGCCTGGGCAAATTTCATCACTGCTTCCATCAGCTTAGCATTCTTACAAACAAAAGCTCCAATTCTGCCGCCGCAAGCACTATACCTTTTGCTAATCGTATCCATAATTACAACGTGTTCATCAACACCGGTTAAGTGAAGTGCACTTATTTGCTTGCCTTCATAACAAAATTCTCGGTATGCTTCATCTGAAAACAAGTAAAGATTGTATTTAAGAATGATGGCTTTTAATTGTTCCATCTCTTCTTTACTATATAAATACCCTGTTGGATTATTGGGGTTACAAATAACAATAGCCTTCGTTTTTGAAGTGATCTTTGCTTCGAAATCGGCAATAGGTGGGAGTGCAAATCCTGTTTCAATATTGGAAGTAATAGGAACAACAGTTACACCCGCTGCCACAGCAAAGCCATTATAGTTTGCATAAAATGGTTCAGGTATAATTACTTCATCACCTGCATCTAAACAAGCAAGAAATCCGAATTGAATAGCTTCACTTCCGCCGGTTGTAATGATGATTTGATTTTCATTTACTTCAATTCCAACTGAAGCATAATAGCCTACCAATTTTTTTCGATAACTCTCATTACCTGCACTATGACTGTACTCTAGAACTTTGAAATTACTATTACGTACAGCATCCAATACCATTTTTGGAGTTTCAATATCAGGTTGCCCAATATTTAAATGGTATACTTTAACACCCCTCTTCTTTGCTGCTTCAGCAAAAGGAACTAGTTTTCTTATTGGTGAAGCCGGCATTGCCAGACCTCTATTACTGATAGTTAACATATTGCAAAGATACTTCCACAAGGTGCATACACAAAAGAAAAGCGTAACGAAATCGTTACGCTTATTATAAAAATTTACTAAAAAATAGGATGGTTAGGACTTTGTTTTGGCAACCTTAGCCTCTGCTGCCACTTCGCCTTCTAATGTTAAGATATAAGGTTGGTTACTATTTGTAAACTTCACATTGACTGATTTTTTAAAAACGCCTTCTACAGCTGCATTGTAAGTAACCTTAATAGTTGCTTTCTGTCCTTTCGGTACAGCAGACTGCAAATATTCTGGAGTAGTACAACCACAATCTGCATTAGCAAATTCAATTACTACAGGTTTTGCTGTTACGTTTTTGTATTCAAATACAAAACTTACCGGCACACCTTTTTTTATTTTGCCAAACTTATGACTGGTTTCCTTAAACTCTACACCAGTTTGAGCAAATGCTATCTGTCCGATCAAAAGACTTAAAACAAATAAAATTCTTTTCATAAACCAGGTAGTTTAATTTTTTGTGTTGATTTTCTGAGTAGCTGTAGCAGGAGCTGTAGCTGGAATTTCTTGAACTCCTTCGCCACTGAAAGTGAATTTTTTCGTTAATCCTCCAGTAAAATATACATCCGTATAACGAGTAAATGCGCCAATTACACTACCATTGAATCGAATGGTCATTTTTACAGTCTGACCAGGTCCGAACTTTTCATTAGGCACAAAGCTTGGGGTTGTGCAACCACAACCTGGCTGTGCATTTAAAATTGATAAACTGTCTTTTCCAATATTCTTCATTTCAACCACGTATTCAACTGGCTTGCCAAAAGTTATTTTACCAAAATTATAAGTATCGTTTTTAAATGCGATTTGAGTATTAACGTCTTTAATTGTTGTAGCAGTTGCGGTTGTTTGGCAAAATCCAACAACCACCAAAAACATAGCTACAAGCATCAAATAGATTTTCTTCATATAATATTATTTATACCTAAAAGTAATGAATCTAAAATATCCGAAAGTGGGATTAAGATATTTTTAAGAGAATCTGTAAAAAAACGCGATAATGGGCTTAATTTGTTGAATAGTTGGGTCTAAAATATGTGTTACAAAATACTAATTTCTGTTAGTCTATTCGCTTACTAGTGTTATTTTTGATGTATGGAACTAAATACTTCTTTGGAGCAAACAAGCGATATGCTGTCTTTTGAAGGCTTTCGTAAAGCCGTATTAGAAGATTATCGTTTTGCAGTGATAAGCCGTGAAACAAGTTTAATGGGAAGAAGGGAGGTGTTGACTGGCAAAGCCAAGTTCGGAATTTTCGGTGATGGGAAGGAAGTTGCACAAGTTGCTATGGCCAAATTCTTTCAACCAGGGGACTTTAGAAGTGGGTACTACCGCGATCAAACTTTTATGTTTGCAACTGGCTTATCTACCGTTGAACAATATTTTTCGCAATTATATGCTGATATAAAAAATGATCCATTTAGCGCTGGTCGGCAAATGAGTTCCCATTTTTCAACCCGTTTTGTTGATGACAATGGTAATTGGATGGATCTTGCGAATCGGAAAAATGTTTCTTCAGATATTGCACCAACTGCCGGACAGATGCCACGTGCACTTGGGTTGGCTTTTGCTTCAAAATGTTTCAGGCAATCAAATGAGTTACGAAAACTAGATGCTTTAAGCCATAATGGAAATGAAATTAGTTTCTGTACCATTGGAGACGCAAGTACTACAGAGGGTCATTTTTTAGAAACTATTAATGCTGCTGGTGTATTGCAAGTGCCATTGGCAGTATTTGTTTGGGATGATGGTTATGGTATTTCTGTACCTACCAATTTTCAAACTACCAAAGGCTCAATCTCTGAAGCATTAAAAGGATTTGAGAAAAAAGCAGACACTAATGGAATAAGAATTTATAAAGTTAAAGCCTGGGATTATGCAGGCATGTGTGAAGTGTTTGAAGAAGCTTTACAACGTGTACGCGAAACCCATGTACCTGTTTTATTTCATGTGGAAGAAGTTACTCAACCCCAGGGACATTCTACCAGTGGAAGTCAGGAACGTTATAAAAGTGCTGAAAGATTAGAATGGGAACGTGAATGGGATTGTATTAAAAAAATGCGTCAATGGGTCAAGGATAATAATATTGGTTCTGAAGAAGAATTAATTACTATTGAAACTGATGCTAAAGAACATGTTCGGAATCAAAAAAATTCTGCCTGGGAAAAATACATCCAGCCAATTAAAGAATTATCAAACCGGGCAGCTTCTTTAATTCAAACTACTGTAGTGAATGATATGGAAGTTTATAATCAATTGCAAAAAATGGCAAGCGATTTAGCTTCAAATAGAGAACCACTTCGTAGAGACATTATGCGGGCCCTATCGATTACAATGGAACTGGCACCTTCTTCTCCTACAAAACAGGAGATAAAAGCCTATTACGATTACTTACTTTCTGATTATAGTTATCAATATAATAGTCATTTATACAATGAAGGACCAAAAAGCGCTTTAAAAGTAGAGCAGGTAAAACCACTGGTTTCTTTTGATGCACCATTGGTAAACGGTTATGAAATATTGAACAAATATTTTGATGCTTTATTCACCACTAATCCTAAGGTGTTTGCTTTTGGAGAAGATGTTGGTCATATCGGAGATGTTAATCAAGGGTTTGCAGGCTTGCAGGATAAACATGGTGGAGATAGGATTTTAGATACCGGAATCAGAGAGTTAACGATAGTTGGACAAGCAATTGGATTATCATTGCGTGGCCTTCGTCCGATTGCAGAAATACAATACCTC
>Ga0194037_1001078_pt1 | contig 20401 bp, 19 predicted proteins | sample JunL306m_MetaG_FD_148653 | JGI IMG/M metagenome (GOLD analysis project Ga0194037, IMG submission 148653) | Anoxic zone freshwater microbial communities from boreal shield lake in IISD Experimental Lakes Area, Ontario, Canada - Jun2016-L304-6m | ecosystem: Environmental > Aquatic > Freshwater >...
CTGGTATTGCTTGCGATTTTCTTTGCAAGATCAGCTTCGCTTTGCGTCAAGATGCCCATCAAATAAATACTGCTCCCTTCAGCAACAATAGCCATTGAATTCGATGGCAACTGCTCAGTAAAAATCATTTGCGTTTTGATCTTCGACTCTAAATAAGAATCGTTAGCGCGTGATGTATAGCTGCTATTGGGGCCAATAATCAATTCGTTAAACACAGCACGCACATTCTTCATTGCCTTGACATATGCACCTGCCTCGCCTTTAATAACAGCATCTTTTACTTCACCGGTAAGCAATACTTTTTGGTTAAACGAAGTTACATTGATATGTGCGTTGTCGCCAAATTTTTTGGCAAGCGCATTGTTGGCCTCTAGCTCAATACCCTTATCGATTGCTTGTACTCCAGGCGTACGACGATCCGCCATGATGGCTGCGCCAGCTGCAACACCGCCAACAGCAACTACTGCACAAGATGAGAGTTGTAATACAGCAAGCGCAGCTATTGCTAACTTACCTAGAAAATGAATTCGCATTAGGTATTTTCTTTATAAAATGGTTTAGTCGTACAACACGTGATCAACTCCATCGCATAAGGCGTGGAGCAAAACCAAATGGGTTTCTTGAATACGGGCAGTGCGAGTGGAGGGTGCACAAAGATGAATATCCTCTTGATCCAACAAGGTGGCAATCTTGCCGCCGTCATTGCCAGTAAACGCAATAATTTTGATGCCCATCTTTTTTGCAGCCTCTATTGCCTTGACGACATTCTTAGAATTGCCGGATGTAGAAATTCCTAAAAGGATGTCTCCTTTTTTTCCAAGACCCCGCACTTGCTTGCTAAATATTTCATCGTAGCTGTAATCGTTGCCAACGGCAGTAAGAATTGAAGTATCAGTAGTAAGCGCAATTGCCGCCAGCTCTTCACGCTCACGCTCAAATCGACCAATCAGCTCTGCTGCAAAGTGCTGAGCATCGGCTGCAGAACCGCCATTACCGCAAGCCATTACTTTGCCACCAGCCCGCAAACACTCAACCATTGCCAGTATTCCAAGCGCCACGGAATCTGGAAGCACTTTCTCAGCCTCTTGCTTTACTGCAATGCTGTCTAAAAAATGTTGCGATGCGCGCTTGCGCAAACGTTCGATAGTGTCTTTATCCATGTCAATATTATGCGCCAAAGCTGCCATATTTTCTAATGCGGCTAGCTAAAGCAAAAGCAACGTATCCTCTTGTTTATTGATCATTCTTAGGCAAAAGATACCCTTCATGGATTTAGGCTCATTTGATTTTCTAAAACAACAGGATTTACCGCTTGGTTCCCTGTATATGATTGCCACGCCTATAGGCAACCTGGGCGACATCACTTTGCGCGCGCTACACGTACTTAATGCAGTAGACGGTATTGCCTGTGAAGATACGCGACATAGTGCATCTCTTTTACAGCAATTTGGTATTCACAAGAAATGTTTAGCGCTGCATGAACATAATGAAGTAGGCGGAGCCCAAACTGTTATTGAACACCTAGCCAACAATGAGCGCTGGGCCTATATATCAGACGCTGGTACACCAGGTGTTTCAGACCCCGGGGCAAGATTGGTTTACGAAGTTCAAAAAGCAGGTTTTCGAGTAATTCCTGTGCCTGGCGCAAGCGCCGTCTCTTGCGCAATCTCTGCTGCTGGTAAGGTCATGATGAGCTCGGAAGGGCGCTTTCAGTTTTTAGGCTTTTGGCCGAATAAAACCAAAGAGCGCGATGCTTTGATACAAGATATTTGTAACAGTAAAAAAACTAGTGTCTTTTTTGAGTCACCCCATCACATCCGTGAAACCCTACTTTTTTTAGCTAAGGCTTTAGAGTCAGATCGTCACATATTTATTTGTCGGGAGTTAACCAAAAAATTTGAGCAGCTTGTTTCTCTTCAAGTCGCGGAGATTGCCGCATGGCTAGAAACTACCGAAAGCCTCAAGGGCGAGTTTGTTATTCTGGTCGCACCCCACCAGGCTAGGGCTGATGAGGCTCCAGAGCATGCCACGCTATTAACGTGGGCAAATGCATTAAGCCCTTATCTTGGCAGCAAAGAAATTGCTACGGTTCTATCGCAAGCATTGGGACTTAGCAAAAAAGAGGCCTATCAAGTTGCATTAGAAGCAAAAGAAGAAGGTTCTGAGAAATAAAAAAGCTGGCTATCTGCCAGCTTTTTACCGAATGCTAAATAAATTTACTTCGCATCTGATACCTTAGCATCCGCCGGTATGCTGGAATCTTGGAAATTAAGCTGGGCAACCGGCTTAATTAATTGCTCAGCAGAAGCTGAGCTATCGCCGCGCTTGCCATTGTTTACAAACACCAATAGCAGCAAAATAATGATGAGGGGCACAAAAAAACTGGCAAACACTATGGTGATCAGCTGTTTTGGGGTTTTAATTAGATTTCCGTGCTCGTTGCTCATAGGAATTTCTTATTTGGCGGGTTTTAGAGTTGATTTGCATAGATTATAACTAGAGAGTAGAGGTATAGACACTTACAATAGCGAAGTTGCCAGTTTTTACTCTGGCGCCCGTAGCTCAGTGGATAGAGTATTGGCCTCCGAAGCCAAGGGTCGCAGGTTCGATTCCTGCCGGGCGCGCCAAAACAAAGGGGGTTTTTGACCTACATCATGCATAAAAAATCAAAAACCACTATTATTTGCGTCTAACTTACTGCTACTTCTTATTTTGTCTACACATTTAAATTCAGCCCTTTCAGAGCCTTCTCTGGCAAATCCCTTGTCTCCTGAGGCGCCATTACCCCACCGAAAAATTATTCGGAGTTGGCTAATTCCAATGGCGCAGGGCGAAACTGGGCGCGCCATTACGCTACTCTTCATTGATGCTACTTTATGGCTTGGCTGTATTGCTGGCACGATATTTGTTGAAAATATTCTGCTCAAAATAATTTTTGGATTAGTAGCCGGTTTTGTAACTGGACGCATTTTCATTCTGGGTCATGACGCCTGCCATCAAAGCTTCACCCCTAATCGTGAACTCAATAAAATATTGGGGCGCATTGCATTTTTACCTTCACTTACCCCTTATAGTTTATGGGACGTTGGCCATAACGTAGTGCATCACGGACAAACGAATCTCAAAGGATTTGACTTCGTTTGGGCGCCTTTATCCAAAGAAGAATTTGATGCCTTACCCACATGGCGTAAGGCTCTAGAGCGTCTTTATCGTAGTGGCTGGGGTCCTGTTTTCTACTATCTTATTGAGATTTGGTGGAGACGCGAGTACTTCCCAAATGCTAAAAATAAACCTGGCGATCGCCCGATTTTCTTAAAAGATAACTTGTTAGTTACAGGTTTTGCAATTGTGTGGATTGCTTGCCTTGTTGCCGGCGCAATTAGTACTGGTCAATCTATTTGGCTTGGTTTAATTACTGGATTTGTAGTGCCATTCCTGTTCTGGAACGGCATGATTGGATTTGTGGTTTACGTTCACCACACACATCCATCCGTTTCTTGGTATGACAAAAAATCTGAGTGGTTGCGTGCTCAGCCCTTTGTGTCAACCACAGTTCACCTGACTTTTAACTGGATTTGGGGTTCTTTGATGCATCACATCATGGAGCATACTGCCCATCACGTTGATATGAGCGTACCTTTGTATCGCCTGCAAGAAGCCCAAAATACCCTTGAAACCATCCTTCCAGATCGTATTTTTGTGCAAAAGTTCTCCTGGAGCTGGTATTTTGATACAGCCCGCAAATGTAAGCTCTATGACTTTGAAAACAAGGCTTGGCTTGATTTTGATGGCAATAAGACGGCTGATTCAGTCCGAGTTGTCCTAAGCCCAGCCCCAGTAGGACAAAACGGGTAAAATAGATCTTCTGTACATAGATTTGCCTTACCCGGATTGCCCATGACTACATCGACTCCAGCCGCTACCCAAGACACCTCTCAGAGCCTTAAGTTTTGCTCTTCTTGTAGTCGCGAAAAACGGCTTGAGGGTGGTACATGGATTCCAACTAGCAATCGTAAGCAACGCTGGATTTGCGCCAGCTGTTTATATAACCGTACGCACCGTACTGGTTCAGCAAAAACCTAATCTACAGTTTTAAATCCGTGCGTAGTGATGCTTTGGCTTCCTACTGAACTTAAGCATTAGCCCATGTCAACAACCAAAGCGTATTGTTTACTCATGGTAATTGGGTCGGCAGATTAATCCCTATATTGAGTAAGCGCTAGTTGTATGTTAACCAACATAAAATGGGCTTAGAGGATATAACCATGAATAGCCAAGATACATTTAAATTTGCTGAAACACATGAGTGGGCCGACATAGAAAGCGATGGCTTGGTTTGGGTCGGTATTAGCAATCATGCTCAAGAAGCCCTGGGGGATGTCATGTTCTTTCAAGCGCCCAAACTTGGCCAACAGGTAACGCAGGGTGAAGCCATCGCCGCAATTGAATCCGTAAAGGCCGCTAGTGATATTCATGCGCCCATCAGTGGAGAAATTGTTGCCCTGAATGAAGCAATGGATGCCACACCTGAATTGGTAAATGAGAAACCTTATGGTGTCTGGTTATTCAAAATCAAACCGCACGAGAATAATCTTGCTTCCGAACTAGCTCGGTTAATGGATCTAGATAAATATAATTCCACTGCAGGTGGATAGGCAAATTAGATATTGATTGGGTCGCGTTCGATCAACCATCGCACATGCGTTTCTTTGCTAATGCGTCCTTGAGAATTTTTCCGTAACTCAGCATCAATCGCCTCGAGCACTTCTTGCAACTGCTTGCGGCTGTCAGATTCAATCACAAGTTGTGCGCGCTCCGTTCCAGCCACGCGCATTACCGCCTTTGGCACTGGGTCATACACCCGAAGTCCCTTATTGATAAGACTCCTAGACTTAAGGTGCCCTTTAAGGTTGCTTAGAAATTGAATTGATCTGTCTAAACTTTTCGATTCTGCATGCACTAAAGCCTGGTAAGAAAACGGGGGAAGCCCAGCCTCTTTTCTTTCCTGGGCGATATGAGATAGAAATCCATCCACATCATGTCTAAGCAGATACTGGAATACAGCCGATTCTGGATATTGTGTTTCGATATAAATATCGCCACCCGCTTGACCATCTTTACCTGATCGCCCAGCGCGCCCAGCAACCTGAACCAATTGTGCGAATAAACGCTCTGCAGCCCGGAAATCCTGAGAGAACAATCTGCCGTCTGCATCTAAAACACCTACTAATCCAATATTTTGATAATCATGGCCCTTAGCAATCATTTGGGTTCCAACGACAATATTTACCTTGCCTTCGTGAATCTCCTGAAATAGTTCTTCAGCGCCCTTACTACTTCTGCTCGCATCTGTATCTACTCGTAGCACCCTAGCATCAGGCCACATCTCCTCCAAAGCATCTTCAATTTTTTGTGTTCCTTGGCCCAATGTTTTGAGATCTGCGTTTCCACAATCAGGGCAATGGCTAAGAATTGCCTTAACCAAACCACAATGATGGCAACTTAATACAGGTCTTTTTCCTAAAGCGCCTGCCTTATGCATCACCATATATGAGCTACATTGTTGACATTTGGACAACCATGTACAGGCGCCGCAACTGAGTACTGGCGCATAGCCCCTGCGGTTAATGAGTATTAAACTTTGTTTTTTATCGCTGAAGTTTTTACTAATCGCATGCGCTAAGGTTTTGCTAACGCAGCTCTTTTCTTTTGGCTTATCCGAATCTCCAGGGCTATATTGATTTCGGGGATCGCGTGTATTAATGAGATGTACAGTGGGCAGATGAGCGCCCTGAGCTCTTTGATCTAGGCGTATATATTCGTAACGGCCTGCATTTGCTGCCAACCAGGTTTCAAGAGAAGGTGTTGCGGAAGAAAGCAAGATCGGTATCTTCACATCATGCGCGCGCCAGATTGCAAGATCTCTTGCAGAATACCGAATTCCGTCTTGTTGTTTGTATGAAGGGTCGTGCTCTTCATCAACAACGATTGCGCGTAAATTTGGAAGTGGCACCAAAGCGGCCAATCTTGTTCCTAAAATTATTTGGGCACTTCCGGTAACAGCTTCATACCAAGCAATGCCTCGCTCTTTCTCAGTGACTCCACTGTGAAGGACAACCATTTTTTTCTCAGGAAAATAGGCTCGAACGCGTCGTTCTAACTGCGGTGTTAAATTAATTTCGGGGACTAGCAATAAGACTTGCGAGGTACTGTTCTGTAAAACCTCGCTCAACCAATTTAGAAAGACTGCAGTCTTACCGCTGCCGGTTTGTCCCTGCAAAAGAAAGGCCCTGAACTCAGCTTCTTTGCTACTGTATTGGCGTAATTTATCTAGCGCAGATTTTTGCTCTTCATTTAGAGCGGCTTCTCCAATAAAGCCATCACTAGAGGGCTCTTGAATATTTTTCTTTTTTTTCTCTATTGCAGCTACTAATTTTTTGGGGATTTTTTCCCAATCTAGTGCCTTTTTCCACATCTGTGGAATGGTCGGAATAATGGTTTCCCCAAGGGCGTGGATGTAATACTGGCTTGCAAAATTCATTAGCCTTAAGGCTGCTGGATCCATTGGTGGTAGAGGAGCTACCTGATTTACTGACTTTAGTTTATCTATTTCAAAATCAGAGTGAGCACTAACTTTAATTACGACCCCAACCAATGATGAACGCCCAAAGGGTACTTCCACAATATGCCCAAGCACAGGAGCCAGCCCTAACTTTTCAATATCCCATAAGTAATCGAAGCCCTGGGCTAAGGGCTTATCAACCACCACTTGGACCACAACTGGTAAGGTCATTATTTACATCAATCCTGTTTTGCTTGTGGATAAGTCTGTGGATATCATCTAAGGATTTTGATTTATAAGCTAATTTAGTAGCTAAGGGCTGATGCACCAGTTTCGAGCTTATTTTTAAAATTTGTATATAAATCAAAGGCTTATAAACAACTTTGAAAGTTAATGTTTATATTTATTCGCAATCTTCATGAATTTTGACTTGAGCGCCTATCTGTGCATAACTTTCGTCATCATTTAAAACTCAAGTTAGCGCCCACTTATCTTTACTGCTTTGATCTAAGGGCTCTAGATCGTTGGATTACCGTTTGCGCCAACGCAGTAACACTTTCTGGCGGGGTAAATTGCGATATTCCATGTCCCAAATTGAAGATATGTCCATCTAATGGATGAAGACCTGGTTTGAGGGCTGGCGCACCAGCCAAATCCTCAAGAAGGCGGTTTGCCTGCTCTGCAATTTGCTCTGGTTCAGAGAACAGAATGAGAGGGTCTAAATTACCTTGTATTGCTATAGGCTTATTTAATGCAAGCAACTGTTTGCGTGCCCGACTAAGTGACATCGTCCAGTCAATTGCAATTACATCGGCGCCTACTTGCGCCATATCGTTTAGCCAAATTGCGCCGCCCTTGGTAAACATAATCACAGGGATCTTTTTGCCTTCGTGCTCACGTGGCAATAAATCAATCACCTTTTGCATGGAAGCCAAAGACATCTTTTGATACCAGCCATCTGGAAGCATTCCGCCCCAAGTATCAAAAATCATCAGCGCTTGCGCGCCTGCTTTTACTTGTTCAGTTAAGTATGCCGCCACAGATTGTGCATTGATATCCAGAATATGTTGCAACAAATCAGGACGGCTAAACATCATGGTCTTGGCATGACGAAAGTCGTCAGAACTTGAGCCATCAATCATGTAGCACGCTAAAGTCCATGGGCTTCCAGAAAAACCAATCAAGGGGACCCGCTGTTTGCCATCCTGGATTAGTGCTTTGCGAATTTCTGAAACAGCATCGAATACATATTGCAGTTGACTCATATCGGCTGCACGTAATTTTTTTACCGCATCTTCTGTGCGCAGTGGGTTATCGAAACTAGGCCCTTCGCCAGCCGTAAATTTGAGGCCTAATCCCATGGCATCCGGGACAGTCAAAATATCAGAGAACAAAATCGCCGCATCCAATGGATAACGATCCAAAGGCTGAAGAGTTACTTCAGTAGCGTATGCAGGATTTTTTGCAAGCCCAAGAAAACTTCCGGCTTTTGCACGTGTGGCATTGTACTCAGGGAGATATCGACCAGCTTGACGCATGAGCCAAAGCGGCGTTTGATCAACCGCTTCGCCCAGGCAGGCCTTTAAAAAACGATCATTTAACAGCAAGGGGATGGCCGGTAATTACTTTTTACGACGGAAGCGGGCAATAGCAGCAAGTTGTGCGGCAGCCATAGCAAACTCAGACTGGGCCAAAGCCAAATCAAAGTCAGTTCCACGGTTTTGCATCGCCTCTTCCGCACGTTTTTTTGCTTCTAATGCTTTTGCTTCATCAAGATCGTGCCCACGAATAGCAGTGTCAGCCAATACTGTAACGCGATCTGGCTGAACTTCTAAGTAGCCACCAGCAACAAACACGAATTCTTCCTCTCCATCGGCTTTTTCAATGCGAACAGAGCCGGGACGAATGCGTGTAATTAATGGGGTATGGCCACGCAAGATGCCGAGCTCACCACTTTCGCCTGGAAGGGCTACAAATTTAGCCTCTCCACTGAAAATAGACTTCTCGGCACTCACTACGTCGACATGTATGTTTGACATAATTTCCTTAGATGAGTTCGATTAAAGCTTCTTAGCTTTCTCGATGGCTTCATCAATTGAACCCACCATGTAGAACGCTTGTTCAGGCAAGTGATCCAATTCACCGCTACAAATCATCTTGAAGCCGCGGATGGTTTCTTTCAATGGTACGTATTTACCTGGTGAACCAGTAAACACTTCAGCAACGTGGAATGGCTGAGACAGGAAGCGCTGAATCTTACGCGCACGTGATACAGCCAGTTTGTCTTCTGGTGACAATTCGTCCATACCTAAAATTGCAATAATGTCGCGCAATTCTTTGTAACGTTGCAATGTCATCTGTACATCACGGGCCACTTCATAGTGCTCTTGACCAACCACTTGTGGGTCGAGCTGACGGCTAGTTGAATCCAATGGATCAACCGCTGGGTAAATACCCAATGCAGCAATGTCACGTGACAACACCACAGTGGAATCTAAGTGCAAGAAGGTTGTCGCTGGTGAAGGGTCGGTCAAGTCATCCGCAGGAACGTAAACGGCCTGAATAGAGGTAACAGAACCAGTCTTAGTAGAAGTAATACGCTCTTGCAATTTACCCATCTCTTCAGCCAAAGTAGGCTGGTAACCCACAGCAGAAGGCATACGACCGAGCAATGCAGAAACTTCAGTACCAGCCAATGTGTAACGGTAGATGTTGTCAACGAAGAACAAAATATCACGGCCTTCGTCACGGAACGCTTCAGCCATGGTCAAACCAGTCAACGCAACGCGCAAACGGTTGCCAGGAGGCTCATTCATCTGACCAAACACCATCGCCACTTTGTCGATAACGTTAGATTCTTTCATCTCGTGGTAAAAGTCATTGCCTTCACGAGTACGCTCACCAACACCGGCAAACACGGACAAACCAGAGTGTTGCTTAGCGATGTTATTAATCAATTCCATCATGTTCACGGTCTTACCAACACCCGCACCACCGAACAAGCCAACTTTACCGCCTTTGGCGAATGGGCAAACAAGGTCAATCACCTTAATGCCGGTTTCGAGCAAGTCAACGGAAGGAGAGAGTTCGTCAAATTTAGGAGCTGGCTGGTGAATCGCGCGACGCTCTTCGGTAGCAATCGGTCCTGCGTCATCAATTGGGCGACCCAAGACGTCCATGATGCGGCCCAAAGTTGCAGGACCAACAGGAACAGAAATTGGCTTACCAGTAGATTTCACTTCCATGCCACGACGCAAACCATCGCTTGCGCCCATGGCAATTGCGCGAACTACACCATCACCGATTTGTTGCTGAACTTCAAAGGTCAAGCCTTTTTCAGCAAATGATTTTTCACCACTATCAACCAATGTCAACGCATCGTAGATGCTTGGCATTTTGTCGCGTGGGAACTGAATGTCCACCACTGGACCGATACATTGCACGATATTTCCGTTACTCATCGCTATCTCCGCTTTTAATTCCTGAATTCTTTCATAGTCCTAAATGCAGACCGCTTAAACAGCAGCCGCTCCGCCAACAATTTCAGACAGCTCTTTAGTAATAGCAGCTTGTCGTGTCTTGTTGTAATCCAATTGCAATTCGCCAATCACGTTCTTTGCGTTATCTGAAGCGGCCTTCATTGAGACCATACGAGCAGATTGCTCAGAAGCCATATTTTCGGCAACCGCTTGATAAATCATTGCTTCCACATAACGCTTTAATAGACCATTCAAAATGGACTCTGCGTCAGGTTCGTAGATGTAATCCCAAGATGGACCTGCTTTGTCTTCAGGGGTCAGATGGGCTGGCTCCAAAGGCAAAAGTTTCTCCAAAACCGGCTCTTGTTTCATTGCGTTTACAAAGCGGGTGTATGCCAAATAAACAGCATCAATTTCGCCACGCTCAAACGCTTCTAACTGGGCGGTAATTGCCCCAATCAAAACGTCCAAATGTGGTGTATCACCAATTTGAATTATTTGAGAAATCAGCTTTGCTTTTGAGCGATTCAAAAATTGCAGGCCTTTTGAACCAATTGCGGTATATGCAATCTCAACATTTATATCCTGGAAATCGCGCACTTGGTTAGCAATCAAACGCAAGACGTTGGTATTTAAACCGCCGCACAAGCCTTTGTCTGTCGTAACCAAAATAGTGCCGACCTTCTTAACTTCTCGAGTTGCCATATAAGCAGGGCGGAACTCAGGATTAGCTTTAGAAAGATTGGCAACAATTTCACGAATTTTTTCAGCATAAGGGCGCGCATTACGCATGCGCTCCTGGGCACGACGCATCTTCGATGCGGCGACCATTTCCATTGCCTTCGTGATCTTGCGCGTATTTTGTACGCTCTTGATCTTGGATCGTATCTCTTTTGTGCTTGCCATGATTTATGCGGAGCCTCTTAGAAAGAGGCTGAACGCTTGTAGTCCTCAATTGCAGCACGCAAGGCAACTTCGTCATCTTTGCTCAGATCTTTGGTTTCTTCAATACGGCCAACTAAATCAGCGTATTTAGATTTCAAGTGATCTTGCAAACCTTTTTCGAATGGCAATACGTTCTTCACTTCGATGTCATCGAAAAAGCCGTTGTTCACTGCATAAAGTGAAGCGGCCATTTCCCAAACTTGGAGTGGCTTGTACTGCGCTTGCTTACACAACTCTGTAACGCGACGACCACGCTCGAGCTGCTTACGGGTTGCTTCGTCAAGATCTGAGGCGAACTGAGCAAATGCTGCTAATTCACGATATTGCGCTAAGTCGGTACGAATACCGCCAGATAATTTCTTAATAACTTTAGTTTGTGCAGCACCACCAACACGAGATACAGAAATACCGGCGTTGATCGCGGGACGTACACCAGCGTTGAACAAGTCCGTTTCCAAGAAGATCTGACCATCGGTAATCGAAATCACGTTGGTTGGAACGAATGCAGAAACGTCACCAGCTTGAGTTTCAATGATTGGCAACGCGGTTAAAGAACCAGTTTTGCCTTTTACTGCACCATTAGTAAACTTCTCAACATACTCAGCATTTACACGAGCAGCACGCTCGAGCAAGCGTGAGTGGAGATAAAACACGTCGCCAGGATAAGCTTCGCGGCCTGGAGGGCGACGGAGCAATAGAGAAATTTGACGATAGGCAACTGCTTGCTTGGTCAAGTCATCATAAACAATCAATGCATCTTCACCACGATCGCGGAAGTATTCGCCCATAGTGCAGCCGGCATATGCTGAAAGGTATTGCATTGCTGCAGATTCAGAGGCACTCGCTGCAACAACTACAGTGAACTCCATCGCACCCAATTCGGTGAGCTTACGAACCACGTTAGCAATTGTGGAAGCTTTTTGACCAATCGCAACGTAAACGCAATAGACGCCTTTACCTTTTTGATTAATGATCGCGTCAACCGCAACCGCAGTCTTACCAGTTTGACGATCGCCAATGATCAACTCACGCTGACCGCGGCCGATTGGGACCATTGCATCAATCGCCTTCAAGCCCGTTTGAAGTGGCTGGCTAACAGATTGACGTGCAATAACGCCTGGAGCAACTTTTTCGATAAAGTCAGTTAACTTGGTATTAATTGGGCCTTTGCCATCAATGGGTTGACCGAGTGCGTTTACAACCCGACCAAGCAATTCTGGGCCAACTGGTACTTCCAAAATACGGCCGGTACATTTAACTGGATCGCCTTCTTTAATGTGGGTGTATTCACCCAACACTACTGCACCAACTGAATCACGCTCAAGGTTCAAAGCGAGACCGATAGTGTTGTTCGGAAATTCCAACATTTCGCCCTGCATGACGCCTGATAAGCCATGAACGCGGCAAATACCGTCAGTCACTGAAATGACAGTGCCTTCATTACGAGACTGGGTGTCAACACCCATTTCGCTAATTCGGCTTTTGATCAGCTCGCTGATCTCGGAAGGATTGAGTTGCATTACTTACTCCTGGGTCTTATTTCGTATGTTCTTAATAGGGATATCTTATGCGCCAAGACTTGCTTGCATTTGAGCTAACCGTGCCTTAACTGAACTATCCATCACTTCATCGCCAACTTGAATGCGAACTCCGCCAATCAGTGTTGGGTCAACTTGAATAGTTGGGCGCAATTCTTTACCCCCAAAGCGCTTCTTCAAACTTGACAACAAATCGTTTAACGCAGAACCCTCTAAAGGGAATGCGCTGGTAATCATTACTTCTGCTGCACCTTCGCTCTTATTCTTCATTGCCTCAAATTGGCTGGCAATTTCAGGAACAGCAGACAAGCGGTGGCTTTGATTCACAAGATTCAAAAAACTGGCCACCCTGGGATCTAACTTGGTTTTCACCATTCCTGAGAGCAATTTACTTAAATCATCGGCAGATACTTTTGGGTTATTGGATAAGGTGGCAACCTCCGGCAAAGCGGCAAGCTGAGCCAACTCATTCAGTTGCTCCAAATATCCCGCAAGTTCGGCAGGCTTGGCACTTTGAAAAAGTGCTTCAGCATAAGGACGGGCAATAGTGGCTAATTCAGCCATATCAAAGTTCTGCCTTTAGTTGGTCAAGCAATTGACCATGCGCTTTTGCGTCAACTTCACGGCGCAAAATTTGCTCAGCGCCTTTAACAGCAAGTACAGCCACCTCAGCACGCAACACTTCGCGGGCACGTGCAACTTGCTGGTCTGCGTCTTGCTTAGCTTGCGAAATGATTCGAGCGGCTTCAGCTTGTGCGTTTGCACGAATTTCTTCGGCTGACATTTGTGCACGTTTTTCTGCTTCAGCAACACGTTGCACACCTTCTTGACGTGCTTTGGTTAATTCTTGCTCTGCTTCATTGCTGGCCAATGCAAGCGCTTCTTTGCCGCGCTCAGCAGAAGCTAAGCCATCAGCAATTTTGCTTGAACGCTCATCTAACGCCTTAACTAGTGGTGGCCACACGAAGCGTGCAACAACCCACCATAAGACGAAGAAAACGATCATTTGCGCGAATAGGGTCGCGTTCAGATTCACGATATTCCTTTCAGTATTGTTGAGAACAGTAGGATGACCCGATGGTCATCCACATCAAAACAATTACTTAATAACTGCGAGCAGTGGGTTTGCGAAAGCAAACAACATTGCCACACCAACGCCGATCAAAAACGCAGCGTCGATCAAACCAGCCAAAAGGAACATTTTGGTTTGTAATTCATTGATCAATTCTGGCTGACGGGCAGCGCCCTCAATGAACTTACCACCCATTAGGCCAATGCCCAAACAGGCTCCTAATGCGCCGAGGCCGATGATGAGGCCAATACCGATAGCGGTTAGTCCTTGAATGTTGGCTAAGAATGCTTGCATGTTTACTCCTAAGTATTGAAGGTGAGGTTAAAAATAAAAAAGTTAATGGTGACTATGGGCTTGCCCAATGTAAACCAGCGTCAACATCATGAAAATAAATGCTTGTAACAAAATCACTAAGATGTGGAAGATTGCCCAAGCCGAGCCAGCAATCACATTGCCAACGAAGCCAAGCATGTACAAATCGAAGTTAAAGGTCCACATACTTCCCAAAAGGGCGATAAGCAAAAAGAGTAGTTCGCCAGCGTACATATTGCCGAACAGTCGCATACCAAGGGAAACGCCTTTAGCAATGTATTCAATGATGTTCAAAATCAGGTTGAAAGGCGCCAAGTACCACTTTGCGCCAAAGGGTGCCGAGACCAGCTCATGCAAAAAGCCCCCAAAACCCTTCACTTTGAAACTATAGAAAAATACTAAGAGGAGAACTGAAAAAGATAAGCCGAAAGTAGCATTCAAATCGGTAGTAGGGACTATCTTGTGATGCGGCACATGCACTCCGAAACTACCAATAAATTGGTTTACGCCGAAAATCCAATCTACCGGTACCAAGTCCAGGGTATTTAAGAGAATAATCCAGCAAAAAACAAAAAGGGCTAGCGGAGCAATAAAGCTTCGATCGCCATGAACAATGCTCTTTGTTTGGTTATCAACCATCTCCACCAGCATCTCGATTAAACACTGAAAGCGGCCAGGCACGCCAGGAGATGCTTTGCGAGCGGCTAGAACCAACAGAAAAACCGTGATCAACCCCATTAAAGAGGTCCAAAAGATGGTATCTAAATTAATGATGCTGAAATCAATAACTGAGGTTTGCGCCCCGCCAATGTTATTGAGGTTTTGCAAGTGCTCAGCAATATAAGCAGTAGGGGTAAGCGGTTCGCTAGCCACCTGATGGGCTGCTGCTGCGTTGACTTCGCTAGACATCTCTAAACTTGTCCTTATCTATATTTACCACCTGTTACTTCCAAAACCACACCAGCAAATAACACTTGAGCGTAGCTAAATAAGTGACAAGCAATGGAATCCATTTCAAATCAGGTTGCTTCAGGGCAAAACCAATAAATAGAAGAACGGTTACTAGGATTTTTAAAAACTCACCAGAAACCACCGCTGCTAAATATCCGCCAGGGCTTGATTTGACATTCTTTTTCGCGGCCTCTAAGCGCACCAAAAACAACGCTGAGGGCAAAAACCCAATCAAACCACCCACCAAAGCCGAGTAAGTATAAACGACTCTTTCCGACGATTCAGAAAAAAAATAACAAAAACTGGCAATGATGAGAGTAAGCACTCCCTGACTGGCAACAATCCGCCATCCATTGATTGAAGCAAAGCTTTTGGGCTTTGCCGTTCGCAAAGCATCCATCTCCGCCTTACTGAGCGCCTTAAATGAATCGTCGCCCTGATCATCCCAATCAACTACTTGAATAGGGGGCTCTTTATTCAAGGCCAATACCCAACTTTTTTAATAAGGCATCTAATTCATCAAACTGGCTAAACTGAATTGTGAGTACACCGCCTTTGCCTTTGAACTTAAATGCGGCACTCAAACCAATCACATCGGCGATTTCTTGGGTTAAACGGCGCATATCTGGATCCCGACTTGGCGGACTAGCGCCCGCCTTAGTTTTGGACTTTTTGTCCCCAATCTGGCCACCAGCAATTGCTAAGGCAGCTGACATTCTCTCTGCCTCGCGAACAGATAGCCCTTGAGCGGCAATTCTTTGCGCAAGTGCAACTTGGCTAGCCCCTGGCAATGGCAGCAAGGCGCGGGCGTGCCCCATATCGATATCGCCTGCAAGGAGCATGGCTTGCACCGGCTTTGCGAGCTGAGCTAAGCGTAATAAATTCGAAATGGCGCTTCGAGACTTTCCTACTGCTTTTGCAGCCTGCTCATGTGTAAAACCGAACTCTTCAATCAATCTTGCTAGACCTTGTGACTCCTCGAGAGGGTTTAAATCCTCACGTTGCATGTTCTCCACCAGAGCCATTGCGGCCGCGGCCTGATCATCTGCACCAGAAACCAAAACAGGAATCTCAGTGAGACCAGCAAGCATTGCTGCACGAAAGCGTCGCTCGCCAGCAATGATTTCATATTTACCAGCGCCAACCAAACGCACTAACAATGGCTGCATCACACCCTGCTCACGGATGCTTTCAGCCAGTTCTTGTAAAGCACTCGTATCCATCTTTTGGCGTGGCTGGTACTTGCCGGCCTGTAGCGCAGTCAACGGCAAGCGATTGATTTCAGAAGAGGCATTTTCATTCTGTACTTTATCTCCAAGGAGAGCCTCTAATCCCCTACCTAAACCTTTTTTCTTTATAGCAACCATCTTTTGCATTCTTCCAAAAAATTACATGTGTTTAATGCGCTCAACCATCTCAGCGCCAAACTCTAAATATGCTTTTGCCCCGCGCGACGCCCCATCAAAGGCCACCCCAGGAAGCCCGTAAGAAGGCGCTTCTGCCAGGCGTACATTTCGCGGAATAATGGTCTTAAATACCTTATCGCCAAAGTGCTCAAGCAGTTGATCAGATACTTGTTGTTGTAAGGTCATGCGTGGATCAAACATCACGCGCAGCAGACCGATAATGACAAGATCGGGATTTAAATTGGCGTGTACTTGTTTGATCGTGTTCACCAAATCAGATAAGCCCTCTAAAGCAAAATATTCACACTGCATCGGAACGATCACGCCGTTTGCTGCACACAAACCATTGAGGGTTAATAAAGACAAAGCGGGCGGGCAGTCAATCAAAATGAAGTCGTAATCATTTGCAACTTGTGCAAGCGCTTCTTTCAAACGTAACTCGCGTGAATCTAAATCCACTAATTCGATCTCGGCGCCTGCTAAGTCACGATTTGCTGGCAGCACGTCATATCCAGAGCTCTCACAAGGTTGAGCACAATCTTTTACAGAAGCAAGCCCGATCAATACTTGGTAAACACTGGTCTTTAATTTCGCCTTTTCAACGCCTGAGCCCATCGTTGCATTGCCTTGTGGATCTAGATCCACCAGCAAAACGCGCTGCTCAAGCCCTGCTAAGCCAGCGGCCAGATTAACCGCCGTGGTGGTTTTACCAACCCCGCCTTTTTGATTTGCAATACAAAATATTTTTGCCATAGCTGATTTATGATTTTTCTGAAGGGGAAAGGTTGGATTTTCTCATGGGGGTGAGGACCAAAAGCCGTCTCTCCACCGCCAGATTGGGTATATGTAAAGGTTCGTCAGCCAATAATCGCCAATCATCCATGCAAACTGCTTGCATCTCTTCGTCTGCCCGCTTGGCTTTCATTGCAAAAACCAGTCCACCCGGCTTTAAAAGGGGCAAAGAAAGCTCTAAAAAGCGTGCAAGACTAGTAAAGGCTCTAGAAATTACTGCGTCAAATTGGCCTGCCTGTTGCAATGCAATATATTCAACTCGCTCGCTTAGAACGTCAATATTCTTTAATTTCAGCTTGCCACGCACGTGCTGCAAAAACGCAGTCTTTTTTTTAACCGACTCAATTAAGCTTAAGTGCCATCCTGACTGCACAACCGCAATAGGGATAGCAGGCAAGCCACCGCCCGAACCCAAGTCGGCAATTTTAGGGTTAGGATCCTTTAGAAATTGCCTCAGAACTGGTAAAACTGCAATGGAATCAATGAGATGCAGTCGTACAGAGTCCTCTTCGCCCTCAATGGAGGTTAGATTGTGGACCCGGTTCCAGCGGCTCATTTCCTGCAAAAAGAACTCTAAATCAGCAATATTGGCTTCGCTCAAATTCAAGCCAAAATCCTGTATACCTAAAGAAAGCAGGCTCTCGCTCATGAGGTTTCATGGGTGCGTCCCAAACCTTTTTTAAGATGCACCAAAAGCAAAGAAAGGGCGGCCGGAGTAACTCCGGAGATTCTGCCAGCTTGGCCCAGAGTTCCGGGCTTGTGTAAGTTGAGCTTTTGTTGAACCTCTTTAGATAAACCTATTACTTGTGTGTAATCTAACCCCTCAGGCAAGGGATAGGTTTCGTTATGCTCCTGGCGGGCAATTTCAGCGGCTTGGCGCTCAATATAGCCTTGATATTTCACTGAGATCTCAACTTGATCACTAATTTGGGATGCTAGACCAATGTCATCATCCAAACTATCTGCTGACCACAAGCCGTCGCCAAGGCTAGTAATAGCCTCATAGGTGACACCCGGACGCCTTAAAAGCTCAGCTAGAGTGCACTCATGGGTAAGATCCTGACCCAATAATTGGGAAACCATTCGGGCTGCCACATGTTTTGGCCCAATCCAAATATCTTGCAAGCGAGATGTTTCACGTGAAACAGCCTCTTGTTTTCTGCAAAACACTTCCCAGCGATAGTCGTCTACTAAGCCTAAATCACGGCCAATAGTCGTTAAACGCATGTCGGCATTGTCTTCTCGGAGGCTTAGGCGATACTCTGCACGGCTAGTAAACATACGATAGGGCTCTTGAACGCCACGGGTAATCAGATCATCAACCAATACCCCGATATATGACTCGCTGCGCTTGGGCAGCCAAGGCGCCTTGCCTTTGGAGGCCAATCCAGCGTTAATACCAGCCAACATCCCTTGGGCGGCAGCTTCTTCATAGCCAGTGGTGCCATTAATCTGCCCAGCAAAATAGAGCCCGCTAATGACTTTTGTCTCTAAGCTATGCCGCAATTGGCGTGGATCAAAGAAATCGTACTCAATCGCATAGCCAGGACGAACAATCACAGCTGCCTCTAAACCTCGAATACTGCGAACCAAATCCCACTGAACATCAAAGGGCAGGCTTGTAGAGATTCCATTCGGATAAAACTCATTGGTGGTTAAGCCTTCTGGCTCTAAAAAGATCTGATGGCTATTTTTAGAGGCAAAACGATGAATTTTGTCTTCGATAGAAGGGCAGTAGCGCGGACCAACTCCTTCAATCACGCCTGTATACATCGGGGAGCGGTCTAAGCCGCCACGAATAATGTCATGGGTTTGCTCATTTGTATGCGAAATCCAACAGGGAACCTGTCTTGGATGTTGCTCTGGACGCCCTAAGTAGGAAAAAACAGGCACTGGATCAAGGTCACCGGGCTGCTCTAACATGACTGAAAAATCAATCGTGCGGCCATCGATGCGGGGTGGAGTACCTGTTTTTAGTCTTCCTTGGGGAAGTTTTAACTCTTTTAAACGAGCAGATAGCGATACGGCTGCCGGATCACCGGCACGTCCGCCAGCATAATTATTTAAACCTACATGAATCTTTCCATCTAAGAAGGTGCCCGCAGTTAACACTACCTTTTTAGACATAATCTCCAAACCCATTTGGGTAGCTACGCCTTGAACTTCATCGCCCATTACCAGAAGGTCATCAACCGCAGCCTGAAACAGGCTTAAATTGGGCTGGTTTTCTAGGCGACGTCGAATAGCTGCTTTATATAAAACCCGATCCCCTTGAGCGCGGGTGGCACGAACCGCCGGCCCCTTGCTTGAATTGAGAATCCGAAACTGAATTCCTGCCTCATCGGTAGCGGCAGCCATTGCGCCACCCATAGCATCAATCTCTTTAACCAAGTGCCCTTTACCAATGCCGCCAATAGAGGGGTTACAGCTCATAGCACCTAAATTTTCAATGCTATGGGTAATTAATAGAGTGTCACAACCCATGCGCGCTGAGGCGAGAGCGGCTTCGGTTCCGGCATGACCGCCGCCAACTACGATGACATCGAAACTTTTGGAATAACGCATGATTTGCCTCTGATAGGGCGATGATCATAGCATTTTGTTTGTTTCACGTGAAACAAAAAATCATAAAAACTAGATGGGATAAAGTGTTGCGCTCTAAGTGACTGATTTAATTGATGAAATACGCGTTCCAAGCAGACTTGAGAATGAGCGCGGACACAATAAGCAAGAAGGCTTTTCTAACAAAGCTGCTGCCGTGCTGAATTGCTAGACGACTTCCAAATTGACTGCCAGCAATATTAGCAAGCATCATGGCAAAACCAAGCAGCCAATTAATTTGCCCTAGGCTAGCAAGCATAAGGATTGCTGCCAAATTAGTGGCAACATTTACCAGCTTGGTTGCAGCAGACGCGTGTAGAAAATCAAAGCCAAAGAAGCGCACGAAACCAAATAATAAAAAGCTGCCAGTGCCAGGGCCAAAGAAGCCATCGTAAAAACCAATGGTTAAACCAAGAACAACCCCTTTGACTTGTTGATAGCGCCCAACTGCTTTGGGCGCATGCGCCTCTCCAAGCGATGGCTGAAACCAGGTGTACAACAATAAAAACAACAAAACAAATGGTAAAGCCTTGCGCAAAGGCTCTGCTGGGAAATTGCTCACTGCGTTTGCGCCTATCAAGGCACCGATAAAGCCAGCAACGATTGCGGGTCCAACAACAGCCCAAGGTAAAGAGACATGACGTAAATATCTACGGGCAGCGTTTAGAGTGCCGCCCACTCCAGCCAATTTATTAGTAGCAAGCAGTGAAGCTGGAGGGGCATCGGGATAGGCAGCAAACAGA
>Ga0194037_1001079_pt1 | contig 20377 bp, 11 predicted proteins | sample JunL306m_MetaG_FD_148653 | JGI IMG/M metagenome (GOLD analysis project Ga0194037, IMG submission 148653) | Anoxic zone freshwater microbial communities from boreal shield lake in IISD Experimental Lakes Area, Ontario, Canada - Jun2016-L304-6m | ecosystem: Environmental > Aquatic > Freshwater >...
TGCCCCGAAGCGGCCGCGCCACGGGAGCCGCCGCCGCGGACGACGTGCTGGATCTCGGCCCGGCGCGCGGCCGCTTCGGGGCAGTGCTGCCGCTGCGCGTCGGCCCGGGCGACGACGCCAGCTGCTTCAACCTCAACCAGGTGGCGCGCCCGCGCTTGCTGGCGACCAACGCCGCGGCGCTGACGCGGTTAGGAGCCTTTCCCGTCAAGCAGGTGGTGGCAGGTGCCGCCAGAGACTGGAGCACCCTGCGCGAGGGGCCGGTGATGCGCGCGTTCATCGATGAAACCACCCTGCTGTGGGTGCTGAAAAAAAAGCTGGGCGAGCGCTTGATCTATCAGGACGAGTGGGGCCGCGATTTCCCGCTGGAGATCGCCGGCACGCTCGACGGGACGGTGTTTCAGGGCGGCATGGTGGTCGATGAAACCCGCTTTTTGGAACACTATCCGTCGGCCCCAGGGCCCCGCTTGTTTCTGTTGGAAAGCGGCGCGGACCCCGAGTCCGGGCGCGCGCTGTTGCAGCAGGCGCTGGCCGGGCAAGGCGCGATGGTGACCACCACCCGCGAGCGCCTGGCCGCCTTCCACGGGGTGGAAAATACCTACATCTCGATCTTCCAGGCGCTCGGCGGACTCGGCGTCATTCTCGGCAGCGCCGGCCTGGGCCTGGTGACCGCCCGCAACCTGCTGGAACGGCGCCACGAATTCGCCATCCTGCACACGCTGGGCGTGCCGATGGAGGTCACCCGGCGCGTCGTCTGGCACGAAACCGCCCAGTTCATCCGCTGGGGGCTTGGCATCGGACTGGTGGCCGCGGTGGTCGCGATCCTGCCGGCGCTGGCCGCGGGCGGCGGCCTGCGGGCGCTGGCGTGGATCCTGTTGCTGTTAGCCGGGATCGCCGCCACTGCCGCGCTCGGCTCATGGCTGGGGTACCTCTGGCAGATCCGCCCCGCGCTCCACGCCGCGCGGGAATCCGGCCCGTAGGCGCGCGGATGACAGCGCGCTCCCGCGTTCTGACGAACGCGCCTACCCCGGCACCGAATTGGTTGGACGCCGGCCGCGCCCGCCGTGCTAGAATAGGTGGGGAGCGGCGCAGCGGGCTCCGGGCAACCTAACAACAATATGCAGCCATCCTCTCTGTTCAGCTTGGGTTTCGTGGTTTCACTGGCGGGATTCGCCCTGGGCGGGTTGCCGGCGGCGGGCGCGGATTGGCCGCAATTCCGCGGACCGAAGCTGGATGGAAAATCGGCCGAAACCGGGGTCATCCACAACTGGGAGCAGAAAGCCCCGGAGTGCCTGTGGCTGGGCGAAGGCCTGGGCAAGGGCTATGCCGGCGTGGCGGTGGTGGGCGAGCGGATCTACACCACCGGCGATTTGCCCGCCGGCCAGGGCGTGGTGGCGATCAATGCCAAGGACGGCAAGGTGGTGTGGACCACCGTGCTGACCGAAGGGGCGCCCAAACACGGCTACGAGGGCGCACGCTGCACGCCGACCGTCGCGGGAGACCACCTGTGGGTGACCACTTCTAACGGCAACATCGCCTGCCTTACCACCGCCGGCAAGCTGGTCTGGCAGAAAAGCTTTGAGAAGGACTGGGGCGGCAAGATGATGTCCGGATGGGGGTATTCGGAATCGGTGCTCATCGATGGCCCGGCGGCGGTCTGCACCCCCGGCGGCCCGGACGCCATGCTGGTGGCCCTCGACAAGCTCACCGGCCAGGAGCTGTGGAAATGCAAGGTGCCCGAGTTCGGCAAAACCGGCAAGGATGGCGCGGGCTACAGCTCGATTGTGATTTCCCAGGCGGCGGGCGTGAAACAATACGTGCAGATGACCGGCCGCGGGGTGATCGGGGTGCGGGCCGCCGACGGCAAATTCCTGTGGGGCTACGATCACTCGGCCAACGGCGTGGCCAACATCTCCAGTCCGGTGATCGCGGGCGAGCAGGTGTTCAGCTCATCGGCCTACGGTGCCGGCGCAGGCTTGGTCACCCTGGTGAAGGATGGCGACGGGGTGAAAGCCGAGGAGGTTTACTTTCTGAAGCCCGGCGTGCTCCAAAACCACCATGGCGGCATGGTGGAAGCGGACGGCTATCTTTACTGCGGCCACAAGCAAAACGGCGGTGACCTGGTCTGCCTCGAACTCAAGACCGGCCAGCTGATGTGGGGACCGGTCAAGGCACCCGGCAAGGGCTCGGCCGCGGTCACCTATGTCGACGGCCACCTGTTATTCCGTTACCAGGACGGGCTGGTGGTGTTGGTGGAGGCCACCCCCAAGGAGTTCCGCCTCAAAGGCTCGTTCAAGCCGCAATTCCAACAAAAGGAATCCTGGGCGCATCCGGTGGTCTCCGGCGGCCGGCTCTATCTGCGCGAGCAGGACAAGCTGATGTGCTACCAGCTCTGATACCATCTCCAATAAATAAGGGGACTCTGCCCTACGTTCGCTAGAACCACTGATTACACTGAGTTACTGATTTTTTCTTAGAGCTCTCTTCAATCTGTAAAATCAGTGGATTCAGTGGTTCAATTTTCACATCGTCCATACAGTCGCAATAATTTTCAAAAGCGGTCTAACTCACCACGGCAGCGGGAAGTCGCGATTGAAGTGGAAGACCCGCTCGCGCAGCGCGGCCAGCTTGGCGAGGTTGGTGGAATCCGCCAACGCCTCCTGGATGAAGTCGGCGACTTGTTCGACATGGATTTCCTTCATGCCGCGGGTGGTGACGGCCGGGGTGCCGATGCGGATGCCGCTGGGTTTCATCGGACTGCCGGTGTCGAACGGGATGCCGTTCTTGTTGACCGTGATGCCGGCGAGGTCGAGGGCGTGCGAGGCGTCGGCGCCGTTGAGGCCCTTCGGGCGGAGATCGACTAACATCAGGTGGTTGTCGGTGCCGCCCGACACGATGCGGAAGCCGTGGTGGGCGAGGCGGGCGGCCATCGCCCGGGCGTTGAGGACGATCTGCTGTTGGTAGTCCTTGAAGCCGGGCTGGAGCGCCTCGTGGAAGCAGACGGCCTTGGCGGCGATGACGTGCATCAGCGGCCCGCCCTGGATGCCCGGGAACACCTGCGAGTCGATTTTCTTGGCGAACTCAGCCTTGCACAGGATGATGCCGCCGCGCGGGCCGCGCAGCGACTTGTGGGTGGTGGAGGTGACGAAATCGGCGTGCGGCACCGGGCTGGGGTGGATGCCCGCGGCCACCAGGCCGGCGATGTGCGCCATGTCCACAAACAGATAGGCGCCGATCTCGCGCGCGAGCCGGCCCATGCGCTCGAAGTCGATGACCCGCGGGTAGGCGGACGCGCCCACGGTGATGAGCTTGGGCTGGAGCGCGCGGGCGGTGGCTTCCAGCTCGTCGTAGTCGATGCGCTCGTCGTTCGGGCTGACGCCGTAGTGGGTGACCTCGTAGAATCGGCCGGAGAAATTCGCCTTGTGGCCGTGGGTCAGGTGACCGCCGTGGGCCAGATCCATGGTGAAAATCTTGTCGCCGGGCTGGAGCACCGCGAAATAGACCGCGGTGTTGGCCTGCGAGCCGGAGTGCGGCTGGACGTTGGCGTGCTCGGCGCCGAAAATCTCCTTGGCACGGTCGATCGCGAGCTGCTCGACAACATCGACGTTTTCGCAACCGCCATACCACCGGCGGCCGGGGTAGCCTTCGGCGTATTTGTTAGTCAGCAGCGACCCCTGGGCTTCCATCACTGCGGGCGACGCGAAGTTTTCCGAAGCGATGAGCTCGATGTTGTTGCGCTGGCGGTGTTCCTCGGCGGTGATCGCGGCGTAAACCGCCGGGTCGACCTGGGCGATGCGGCTGCCGGAGGATTTGCACACGCGGGCCTCGTGGCGCCCGCCTTCGAAGGCGGTGGTGAGGAACGCGTCAACCATCGCCACGGCGGTGGCGGCATCGGTGTATTTGCCGCTCAGGCACAGCACGTTGGCGTCGTTGTGCTGGCGGGTGATGATGGCTTCCTCGACCGAGCGGACGTTGACGGCGCTGACATGGCGGTGGCGGTTGGCGGCGATGCTCATGCCCACGCCGGTGGTGCAGGCCAGGACGCCGAAATCGTAGGTGCCATCGGCGACGTTGCGGGCGACGAGGTTGGCGAAATCCGCGTAATCGACCGCTTCCTGGGAGTGGGATCCAAAGTCATGCACGTCATAACCGAGGGACTGCAAATGGGCGGCGACGGCGTTCTTGAGCTCGAAAGCACCGTGGTCGGCGCCGAGGGCGATGCGGATGGTGGGGTCAATCATGGCTGAAGCGCGATTCAAACCCGCAATATCCCGAATGAAAACCGGAATTTTCGCCGAAGCGCAGAAAGACCCGCCGCCAACCGCCGCCGGCGAGCGTGCGCGGGCGCGACATTCGGCGGTCTGAGCGGACATCCGGATATCACGGGAGAGGGCATTCGGGGGGCACTGACGGCAGCCCGGTCAGGACCGGTGTTCGCGCAGGTTGATCAACAACAGATGCCTCATGGCCGGCGGCTCGGGGCGGCGGTGAAACGCCAGCACCGCTTGCTCGAGGTGGTGGTCCTCGACCGTGGCCCGTTCGTGCTGGCGCAGGTGCTCGGCCCACGAGCCTACCAGAAAGGTCTCCCGATAGAGCGTCGCATCCTCGAGATCGACAAAAACCGAACAGCGAAAGGCTCCGTCACGCAACCGGATCTCGCGCAGGTGAAACATGGCCGCCCGGAACGCCACCGATTCGGCGGGATCGATGTGATACTCGATGGTCACCAGGATCGGGCCGTCATCCGGTGCCGGCTCGTTGGTGAACGCATGGCCGTGGCCGTGACCGGAATAGCTGAGGTCGAGGTTTTCCAGATGACTGATCGGCCACAGCCGGCTCAGCAGCGCGCTGCCGACCAAGCCCGCGGCCGCCACGGCCAGCGCGGTGGGCGCGTTGAAATGCACGGTCACCTGCCCCCAGACGATCGCGCCCACGGCCGATGAGCCCTGCATGACTACCAGATAGATCGCCGAACTGCGGGCGCGCACCCAGTTGGGAAACGCGCTTTGGGAGGCGACGCTGAAGGTGTTGAGGCCGGCCATCCATGCGGCCCCGGCTAACAGGAGCACGGCTCCCATCCAGAACCGCCCCGGCACGATGGCCACGACCGCGGTGGCCCCGGCCGAAACCAGGCTCGCCCCGAACAAGACCTGGTCGAAGCTGCAGCGGGCGCGCAGGCGAGGCAGCACCAGGATCGCGGTGACAATGGCCCCCATCCCGTAACAGCCCATCAGCATGCCGAAATCCGCCGCCTGCCATTGGCGCGAGTGGACGATGATGGGCAACAACACCACGGGTGCCACCGCCACGAAAATATGCACCCCGCCGCGCGCCAGCACCGTGCGCATCGCCGCCGCATGGCGCACATAGCGGATCGCGGCGGCCATCGCCCCGAGCATCTGCTCGCGCTGGGTGGTGCGCGGCGTGGCGATGTAGGTGCCGGTGCTCATCACCACGATCACCGCGATGAACGACAGCGCGTTCAAGGCAAAAACCGGTGCCGGCCCCAGTGAGGCTAACAGCAGGCCGCCGGCGATCGGTCCCAGGGCCCGCGCCAGATTGTACCCGACTCCGCTCAGCGCGATGGCGGGGGCGAGTTGTGGGCGCGAAACGATTTCGGGAATGAGGGCCTGCCAGGCCGGCCCGGTGAAGGCGGCGGCCAGTCCGAGTTGGAATGCCGCGAGCAGCAGCATCGATTGGTTCAACATCCCGCACCAGGCCAGGACCGCCATCCCCGAGGCGGTGAGCAAGGCCGCGGCCTGCGCCACCAGGATCATCCTGCGGCGGTTGACCAGATCCGCCAACGCCCCGGCGGGCAGGGCGAAGAGAAACAACGGCAAACTCGCCATCGCCTGCAGCAAGGAAATCATCGTCGCCGAGCCGGTCAGCGTGGTCATGGTCCACACCGCCGCGGTGTCGTTCATGGTGCTTCCGATGTTCGACACGATGCTGCCCAGCCAAATTGCCCGGAACAAGGGCAGGCGCAACGGCGAGGAAACATCCGGCATCGCGGGGACTCTGGCACAGTGTCCGACCGGTGAGGAGCTTTCTTGTCAGGCCGGCGTGAAAAACCACCCTGTTAGGGCGCGCGCCACTCTCCCGATTGGGTTCCCTGGTGATTGCCAACCCCTGCGCTCATGCGTGACACCCTGCCGTCGCGGTCGGCGTAAATGGCCGCGAGATCGGCCTCGGCGGCACCCCGCGCCACCATTTCCGCCGGATCCACCAGCATCAGCGCGGTCGACCAGATTTCCGCCAGGGCGGCGGTGCGCGCGATGGTCCAGACGCGCGGGCAGGGGATTGCGGGCATGGCCGCCGCGCCGCCCGGATGGACGATGTGGCTGCCTTGAATGCCGATGCCTGAGGCGCTCAGCGCCTGGTTGCTGAGCTGGACGCGCACCGACTCGAGCTCGCCGGTGAGGTCGACCGGCCAGGCGGTCGGGCCGAAGGCGAGCAGCGAGCTGCCGCCGGCGGTCAGCAGCGCGTCGGGCGCGCCCCACTCGGTGAGAAACTGTTGGAGGTGGTCGAGCGCGAAGCCCTTGCCGATGCCGCCGAGGTCGAGCTCGCGGCCGGGCGCGTCGCAGGTGATGGCGGCCACGTCGGGGTGAATCGTCAACCGGCCGGCGAGGGCGGGCGGCGGGCTGGCACCGCCTGATTTCTGGTGTTCGATGCGGGTGCCGAGCGTGATGTCGAACAAGCCGCCGGTGCGGCGGTAGGCCTCCATCGCGAGCAGCAGGCAGTGGTGGCAGGCATCACTCAGGTAGAGGGTTTCGCCGGCGCGCATCCGGTTGATGCGCGCCACATCGCCGCCCTCGACGAAGCGGCTCAGGCGCGATTCGAGATAGTCCAACTGGTCGCAGCACTCGCGGGCCAGGCCCTGGGCGGTGGTCTCGTCCACCCCGCGGAAGCGCAGGCTGAAGGTGGTGTTCATCGCGTCATGGGTGAAAAGATGCGCGTCGGGAATCGGTGCGGGCGCCTTCATCGGGTGTCGGAATCCATCCACTGTTTCCAAAGGTCATTTCTGACAAACACATACACCGGCACCCCGGTCCTCAGCCCGCGCGGCAAGGGCCGGTGGGATTTCGCCAGCAGCGGCATGACCCCGGCCGTCGCCTCCGGCAGCGCGAACACCAGCGGCAGCTTCGACAGGCCCTGCGGCGGGTCGCGCCAGTAACCGATCCGGTCGAACGCGCGCAGATACCATGGCAGCGGCCAATATTGCTCGCCGATCACGGCCACCGGTTCCAGCGCGCCGGCTGGCACCACCCGGCGCAGCTCCAGCAGCCAGGACTCCAGCTTTTCGATGTCGCTGCGGGTCGGGACATAGGCGTAGGGATTGCGCTCGTCCGCGGCGTAACGGCCGGTGGCGCGCCGGGCCTGATAGAACGAGGTCACCAGGCAGCCGCCCGCCACCACCGCCAGCGCGGCTTGCAGCGGCCGGCGGCGGACGGCGAGGCCCGCCACCGCGAAGCCGGCTAACAGGCAGACATGCGCCCACGCCAGGCACGCCAGCCACGGGGTCTTGTAGGCGATCAGGCTGTAGATCAGGAAATGCCCCACTGCGGCATAGGCGATGAAGCGGATCGTGAACCGGCAGCGGGCACCCTCCGGGCCGCGGCGGAAGGTCGCGGCCCAGGCGGCCAGCGCCAGCACCAGCACCGGCGTCTCGAACCACCAGACGCCGCCGGATTTCTTAGGCAGCGCAAGGAGTTGGAAATAATAACCGAACGGTTTGTCATGGCCCTCGCCGGTCTGGTAGACGAAATAGGTGCGCACCGCATCAATGGCACCCTGCGGGTGGCGGAAGCCGTCGGTGTAGAATCCCAGCGCGGTCACCGCGGCCACCACCAGCGAGACGGCCACCGGCAGCCGGTAGTCGCGCCAGGCCGCGGCTAACATCTTCCTATCGAGCTCCCGGCGGTTCTGCCAGGCCAGCAGCAGCCCGGCGGCGGCCCAGGCGAGCACGCTGAAGGCGAAGCTTTCCTTGGTGGCGAACATCAGTCCGAGCAGCAGGCCGGGGATTCCCCAGCGGGGTTTGCGGGCCAACGCCATGAGCGCCAACATCCCGAACAAGACCAACAAGGATTCATGGATGAACATCCGGCTGTAGTAAACCAGCAGCGGCGAGGTCGCCAACGCCGCCGCCGCCAGCAACATCGGCCCGTCGCCGCAGCGCCGCCGCCACAGCAGCGGCACCAACACCAGCAAGCTGCCGGCAATGGCCGGCAGCGTCCGCAGCGTGCCCTTGGTCATCTCCTTCCAACTGGTTTCCCCGCGCAGCCGGCACAGCGGAATCGCCAGATCGGCCAGCAGCGGCCCGTGGAAGTGCGTCGGATCGAATTGTCCCGCGCCGGATTCCATGCGCCGCGCGGCGATCCGGGTGCCGGTGGCTTCGTCGGCGTGAAACGGCCGCTGGGCGAGGTGGTCGAAGCGCAAGAAGGCTCCGGTGACGAATACGCCGATCCAGAGGACGATAATGACGGCATGTTTCATCAAACCGGACCGATACGATGAAAGAATCCCTACTCCCGCAATGTTATTGTGAGTATCCGATGTCCGGCCCTCCGAACCAAATCCTGCTCGTCACGCCCGTGTGGAATGACGCCGCGCGGCTCGCTGAATTCGGTGCCACCCTGGCCACCGCGCTCGCCGCCTCGCCGCTGGCGGTCCGCTGGGTGATCGCCGACGACGGGTCCCGCGCCGGCGAACACGCGCGCCTCACCGAACTCAAGAATGCGTTTGCGCTGGTCTTCGCCGGTGTGGAGCTCCACTTCGCCGCCCACCACCGCGGCAAGGGTGCCGTGGTCCGCGAGGCTTGGGCGCTCGCCCCTGGCGCGGCTTGGCTCGCGTTCGTCGATGCCGACGGCAGCGTGACCGCGGCCGGAATGTTAGATCTGATCGCGCTCGCCGTGGCCGCCGAGTCCTCGGTGCTGGGCATCCGCAAACGTACCGCCACCACCGCGGTGGTGGTCAGTTGGTGGCGCGGCCTGGCGCACCGCGGGTATTTGTTCGCCGCCGACCTGCTGCTCGACCTGCAGTGCGAGGACCCGCAATGCGGTGCCAAAATCCTCCATGGCGCGGACTACCGCCGGATTGCCCCCAGCTTGGTCGAACACGGCCTGGCCTTCGATTCCGAGCTGCTGTGTTCGCTCAAGCGCGACGGCGCGAGCTGGCGGGAAATCCCGGTCAACTGGATCCAGAAAAAAGGCGGCAGGGTCCACCCGCTGCGCGACGCCTGGGGGATGCTCGCCTCATTGCTGCGCATCCGCCAAAAATTAGCCCGCGGCCGGTAGGCCAGCGGGCAGGCCGTGATGGTGGCGTGGTCACGTCGCCATTACTCCCTGGTCAAGCATCCAACCTTTGGGTTGCCCGCGGATTCACCTGGGCACGAGGATCAGGAAATTGCGCACCGGGCGGTTCCATGGCGCGCGCCGGCCAAGCGGGCCGCCGACTAACAGACTTGAAGCCCACAGTTCGGCGGACCGTCCGCCATCGAGGTTGAGGGCGTGGCGGACCGGCCAACCCGCCGGTTGGCAGCTGCCCAGCGCGCTGCCGAGCTGCGCCAGCGTGCAACCGGACGCCTGACCGATCCACCAGCGGCTGCCGCCGTCCCACAGGATCAGGGTGCGGATGCTGGGTTTGATGGCGTTGAGTCCGGTGACCGGGCGGCCGTTTTCGACGAGCAGCGGCCCGGCTTGGATCAACTCGCGGGTGGAGGATGCCCCGCGGCTTCCGAGTCGTTCGCGGCGGATGATCGAGGCGCGGCCGGCCGCGTCCTCGCACCACACGCCGCTGCCCAGCGACGAGGCGTTGTTCCATGCGCCGGCTGGCCGGCCCGCCGCGACCACCAGCCCCAGCGGCTCGCCGGTGGGGGTGAAAAACCCGGCGTTGACCGCCGCCAGCCCGCCGCGCGCCCGCCCGGCCGTCGCCGCATCCGGGAATTGGGAACCTGGGCCACCCTCCTGGTCGGCCACCACCAACCGCTGGCGGCGTGCATCAAATGCCACCCCTTCGAAGGCAATGCCCGCGCCCTCGACGCGCGTGAGCCGCGCCGGCTCTAACGCTCTCGCCGCGCCCGGTGGCACCGCCGCGGTCCTGGTGCGCGGCGGCGGGTGGCTCGCCGCGCGCGCCGCCGGAGGGGCGGCCGGTTCTCTAACTGGTACGCAGCCGGCGCTCACGACCAGCCAGGAAATCAGGGCGAGGCGGCGCATGGTGGGGAGCGTCAGGACCGGGGGGCCGTCGTGGCGACATAGACCGTGCTGGCGGCCTCGCGGTCCTGATGGGGGTTGTGGAATGTGACTACATGGGCGCTGCTGGTGGCGAAGGCCTGGTGCAGGGAGTCGAGAAAATCCGCGTTCGGCGGATCGTCGGACCACAACGCGAACACGCCCCCGGGGTGCAGCTTGGCCGCCACCTGGCGGAGGCCGTCGGGTTGATAGAACGCGGCGTGCCGCGCGTGCAGCAGGTTGCTCGGCGAGTGGTCGATATCGAGCAGGATCGCGTGGAACTGGCGGGTGGCGTCGGCCGGATCGAAGCCGGGTTGGCCCGCCGCCGCCACCGCGAGTTGGAAGAAATCGCCGTGCACGAAGCGGCAGCGGGGGTCGGCGCTGAGCGCGGCTCCGAGCGGCACAAGCCCGCGTTGATGCCATTCGATGACCGGTTCCAGGAAATCCACCACGATGAGTGAGTGGGTGGAGGGATGGTCGAGCGCCGCCCGCGCGGTGTAGCCGAGCCCCAGGCCGCCGACCACCACATCGAGCTGCGCGGCACTGCCAAGGGACTCCGCCGCGGCCGTTAGTCCGAGCCGGGCGAGCGCGGTTTCCACCTCCGTGAACAAGCTGGTCATCAGAAAGGCGTCGCCGAGGATGATTTCATACACCTCGCGGTGGTCGAGTGCGAGCAGCGTGCGCCGCCGCAGAATGAGCTCGCCCAGCGGCGTCTGGCGGTAGTCGAGCTCTTCAAAGCGTGGTTTCGGATTCATAAGAGGGTGCGGCGACGGGTGCGGCCAGCGCATCGGGCGGGAGGATTCCGCAAGGCTTCTAGCCAATTTAACGCCGGCAACAACCTCATTTTGCGCTGAAGACGCGCGAGGCGGAGAGGGCAAAGTTTTCCGGGTCATACATCGACTCGACCTTGGCGGGCGGGGCGGTGGCTTGGCCGGCCAGCGCGCAGCGGGCGAGGTAGCTCACGGTGTAGGTCCCTTTGCGGGCGATCTCATCGAGGAAGAAGACGGCGCGGTCGCTGCGCAGTTCGGAGTGGCTGACATGCCAATCGTTGTCGCTGGTGAGCACGCCAAGGGCGGAGGTTTGCGAGCTGAAGTCGGTGTTGACGGTTTCGAAGACGGCGGGCAGCGGATCCTCGATCACGAGATAACGGGTGCGGTCCTTGGGCAGGGTGACTCGCAGGACCACGCGGATGAGGTCCCCGGGCTTCGGCTCGCTGAGCGGGGCGGCGGTGCCGTCGCCGCTGACCCGGTAGTAGATCCGGTCGATGGACAGGCCGTTGCGGGCCACCGGTTGGAGCGGGGCGACCGGCGGTTGCGACGCGACGCGGAGGCGCACGAACGCACTGGCGTCGGCCGTGACGTTGAGCTTGAAACCCGGACCTAACGGAAAAGTGCGGGCGGCGGTGGGGGACTCCGGAGACAGCCGGATCGCCTCGCTGCCGGCGGGGGTGTCCAGCTTCAGGGCGACCGCCTCGGCGCGGTGGGGTTCCTGTTCGGCGTAGCGGCTCATGGCGACGAGCGACCAGCCGTTGGCCCAGGTGTTGCGCCAGTGGCCGTAGGGGTTGCGCTCGTTGAGCAGGCGGTCGAGGGCGGCGGTGGCTTCCGGGCCGGCGGGGGCGATGGCCGTCCACGCGAGCAATTCGAGCGCCGGCTCCGGCGACCATGGCATCCACGAGTCGTCCTTGAGCGCGCACGGCAGCTTCGAGCTGAGCACCGCGCGGGCGGCGGCGAGCTGGGCCGCGTCGGCGGGGGCTGCCACGGCGATGGCGGCGGCGAGCAGGGCGCGCGCCGCCGGGGTCAGGTTGGCCAACCGGTCGGCCATCACGTTCTGATAGGCAGGCTGCGCGGCCCCGGCGAGCGCGAGCACGAACAACGTGCGGGCGTGGGATTCGAGCGCGACGGCGGATTGGGTGGCGTCCAGGCCGCGCAGGCCGGCGATGAGGTATTGTCGCAGCGACTTGATGGCGGACTCGGGCGTGACGGCACCGGCGTGGGCGGCCAGCACCAGCCCCATCCCGGCGTAGGGGGTGGCCCAATCGACGGTGTCGGTGCCGCCCGGCCAGTAGCTGAACGATCCGTTAGCAAGCTGCATCGAGAGCAGGCGGTCCGCCCCGGCCTGAATGGCGGTCCGGACGGTTTTAGCCGGAAGGGTGGCGAAGGCCGGGATGACGTCCTTGAGGTTGGCTACGGCACACCACGGAATCAGCGAGGAGGTGGTTTGCTCGACGCAGCCGTAGGGGTAGTGGAGCAGGTAGTCGATGGCCCCGGCGGCTTCTACCAGCGGCGAGCGGGTGAATTCCAGCTCCACGCTGCCCGTGCCCGCTAGCAACCCCGGGTCTAATACCTTGCGCAAGTCGGTCACGGCGCCGGGCTGGTCGAGTTTGGCGAACTTCACCTGGCGGAGCAGTGGCATCGGATAGAGAACCGGGAAGCGCGCCTCCACCGCATCCGACAGACCGCGGACGACCGGGTCGGTGAGGGTTCCGTTGGTTAGGGAAACCGGCACCGCGCTCCAGGAGAGGACCGCTTCGCCGGTGGTTTCCGCGCGGATGGGGAAGACGACGGTGGCGGAGGCCCCGGGGGCGAGCGAGACGGTTTCCGAGGTGCTGGCCAGCGCGCGGCAGACGGGCGTGCCGGCGGCGGCGTGGGCGTTGAAGGTGATTTGCCAGGTGCCGGCGAAGCGCGACGCGTTTTGCACCAGCACCTGCGGGCTGAGGGAGTCGGCCTGGTTGGCGAAGCGCGGCGCTTTGGGTTCGAGCATCAGGTCTTTTTTGACGACGATGGCGCCTTCGGCCTGGCCGAAGCGGGTGGTTGCATGGTGGGCGACGGCCATGACCCGGTAGCGGGTGAGCGCGTCGGGCAGTTGGAACGAGTGGGAGAACTTGCCGGCGGCATCGGTGAGCAGCGCGGGTGCCCAGGTGGCGCACGGGTTGAAGTTTTTGCGCAGCAGGTCGGCGAGCTTGCCGAGGTCGCCGCCGCCGCCAATGAAGAACCCCTTGTTGTGAAACTCCTGCCGTTGCGGGTCTTCGGCCAGGAACTCCTCGAACGAGGTGCCGGCTTCCACGCCGAGGATCCGCGGTTGATAGAAAAACTCCAGCGGTTTGGGAGTGGCGTAGCCCATCACCGCAAGGGTGCCCTCGTCCTCGGCGAACAGCGTCACCTCCGCCCCGGCGGCGGGCTGCCCCCCGGCAAGCTCGACGCTGCCTGATAGAACGATCGCGCTGCCCGGGCGGAAGCTGTCCGCCGGTGGGTCGAGGGTGACGGCCAGCGCGTCGCGGCGGTTGGCGACGAGCAACTCGCAATAGCCGATCCGGAGCTGGGGTTGCTTGAATTGGCGCGCCGACTCTCTGGCGCCCTTGACGATGAGCACCGAAACATAGGCGTTGGGCGCGTCGGCGTCGCTCAGGGGAATCTCGATGACCGGCTGGTTGGCCTTGAGCGTGGTCAGGAACGAGCGCAGGACTTTGTCGCGCTCCACCGTGACCAGCGCCGTGCCCTCGATGGGCGAGAGCACCAGCACGCGCGCGGTGTCGCCGGGCTGATAGGATTTCTTGTCGGCAACGAGTTTGACGCGCAGCCCGTCTTCATAGAGCCACGGGAATTCGTCGGCACCGTACACTTGAAAACGGATGGCGGTGGCCACCGGGCGGCCCTGCGGGTCGGTGCCGCGCAGGGTGAGGAAATGCAGGCCATTGGATTTCGGGGTGATCGAGAACGGCTGGCCGTCGCGGGTGGAGGCGGTTGGATCCAGCGTGAGCTCGGAGGTGCTGACGGTTTCCTCGGTGAGGTTGTTGTGGGTGGTGGTGGCCCCGGCGGGGGTTTGGGATTTGACCGCGGCATTCACCTCGCGGGTGAGGGTGGCGGTGAGTTTGAGCGGCTGGCGGAACGGTCGTCCATCGGGGTCGATGGCGACGAGGTTGACCGTCACTCCTTCCCCGACGTGGATCAAGCGGTCGAGCCGCGAGATGCCGAGATAAACGCCCGCCGGATGCACGCTGGCGGTGGTGCTCACCGTGAGCGTCTGGTGGTTGGCGTCGGTGACTTCGGAGCACACGGCCACTTCCTGCGGCGTCGGAAAATCGGCCTGGGGGATGGCGATCGACAGGGTGGCGGTGCCATCGGCGGCGAGTTGGGTTTCGCCTTGCAGCTGGGCGGCGTGGGCGGGGGCGGAATCGTCGCCGTCATCCTGATAGCCGAAATAGTGATACCAATAGCCCGCGTCGTATGAGCGGTGGTTGCCGAAGAGGAAATCGCGGAAGCGTTCGGGGTAGGGGTTGTGGGCGGTGATGCGGCTGTAGTGCTTGAGGGTGCCGCCGGCGACCGCCTGGCCCTGATAGTAGGTGGCTGCCAGCTTGGCCGTGATGGCGGTGGCGCCGATGGCGGGCGTGGGCAGTTGCTGGGTGAGTTCAAAGGCATTGCGGCGGAATTCCTCGACGCGCAGCGGCAACTCGAAGCGGGCGCTGGCCAGGATGTTCTCCTTGTCCTGCCAGCGGGTTGCCGACTCCTCCGGGCCGTCCTTGGCCTCGGCCTTGGCGAGTTCTTCCGGGAACTCGAGCCGGATCAAATGCGTGCCGGTTTTGGCCGGGGCAAGCGTGTGGCTGAAATCGAACGCGCCCGATTCTGATAGGGTGACGGGTTGGTTGAGGATTTCCTTTTCGGTGGGGTCGAGGATGACGAGGCGGGCGGGTCCGCGGGTGGCCGCCTCGATGGCATTGCCGTGGAGCGCGCGGATGATGCCCTTAAGGTGGACGGTTTCGCCGGGGCGATAGAGCGAGCGGTCGGTGAACAGGAAGGCTTTGCGTGACGATTCCGCAGGCCTGTTCCACGAGTAGCGCACCGGAAAGTGCCACAGCCCGACGGTGGCGAGGGTGGAATCAAACGCGGTGAGATAGGTGTCGTCGCCGAGCGCGGCGAGGATGTGGCGGGCGGCGGGCGGGCGCGGCAGGGTGGCTAGGCCCGAGGCATCGGTGGTGGCGCTGTGCAGCGCGCTGGCGTCCTCGCCAAAGAGTTGGAGTTTTACGCCGGGCAGCGGCGCGCCGGTGTCGCAGGAAAACGCGTAAACGAGGGCCTCCTTGGCGGTGAACTTCCACGCCAGCCCGATGTCGGTGAGCTGGATGATGGCCTGGGTGTTGCGGCGGCCATCTCCGGTCGCGCCTGGCAGCGGGGTGCCGGTGAGATCGAGAAACAAGGTGGCGTGGCGGAGGTTCTTGGGCAGGAGTTCGTCCCAACGCAGGGTGATTTCCTTGGAGGTGTCGATCGGGTCGCCGAGAGGAAGATCCTGGTCGAGCAGCGCATTGCCGACCACCAGCGGCCACGGCAGCGGGGCTATCGGCGAGATGGGTTTGCCGTCCGGCCCGCCGCCGGTGTAGTGGCGGTATCCCTGATAGACCCGGATTAGATTGTCGCCCGTGAGTTGTTTGAGGCGGACGTGGAGGCTGGCGAGATTGACTGTTTGGACCCGATAGCTGCGGCTGCCATTGGCCAGCTGGGCCTGGCTGTCAGTCGGCAGGGCCACCTCGGCCGGCAGGTGCTCGAAGGCGACGGCCTCGGTGCGCGCGGCCTGCAGGGTGAGCCCGTCGCGCGACGCGAACGGCGGCTGGATCGTGACCGAGTATTTGTCCGCGTCCGCCAGATCACCGGTGAGCTGGATCTCGTTCTCATCAAGGGTGGCCTGGAGGTTTTCGGGGCGCGGCTCGATGACCACGCACGCGGCGAGGAAGTCGGGCGGCACGGGCTTGGCTAGAGGGTGGTTGAACGTGACGAGGATTTTCCGGGGGTGATCGGCGAGGGTTTGGGCTTCGATTTTCGTGATCTGGAACGGTTCGATTTTGCCGATGTCATATTGGGCGCCGGCGGTGAGGCGGGCGGTGGCGGCGGCGTTGGGCAGTCCTTTGGCGACGGCCAGCTGCCAGCCCTCGCCGGGCGGCAGGGGAGCCGCCGGGGTGGCGATTAGAATGTTAGGCAGCACGCTCTCCGGCGCCGCTGCGGCTTCGGACTGCTTGCCCCAGCGGGCGGTCCACGGTTTGCAGGACGTGGCGTAGTAGCCCGCCAGCTCGGCGGAGGCGCAGGCCATTTTGGCCGCCACCCGCTGGCCGGAATTCGAGCGGAAGGCTACGAACGCCGCGGCGGCGGCCGGATCGGTCGCATCGTTCAAAACAATGATCCACGCGGCGGTGGAAGCGGAGAATCCGGCCGCCCAGCGGTTCGGGGAGGAGGCCGCCACAATGCGAAAATCCTCGCTGGCGAGGGTGGCGAATTTGCCCGCGGCAACGGGTGATCCATCGAGGTGCTTCTGATTGTTGGGAATGGCAAACGTATAGCTGGTGCCGATCGCGGGGGCCTGGGCGGGGAGAAACTCGGCGATGTTCTGGGCCTTCCAGCGCAGTTTTCCGGGCAGCTCCGGCTTGATTTCCAGCCAGCGGTTGTCGACGGTTTTGCCGAGCTCGGTGGTGGCGATGACGGGCAGGTCGAGCACCAGGTCAATTTTCGATTCGGGTGCCAGCGCGGGCGTGGAAACCACCAACCGCGGGTTGGCACCAGCGAGCGAACTGAGGGCCAGCAGCGCAATGACGGCCAAGGGGAGAAATTTCATAAGCGTGGGGACACGAGGTGAATCTAATTCATCTCGCCTGGGATGCGAAGCACAGAAACGCGTCACGCCCGTGGCTCCGCAACAAATTCGCCGACGGGTGCGCATCGTGAATCTATGCCCGCCACTGCTGGATCTACGGCAGGAGCAAAAGGGACACATGGGAAAAAGGACATGCCGATCCATGGGGATCGTAAATAAAGGGACAGACCCATTGTGGAGAAACCAGTCGACCACAAGCGAACGGAGGTGTAGTCCGGAAACATGAGGCATCGGCGCTGGATTATGCCCCCGCAACCTGAGTCGGCCAGGCCGGTGATTTACCACTGCCTGAGCCGGGCGGTGAACCGTGAGGTTGTGTTCGGGGATGTGGAGCGGGAGCAGCAGCGGATGTATATGCGGAAAATTGGAACCGCCAAGGCTGCCAAGGGAATCTGTAGTGCCAGTCTGGGGTCACTGCCGAATGGTAACATTTGTTCGAGACGTCGCCGGCGTTTTCTTACTTCTTGGGGTCAAACGGCTCATGGACCGGTCGTGGCCCATGTCGAGCTACTTTGCAGAAAATGGTTAGCGTCCGCAAGCCGAGCCCTGGACGACGCCGCGGCGCTCGATTTCCTGGTCGATGTGGGTTTGGACGGCGGATTTGGGCAGGTTCCAGAGCGGGGCGATGAGCAGCTCCTGGTCGGCGATGCCGAAGAGCCGCTGGATGACGACCTCGGGGCGCAGCAGGGGCAGGAACTCGCACAGGAAATCGGTGTAGTCGTCCAGGCTGAAGAGGGGGAACGGTTGCTTTTGATAGCGGGCGGCGAGGATCGAGCCTTTGACGATGTGGAGGTGATGGAGTTTGACGAATTGGATCTGCGGGAAGCGGTTGATCTCGCGGGCGTGGGCGAGCATCATGGCGCGCGTTTCCGACGGGAAGCCAAAGATCGTGTGGACGCAGAGGTTGAGCGGGGAGTCGGCCAGCGAGTCGAGCAGCGCGGTGAGCTCCCCGTGCGAGCATCCGCGGTTGAGCAGCTCCAGCGTCTCGTCGTGGATGGATTCCATGCCGAGCTCCAGGTCCACCTCCAGGCGGTCGCTGTAGCTTTCCAGCAACGCGATTTTTTCTGCATCCAGGCAATCCGGGCGGGTGCCCACCGCCAGGCCCACGACATCCTCGGGGCAGACGGCCAGCGCCTCGTCATAGTATTGGCGGAGGCGTTCGACCGGGGCGTAGGTGTTGGTGTTGGGCTGGAAATAGACGATGAATTTCTCGGCCTTGTAGTGGTTGCGGGCGCGGGCGATCCCTTGTTCGACCTGGTCGCGGATCTGGCTGAGCGAGCGCGGCAGGCTGGGGGTGTAGGAATCGACGTTGCAATACGTGCAGCCGCCGTAGCCCTTGGAGCCGTCGCGGTTCGGGCAGGTGAAGCCGGCGTCCACAATCACCTTGAACACGCGCTTGCCGGCGAATTTTGCCCGCAACCACCCGCCATAGCTCCGGTAGCCCTTGATGCCGTGGTTGAGAGGGGTGGGCATTTGCTAATTGTAGCGGCGGTCTGCGACCGTCGTTTTTCCATGATGCGCGCTCCTTTACCCGCAGGGGCCAAGGAGCCGCAGGCCGCCGTTACAATGAAAAGGTGTCTGCGGCCGGGGTGGTGCCCAGCGAGACGCGGGCCTGGCCGTTGGCGGCGAGGTGGGTGAGGCTGTGATAGACGTCCTCGGGATCGGCGCCGCAGGCGGTGGCGATCTGGTCGGCGGTCAGGGCCTGCGCGGTGAGCTGGCCGCGCACGGACGTGAGGGTTGTTAGGAACTCGCCGGCGGCCTTCTTGCCCGCTTCGACGCCCGGTTGGTGATAGGCATTGATGTGGACGAGCGAGGCGTAGAACGAGACGGTGCGCTCGAACAAGGCGATGAGCAGGCCGAGTTGGAACGGCGTGACTTCCGGAATCGAGAGGGTGAGCGACTGGCGGCCGGACTCGTGGAGCGCCTTGCGGGTGCCGCGGAAGAACCCCTGGAGATAATCGGCGCTGGTGGTGCCGGGATCCACTTCGATGCTGTGGCCCTCGCGGCCCTTGCGCACCTCGATGAATGCCGCGAAGAAGTTGTTCACGCCGTCGCGGAGTTGTTGGATGTAGGCGTGCTGGTCGGTGGAGCCCTTGTTGCCATAGACGGCGAGCCCCTGGTGGACCACGTTGCCATCGAGATCGAGGCGCTTGCCGATGGATTCCATGACGAGCTGTTGGAGGTATTTGGAAAACAACACCAGCGAATCCTTGTAGGGAATGACCACCATGTCCTTCTCGCCCTTGCCGTTGGAGGCATGGAACCAGGCCAGCGCGAGGCGCATCGCCGCGTTGTTAGGCGCGTCCGTCTTGCGGGTTTCCGCGTCCATGGCGGCGGCGCCGGCGAGCAGCGCGTCGATATCGAGGCCCTGCAAGGCGGCGGGCACCAGGCCGACGGTGGAGAGCACCGAGGTGCGTCCGCCGACCCAGTCTTCCATCGGGAAGCGGGCGAGGAAGTGGTTCTGGGTGGCGTATTGATCGAGCTTCGAGCCGGTGCCGGTCACTGCGGCGGCGTGGCGGCCGAAGTCGAGGCCGGCGGCCTGCCAGGCGGCTTTGGCTTCGAGCATGCCATTGCGGGTTTCGGCGGTGCCGCCGGATTTCGAGATGACGAGCACCAGGGTTTGGGCCAGGCCGGTGGCGGCGAGTTTTCCTAACACCGCGTCCATGCCGGCGGGGTCGGTGTTGTCGAAGAAGAAGATCGGCAGCCGGGCCTGGCAGCCGATGGCTTCGGTGACGAGTTGCGGGCCGAGGGCGGAGCCGCCGATGCCGATGAGCAAAATCTGTTGGAATGAGCCGCCGCCCGGCGGGGTGATTGTGCCGGCGTGAATGCCCGCCGCGAACTCCTTGAGCGCGGCAATCGGCCCGGTGATCGCTTGCTGGAGCTCGGCGGTCGGGGCCAGCGCGGCGTTGCGCAGCCAGTAGTGGCCGACCATCCGGCCTTCATCCGGGTTGGCGATGGCGCCGCCTTCGAGGGCTTGCATGTCGGCGAACGCCTGTTGGATTTTGGGCACCATGGCGGCGGAAAAATCCGCGCCAATATCCATCAGCGAGAGATCGAGGGAAAAGCCGAATTGCGGGTAGCGGAGGAGCTGTTGGTTGTAGGATTGCCAGGACATGGGGTGGGAAAGCGTTAAATTTTAAGCATTAAATTCGAAACGGCAGATGAGAAGAATCGCAAATACGGACAGGTTGGTTCGTCAGTAGGTGAGGATGGCGTGGACCGGGTGGGGCGCGAGTTTGGCGCGGCCGTTCAGAAAGGCCAGCTCGATGAGCACCGAGATGCCCACGACGTTGGCCCCGATTTTGTCGAGCAAGTGGATGGCGGCCGCGGCGGTGCCGCCGGTGGCGAGCAGATCGTCGACCAGCAGGACCGACTCGCCGGGCAGCACGGCGTCCTGATGGAGTTCGAGGATGGCCTCGCCGTACTCGAGGGCATAGCCGGTCTGATAGGTTTTCCACGGCAGTTTGCCATGTTTGCGCACCGGCACGAAGCCCGCGCCGAGGCGGTCGGCCACGGCCGCGGCG
>Ga0194037_1001080_pt1 | contig 20349 bp, 21 predicted proteins | sample JunL306m_MetaG_FD_148653 | JGI IMG/M metagenome (GOLD analysis project Ga0194037, IMG submission 148653) | Anoxic zone freshwater microbial communities from boreal shield lake in IISD Experimental Lakes Area, Ontario, Canada - Jun2016-L304-6m | ecosystem: Environmental > Aquatic > Freshwater >...
TCACTAAATTTAACTGTTAATTTTTATGGCACATCTCACGTTAAAGGGCAATCCTATCGAAACTGTCGGGACTCTTCCTGCTAACGGGTCTGAAGCTCCTTTTTTCTGTCTGGTGAAAACGGATCTTTCTGAAGCCGGTCCGGCTGATTTTGCAGGAAAAAGACTGGTTCTCAACATATTTCCAAGTCTTGATACTCCCGTCTGTGCCTCGTCTGTAAGGCGCTTCAATCAGGAAGCGGCATCACTCGAGAATACTGTTGTGCTGTGTATTTCTGGTGATCTGCCTTTTGCCCATAGCCGTTTCTGCGAGACTGAAGGATTGAAAAATGTTGTATCGCTCTCAGTGTTCCGCTCTCCGGAATTCGGGCGCGATTATGGCGTCACTATTGTTAACGGCCCTCTTAAGGGACTGCTTTCACGAGCGATTGTTATTATTGATGCTGATGGGATAGTCCGATACAGCGAACAAGTCCCTGAAATTGTTGAAGAACCTGACTATACCGCAGCCCTCAAGGTTCTTGCATAAAGGCCGGAAGGGATATGGAGTTTTCAGTGAAGCCGGTTTTCATACCGGCTTTTTTTACAAGACTCTTTGTGGTTCAGCATATCTTTTGAGAGATCCCGTCAGAGAGTTTGTTGTGTATCGGTAAGGGTGATATATTTGAAAACAAGCCGGGTCTCGGCTTTCATCAAGACGCTGTTGTTTTTTTAAGTGAAAAGTTATTCAATGTTTACCGGAATTATAAAGGATGTCGGTCGGGTGATTGGAGTTACACGGCGAAATGGCGGGTTACGGCTCAAGGTAAGCTATGGTAATTCCGGAGAATTCAGTTTTCTGTCGATTGATGAGAGTGTCAGCCTTAACGGGGCCTGTCAAACCGTTGTTGCAGTCGGTGATGGATGGTTTGAGGTAGATACCGTTGAAGAAACTCTTTCCAAGACAACACTTGGTTCTTTTCGTAACGGCTCGCAGGTAAATCTCGAAAGGGCCATCCGGCCTCTGGACCGTCTCGGCGGGCATTTTGTACTTGGTCATGTTGATTGTGCCGCACTGGTGCAGGATGTAAGGGAGTTAGGCTCGAGTCGCGAACTATGGGTAGCTTTTCCTGATGCATTCAGTCCTTTCATTGTATCTGCCGGTTCTATAACGATTGATGGAATAAGCTTGACTGTTGCAAAGCTTGAGACGATGCTTTTTGCGGTAGCAATTATACCCTTTACTTTTGCACACACCACTCTTCATTCCTTGCAAAAGGGGAGTCAGGTAAATCTCGAGTTTGATATTCTTGGTAAATATATTGCCAGACAGCTTGGAACACAAACCTCTTCAAGTGCGAAGGATTCGCGGATTGATGAAGGATGGCTTCGGGAAAACGGATTTTAAATGATCGCCACCGATAACATGCAGTCTGATCTGTTCGGGTTTTCCGCTTCTCCACCAGGTGGAGGTGATTACTTTCAACCTCTTGCCGAACGCGTTCGTCCCCGTACTCTTGATGATATGGCTGGTCAAGATCATCTTGTCGGACCTAAGGGTCCGCTTCGCAAGTTCCTGTCCAGTGGACAGATGCCGTCAATGATTTTCTGGGGACCTCCCGGATCAGGCAAGACAACTCTGGCCGAAATTTGTGCTTCAACGTTGAACTATCGTTTCGAGCAGCTTTCAGCCATTGATTCCGGGGTTAAGGATGTCCGTAAAGCGCTTGAAAATGCTGAAAAATCAAGGCGCACAGGCCACAGGACACTTCTTTTTATCGATGAAATTCACCGTTTCAACAAGACGCAGCAGGATACACTGCTGCATGCGATTGAACAAGGGCTCATTGTGCTCATAGGGGCAACGACTGAAAATCCTTCCTTTGAAGTGAATGCAGCACTTTTGAGCAGAATGCAGGTCTATGTTCTTCAACCGCTTGGTTCAAAAGAGATCGAAGCGGTTATTCTTCGTGCACTTAAGGAAGATCGGCTTTTCAGCAAACTCGCCATACAAATTGCAGACCTTGATTTTCTTCTTGAATTTTCAGGAGGGGATGCCCGCAAGGCGTTGAATGCTGTTGAAGCGGCCCTCTCTCTGATGCCGCCAGAAGCTGTTGATGTTGTGCTGGACAGGGAAGTACTTGAACAGGCTTTGCAGCACAGTGCCCCCCTTTATGATAAGGGAGGCGACAGTCACTATGATATCATTTCAGCCTTTATCAAATCCCTGAGGGGTTCAGATCCCGACGCTGCTCTTTTCTGGCTTGCCCGTATGCTTGCAGGAGGTGAAGATCCGAAGTTCATAGCGCGTCGGATGGTCATTTTTGCAAGTGAAGATATAGGCAACGCTGATCCTTATGCCATAACGCTTGCTATTTCGGTGTTTCATGCTGTTGAAATGATAGGCCTACCTGAGGCAAGAATAAATTTGGCACAGGGAGTGACCTATCTTGCTTCTGCACCTAAATCAAATGCCAGCTATATGGGAATCAATGAAGCTATGGGTGAGGCAAAATCTAAGCAGGAACTCAGGGTTCCTCTTCATTTACGTAATGCCCCGACGAAGCTCATGAAAGCTGAAGGGTATGGAGAAGGATATCAATATCCACATAGTTATACAGGGCATTTTGTCAGGGAGCATTATTTCCCGGACGGGATGGAGCCAAAGGCGTATTACCGCCCCGGAGAAGAGGGGCGTGAAAAGTATATCCGGGATCGACTTGGTTTTTTATGGATTGAGCGTTACCGATCATGAGTATTTTAAACGAAGGAACTCTGTTATATTCATTGAGTTTCTTTAAAGGTATGGTGTATCCAATTTTTTTTCATCAAGACAGACGTTGTTTATGAAGAGGGTGAGACCGATACTTCTGGTGCTTTTGCATTTCTTACTTATTGCTATCCCTTTGCAAGTGCAAGCCGTAGTTTCGCAAGTTAATGCATCGCTGACGCTTGACGACGCTGTGCGTATTGGGCTTGAAAGAAGCAGAACGCTTGAAATTGCAAGGCTTGAACGTGACTTGACCGGGCAGAAAATTCGTGAATCCTGGTCACCGGTACTTCCTCAAATTACATCTGATTTTACTTATACCCGCTCCTTGAAGCCTTCTGTGCTGTTTTTCCCTGATGTTTTTTCAGGTGGGAACAGCAACGCATTTATACCTCTTGTTATAAGTGCGGATAACGCGGCAACGGCTACAATTAATTTTCGACAGGCACTTTTCAATGGATCCGCTTTTGCAGGGATAAAAGCGGCTGGCGTTGTGCGGAAGATGAGCGAAGAAGCTTACCGGAATACCGAGGCTGCAGTTGTTGCCGATATCAAGATGTCCTATTTTGATGCACTGATTTCAAGAGATCAGTTGAAGTTGATTGAGCAGAGTATTGCTCGATGGGAGCAATCGCGAAAAGATACCAAGGCAATGTTCCGCCAGGGTATAGCTGCTGATATTGATACCCTGAAAGCTTATCTTTCCGTCGAAAATCTGCGACCTGATCTTTTGCAGGCTGAAAATCGGGTGGCCACTTCCATGACAAAGCTGAAAAATGCCATGGGGATAACACCAGACAGCAGTATTGTTCTTTCGGGAAAACTTGAGTTGTCTTCTGCTACCTATCCAGATGATATTGCTGCAGCATATCGTGAAGCAATGGAGTTACGACCTGATCTGCGTCAGCTTGATCTGCAGGTTCAGGCCGAAGGTGAGAAAGTCAGAGCTGCCCGAGCTGATCGATATCCTGTTATCAGTGCTTTCGGCCAGGTTGAAACGCAAACGGCTTTTAACGATAATATAAAGACATCCGATTCACGATGGCCGGTTTCTACTGCGGTAGGTCTTGAGGTGTCGCTCCCTCTTTTTACCGGATACCGGACAAGTGCTCAGATTGAACAGGCTAAAATTGCCCAAATGCAAACCCGTACGAGGGTCGAAGATTTAAAAGCCAATATTCAGGCTGAAGTTGAGGTAAGGATTTTGAACTTAAGGGAATCGCAGAAGAGAATAGGGGTGCAGTCTACCACCATAAGTGTTGCTGAACGAAACTATAAAATATCGTTACTTCGTTTCAAGGAAGGCATAGGTTCAAGGCTTGAACTGACTGATGCGGAGCTTCAGCTTAATAAAGCAAAAACTAACTATCTGCAGGCCGTTTACGACTATCTTGTTGCAAGTGTACAGCTTGACAAGGCTCTTGGACGTACTCATACTCTCCTTGCAAAATAAATCAGGCTGGATGCTGTCGCTGGAAATACATATCCTTTGACAGCATACGCTGATGCCCTCATGATTACTTTAGCAATTCGCAGGAAATCAAACGATCTGTGTTGTCTTTTACGGAGCAGGGCTTCGCTGTGAAAGGTATTGTATACTGTGTCGGGAAGGTATGGCTGTTGTTTAAAAACTCTCAGCCTGTGGGATTCAAGGAGTTTTTCTAAAGTATCAGGAATAAAATGGTAGAGATGTCGTGGAGCATCGAAGGCTACCCAGTTTTCACGATAATGATATGCATCGGAACTTTGAGGATTGGGTAATGCAATGACAAGTACTCCATCCGGTTCAAGCTGTTTACTTGCTGAATGAAGTGTTTCATTGATGGCATGAATATGCTCCAGCGTATGCCATAAAATGATACGGTCAAACTTGTTTCTTCTTATGGGGTCATCAGCTAATGAAGGAAAAATATTCAGTCCGAAAATATTCCGTGCATACTCTGCAGATTGCGTATCAGGCTCAACTCCTGTCAGATTATGGATCGGTATTCCTGATTTTCTGTGAAGGTGGTTAAGGAGATCTCCTGTCGAGCACCCGATTTCAAGGAAAGTACTTTTTTGCAAGGGTTTTGTGAGGTTCTTCAGTATGATATTTGCTCTGTAATGCAAAAGGAGTGACCTTGCTGCAAGATAGGTGCGATCCTGGAAGGAGTACCTGGTTCGGGTGTGCACAAAGGGGTCATATTGCCTGTTCTGGTAATGCAGGGATATTTCGGAGCTGTCGGGTCGCGGATTAAGCATAATAAGCCCCGAAGCAGATGAACGGACAATATTCCAGATTACTGCGCCGGAAGCATCGAATCGGTCGGGCACCTGAATGCAGGGAGTGAATTCCGTGGAGTTGCTTATTGGGCAGGGAGCTGTTTCCATTACGCCGCAGCGTCTATTGCTCTTTTGTCTGGGTGAGGTCGGTAAAAGCTTTTTTCAGGTTTGTATAGGTTGAGCGCATATCGTTACTGAGAACTTTAGCATCCGCAAGGACAGGCATGAAATTTGTATCGCCTTCCCATCGGGGAACGATATGGAAATGAATATGCGTGTCTACGCTTCCTCCAGCCACTCTCCCAAGATTTGCACCCATATTGAATCCCTGGGGTCTCAGGGTGAGTTTCAGTGCTTTGATGGAAAGGTCGGTAAGTTCCATTACTTCAAGCTTCGTCTCTTGATCAAGGTCTGAAAAGTCGGGAGTCTGAAGATACGGAATCACCATAAGGTGTCCGCAATTGTAGGGGTAGAGATTCATGATGATGAAGCACTTTTTTGCCCTGTAAAGGACAAACCGCTTCTCATCCTCTTCGGGAGGAAGATCAGCGAACACTGACTTTCCAGCCTCACCGGCAGGCTTTTCATCTTTGAAAGACTGCATATACACTTCACGCCAGGGTGAGTACATTCTATGCATGGAGATGGTGTCCCGATTGCTTGTTTTTTTGTGGTACCAAAGATGGGAATCGAACCCACACGAGTTATTCACTCACTGGATTTTGAGTCCAGCGCGTCTACCAGTTCCGCCACTTTGGCATCTTATAAGAGGCGTGCGAGAGAAGGGACTCGAACCCTCACGCCTCACGGCACTAGTTCCTAAGACTAGCGTGTATACCAATTTCACCACTCTCGCATTACAGAGCAATAATATACGTGGTTTTATTTTTAATAAAAACTATATTTAAACATACTTTTACGACGTATTACGCTAGAATTCTCATCTTTATCGTATTCACCCCATGCAGTTTGATCAACACCGTTTTGCAAACTTTATTTCATGGGTGATCAGTCCGGTTGTGGTTGCACCAGCAGCTTATTATGCCATAGTGATGCATGGATATGGTCATGATGTGAACAGTATATCCTATTTGCTCGTGCTTTTTATTTCCAGCACTATTGCCCCCATTCTTCTTATTACTGGTCTTAAAAAAATTGGTAAAATATCCGATTTCAACATCTCATTCCGCGAACAGCGTTTTCTTCCGTTGCTTGTTCTTGTTGCAGTAAATGCTCTTGGTTATGAGTTTATGAAATATCTCTATCCACCGAGACTGTTAACAGGTATTCTGCTTTTTAATGCAGTAAATATGGTTTTTATACTTCTGATCACGCTGCAATGGAAAATCAGCATTCATTTATTCACGTTTGCTTCTTCGATTGCCTTGTTATTTATGCAGTTTGGAGCTATCGCCTTATGGTTACTGCTTCTTGTGCCTATTCTCATGTGGTCGCGAATTTTGTTGAAAGCTCATAATTTTATGCAAACCCTTGTAGGAGGTCTGGTCGGATTTGGAGTGATGTACGGCGAGTTAAAATGGTGGACAGGATTGTGAGCAGAAAAAAATATGCCGTAGTTGTTACTACATACGGAGAAGTCGAAAAGCTTACAGTAAGGAACCTGTGGCCGAGTTCAAGGAGAATTCTCAAAGTAGTCACCCGTCAGATAGTCAAAATACCAACAGCGCTGATCTATTTTATTGCTGATTACCGTTCGACAAAGCATTATATCAATTGGAAACTTAATCGTTACCGATCATCTTTGCTTGCGATCAATCGGGCACAGAAGAACAGATTATCAGGTTTTATTGATCAAAGCGGAAGCCCGTTTCTTTCTCATGCGGATGTCAAGGTCATTGATGCTTATTATTTTGTTCCACCGTATCTTGATGATATGCTTAAGCAGTTACAGCATGAGTACGATGGAATTGTTGTAGTACCAATGATTCCTGTAGAATCGGCATTTTCATGTGGTATCGCCTGTCAGATGGTTATTGATGTCTATGGTGACAGTGCGTTTGCTCACGTTAAGGTGATGAGCAAGTTATGGAAAGATGATCGTCTTCACCTCTTATATATAGATTATCTGTTCGAGCAGCTGTCAGCAGAGATTCGATGTAAAGAAAAAAGTAAAATAGGCCTTGTGCTGGTTATTCATGGCACCCTTGTCAAAGATCGTCGAGGAAATCCTCCGAAAGTTTTTACCGGACTGGAAGAAACCATAGCATTTTTTGATGTAATGAAGTGCAAGATAATGGCTGACCATCGAAATATATTCAACGATGTCCGTCCGGGTTGCATGAATCATTCCAACGGGGGAGAGTGGACATCTGATACGATTGATAAAGCATTGACGGATTTTAAAGAAGAGGGGTATGACGGAGTGGTCATGTTCCCTTACGGTTTTTTCGCTGATAACAGCGAAACAGAATATGATGCTTTCAAAAAACTTGTGGCTGCAGGATTTTCCCTTTCCCAATATGTACGATGTATCAATGATTCTCCTGAATTCGGCAAGTGGCTTGCTGACAAGGTGCTTGATGAACTTCAGGTACTCAGTAATCTCCAGAATGCTTTTGAACGTCTTGAAACATAACCCGTAAAATTATTCGCCATTGAATGCTGTAGATAATAGAGAGATTGAGCAACTGGAGGTATTGCTTCAACAGGATCCTGAAAATGCTGAAAAGCTTTATGAGCTTGCGTTGCTCTATATTGATCAGGAGCAGAATACCGAGGCGCTTGAACTGCTTGATCGGTGTATTCGGTTAAGGCGCAGAGATTCAGCCGCTCTTTATGCTCGGGCGGTTACCAACCTCTCAATGAGCAATTACCGGAAAGCAGGGTGCGATCTTTTGAAAACCATTGTGCTTGATCCTGGTTTTCTTGATGCGTATAAGCATCTTGGGTTTGTCCAGTTTACACTTGGCAAGGAGGAATCGGCACTCAAAACCCTTAACAAGGCTTTGGAGATTGATCCTGGATGTGCTGGTATTTACTGTGTTCTCGGTGACGCGTATCTTGATCTCGGGGAAACAGAAAAAGCAAAAGAAGCTTTTGATAAAGCGCTTGAACTCGAACCGGACAATGCTGAACCACATTGCAAAACAGCTATGTACTATCTGTCGAGAGGTGATATGAAAGGGTTGAAAAGAGAGTATGAAATATTAAAATCGCTCGATGCTGTTCTGGCAGAGCAAATTGGAAGACTTTTCTTTTAAGACACTATGAAACTTTTTTCTGATTTGGATGCAAAGAAGCGGTTTATGAAAACCGGCCTCCCTATTATGATCGGCATAGCATGGACTCCGATTATCTGGATGGTTTTTACTGCTGCTCTTGGGCCATTATTGTTTGCCCTTACAGGTTCCTGGGCGGCTACGCTGGGGGTGATACTGCTTGCAGTGCTTTTAGCTGATTATTTGCTGTTAAAGGTATTTCAGGGTATCAGCGATAAATTTTATAGTAAAGACGAATAATAGGCTGAAAGAGTTCAGTCAGGATTTAAATACTCATAATTTTACAAGGTAGGAGTGCCAATTCCAGAAAATGGGACAGGATGTCATAAAAAGCTGGTTTTTTTCTGTGTCCAATGGAAATTTTTTTTATATTTGCGCACCTGTATGGAAGATCGTTACAGGACTGAAAATTTTATTATTGTCAGAGAGGGATTAACAAAAATTGGCATTACATGGATCAGACGCTGAGTAATTTTGGCAATGTTTTTGCTTTCCTTGCCCTCGGTATTGTCTTCGTTGCCGGAGGTTACCTGACAGCCCGCCTTTTACGTCCCAGTAGACCTAATCCTGCAAAAAACTCAACCTACGAATGCGGCGAAGAAGCTGTAGGCAGTGCATGGGTCAAGTTCAATATCCGGTTTTATGTCGTCGCCCTTATCTTTATTATTTTTGATGTTGAGGTTGTATTTCTCTACCCCTGGGCAACTGTGTTCAAGCACCTCGGTGTATTTGCATTAGTCGAGGCTCTCGTTTTTGCAGGAATTCTGGTACTCGGTCTTGCTTATGCCTGGGTTAAAGGGGATCTGGATTGGGTAAGGCCTACACCGAATATTCCGAAAATGCCTGAAATGCCGACAGGGAAATCTGCATCACAAAAGGGTTAAATACTATTCACCTATTTATTAGATCGTTATGGGTTTACTTGATGCCGGGATAACAAAGCATAATGTGCTGGTAACATCGGTTGACAATGTTTTGAATTGGGCCCGTTTATCATCACTCTGGCCAATGGGTTTCGGTCTTGCCTGCTGTGCTATTGAAATGATGGCGACTAATGCTTCTAATTACGACCTCGAACGCTTCGGTATATTCCCTCGCTCTTCTCCCCGTCAGTCTGATCTTATGATTGTAGCCGGCACTGTCACCATGAAAATGGCTGAACGAGTTGTCCGTCTGTATGAGCAGATGCCCGAGCCTCGCTATGTTCTCTCCATGGGAAGTTGTTCAAATTGTGGAGGCCCTTACTGGGAGCATGGATACCATGTGCTCAAGGGAGTTGATCGAATTATCCCCGTTGATGTTTACGTGCCAGGGTGTCCGCCAAGACCTGAATCGTTGATTGGTGGACTCATGAAGGTTCAAGAATTGATTCGCATGGAGCAGATAGGCTTGTCCAGAGCGGATGCATTGAAGAAGCTCGCTGAGAAAAGTGTTGACCCTCAGTTTGTTATTGAGCTGGAGCGTAAGGCTTCAGGCGCATAATTAAATAAACAGGCATACTGTCAGATGGAAGAAGGCAAGGTTTTATCGCAGTCGGTACAGCAGAGTGCAGCAGCATATGCGATTATTCACGATAAATTCGGTGAAGCCGTTTCGGCTTTCGATGGCAACGAAACAATGCCATTTTTTGAAGTTATCAATACCTCAATATGGACTGAAATAGCGCTCTTTATGCGCGATAATCCAAAGCTCCAGTTTAATTATCTGGCTTGCCTGTCAGGTGTGGATTATCAGGCTGAAGATAAGGTGGGTATTGTCTGCAATTTCGAGTCACTCGGTATTTTTAATCATAAGCTGTCTGTCAAGGTCAAGTGTGCCCGCAGCGGCGGATCAATTCCAAGTATCGCTTGTGTATGGCATACGGCGAATTGGCATGAACGGGAGGCCTATGACATGTTCGGCATGTCCTTCGCCGGTCATCCCGATTTTAAAAGAATTCTCTGTCCTGACGATTGGGAGGGTTACCCGCTTCTGAAGGATTATAAGGTGCAGGAGACTTATCACGGAATAAAGGTACCCTACTAACAGTGTTTTAAATAGTAAAAGCAGCTCACGTATGCAGGAATTAGATATAGCTGGAATGGGTTCAATAAGGGTTACCCAAAAAAGTGACAACGTCGTTGTGCTTGAAAAGGACCTTATGACTGAGCAGATGGTTCTCGCCATGGGCCCTCAGCATCCTTCAACACACGGTGTTCTCAAGCTGGAGTGTCTTACCGATGGCGAGGTGATTACCGAAGCAGTCCCTTTTCTCGGTTACCTGCACCGGTGTTTTGAAAAGTGTTGTGAAAATGTCGATTATCCGGGCATTGTTCCTTATACCGACCGCCTCGACTATCTGACAGGCATGAACAACGAATTCGCTTACGCGATTACTGTTGAAAAACTTCTTGATATTGAAATTCCCCGCCGTGTAGAGTTCATAAGGGTTATGGTTGCCGAGCTCAACAGAATTGCATCACATCTTGTTGCTATCGGAACTTACGGAATCGATCTTGGTGCGTTTACTCCCTTTCTCTTTTGTTTTCGCGATCGTGAGCACATCGTTGCGTTGCTTGAATGGGCATCAGGTGCTCGAATGCTCTATAATTATATATGGGTAGGAGGCATTGCCAACGATATTCCTGCTGATTTCAACAAGAGAGTTAAAGAATTCGTTGATTATTTCAGGCCAAAAACAGTTGAACTTTACAAACTGCTTACTGAAAATGAAATCTTTGTAAAACGTACCATTGGTATCGGCATTATGCCTGCTGATGTGGCCATTAATTACGGCTGGTCTGGTCCAATGCTTCGTGGATCCGGTGTTAAATGGGATTTGAGACGAAACGATCCGTATTCAATTTATCCTGAACTTGATTTTGCAGTGCCAGTGCCTGACGGTAAGGATTCCGAAATCGGTGATTGTCTTTCACGCCATCTTGTCCGTGTGCTTGAAATGGAAGAGAGTCTGAAGATTATCGAACAGTGCATCGACAAGATGCCCAGTTCCGAAGGATTCAATCCGAGATCTGCTGTACCCAAGCGTGTCCGTCCAAAAGCAGGTGAGGTTTATGGTCGTGCTGAGAATCCTCGAGGTGAGCTTGGCTTTTATATTCAAAGCGACGGGAAATCGACAAAACCAGTTCGCTGCAAGGCACGTTCCTCCTGTTTTGTAAATCTTTCAGCTATGAAAGACCTTTCAAAAGGCCAGTTGCTTCCTGATCTTGTTGCCATTATCGGCAGCATTGATATCGTTCTTGGGGAGGTTGACAGATGATTTTAACACCTTTGTCGCACATTAGCATGCCTTTACTTATGGGTAACAATCTCAATGTATGGTCGGAAGCTCTTACCGGTTTCTATCTTTTTGGTTTACCTATCGGGCTCGTTATTCTTGCTGCTATACCGCTTGTTTTTATCGCACTATACTCACTTACCTATGGTGTATATGGCGAAAGAAAGATTTCGGCTTTCATGCAGGATCGTCTCGGTCCTATGGAGGTTGGTAAATGGGGAATCCTGCAGACTATTGCCGATATTCTGAAACTGCTTCAGAAAGAGGATATTGTACCTACATCTGCTGATAAGTTTCTTTTTGTAGTCGGTCCTGGTATTCTGTTTGTAGGTTCCTTTCTTGCTTTTGCTGTGTTGCCATTCAGTCCGGCTTTTATCGGTGCGAATCTGAATGTCGGGCTCTTTTTTGCCATTGGCATTGTTGCTATCGAGGTTGTTGGTATTCTTGCCGCAGGCTGGGGCTCAAACAATAAATGGTCACTCTATGGAGCAGTCCGAAGCGTAGCGCAGATTGTGAGCTATGAAATTCCGGCAGCCATTGCATTGCTGTGCGGCGCAATGATGGCAGGGACACTTGACATGCAGAAGATTACCATGCTGCAGTCCGGTACTTTTGGATTTGCACACTTCTACCTTTTTCATTCCCCGATCGCCTGGCTTCCTTTTCTCATCTACTTCATAGCTTCACTCGCTGAAGTGAACCGCGCGCCATTCGATATTCCTGAAGCTGAATCAGAACTTGTTGCCGGTTATTTTACTGAATACTCCGGCATGAAGTTCGCCGTTATATTCCTTGCTGAATACGGAAGCATGTTTATGGTGTCTGCCATAATTTCAATCGTGTTTCTTGGTGGCTGGAACTCGCCACTTCCCAATATCGGATCTTTTGCTCTGAATGACTGGACCAATGGGCCTGTATGGGGAGCATTCTGGATTATCATGAAAGGGTTCTTCTTTATTTTTGTACAGATGTGGCTTCGCTGGACCCTACCACGTTTACGAGTAGATCAGCTTATGTACCTGTGCTGGAAAGTTTTGACCCCGTTTGCCTTTGTCAGTTTCGTGCTGACTGCAATCTGGGAAATATATGTCCCTTAAGAGAATTCAACAGTCAACGCTGGAAAGAAATGAAGTATAGATTATGAGTGAGTATTTCAGGAATATAAAAACCGGGGCTGTAACTATCGCAACCGGCATGGGAATCACCCTGAAGCATTTTTTCAATGCACTCAATCGCAAGGGCGATGCCGGTGTTGATGATGTCGATTACTTCCGTCAGGTGGATGGTCTCGTTACCCTTCAGTATCCCCGGGAAGTTATCCCTACACCGAAAAATGCTCGCTATCGCCTCTATAACGATATAGAAGATTGTATCGGCTGCGGTCAGTGTGAAAGGGCCTGCCCAATATCCTGTATAACTATTGAGACTATCAAGGTTGCGCCGGATGATTTAGCAAGCTGCGGGAAAACATCAGACGGCCAGCAGAAAAAATTCTGGGTTCCTGTTTTTGATATTGATGTAGCGAAATGCATGACCTGCGGGATCTGTACGACAGTCTGTCCGACAGAATGTCTTGTGCATACTCCAGTAAGTGATTTTTCCGAGTTTGATCGCAACAACATGTTCTATCATTACGGAAATCTCACTCATCTTGAAGCAGAAGCCAAACGTCGCAAACTGTTAGAAATACAGGCAAAGGCGCAGGCAGAAAAAGAAAGGAAGGCTGCTGAAGCATCGCAGGAAGTAAAAAAAGACGGAGAATAAACGGAACCTCTTAATGCGCTCTAATTACTATGAGTAATATAACATATACGGTCATCTTCTATATCTTTGCGGCTATTACCGTCTTTTCGGCTGCATTTGTTGTTTTTTCACGGAACGTAATTTATTCCGCCTTTTCGCTGCTCTTTACATTTTTTGGCGTAGCGGCGTTATATGTTTTTTTAAGTGCTGATTTCATAGCAGTTACTCAGGTGGTGGTGTATGTCGGCGGTATACTTGTGCTTCTGCTGTTCGGTGTCATGTTTACAAAAGGCATCATGAATACTGAGTTGAAAAGTGATGTTCTGCATATCGTTCCCGGTACATTTCTTCTTGCCGGCATAATCGGAGCTTTACTTTATACCTTTTATACCACACATACCTGGATGCCGTCTGACAAGCAGTTGCAGGGCAGTATTGTAGAGCGGATTGGCTTTGAAACTATGTCACATTACGTACTGCCTTTTGAAATGGTCTCTATTCTGCTGCTGGCAGCACTTCTTGGAGCAGCATTTCTTGCGCGTTTTGACAAACCGGACAACAAAAAATCATAAGGTTATCACAACATGGAACATCTGGTACCCATAGGTCTCAATCACTATCTGACTATATCGGCTTTTCTTCTCGGGTTTGGACTGTTTGCAGTCATGACCAGAAAAAATGCCATCGTCATTCTGATGGGCGTTGAACTTATACTTAATGCGGCAAATATTAATTTCCTCGCATTTTCAAAGTACAATGGGGGAATGGGAGGGGTGATGTTCAGCCTTTTCATCATCGTTATTGCTGCTGCTGAAGCAGCCATTGCTCTTGCTATAGTGATCAACATTTTCAAAATATTCAAGAGTGTCGATGTTTCCAGTATAGATACCATGAAAGAGTAACAGAGCGAACAAGAGCATTATCAGTTTTTAATTATTTCCGTGTAAACATCACCAAGAACATGCACAGTTTAATTCAGTTATCAATAGTCGTACTGCTGCTGCCGCTGCTCTCTTTTGTCATTCTTATCTTTTTTAATCGCAGGCTTCCTCGAAGAGGCGATTTTATCGGGGTAGGGATACTTGGTTCAGCATTTGCAATATCTGCCTATATTTTCTGGTCGGTTATTGTACAGACTTATGACCCCGCATTCAAAATTGCATGGGATTTTACATGGATTGATTTAGGTAACGTTCCCGGCATCGGTCCACTGACGATCAAGATGGGTATTGTAATTGACAACCTCACAGCAATCATGCTGGCGATGGTTACCCTGATAAGCCTGCTCGTGCATCTCTACTCAACCGGGTATATGGCCGGGGATAAAAATTATGGAAGGTATTTTGCTTTTCTTGGCATATTCACCTTCTCCATGCTTGGCATTGTTCTTTCAGACAACCTTTTCTCTATATATATCTTCTGGGAACTTGTCGGTCTTTCATCATATCTGCTGATCGGGTTCTTTTTTGAAAAAGAGAGTGCGGCAGATGCTCAGAAAAAGGCGTTTCTTGCCAATCGCGTAGGTGACATTGGCATGTGGCTCGGTATATTGATTCTCTATTCTCAGTTCCATACCTTCAGTTTTGATCAGATATATGCCAACCTTGCAGCAGGGAAGTTCACCATGTCGAATGCATGGCTGACAGCTGCAGGATTACTGCTCTTTATGGGATGCGTCGGTAAATCAGCCCAGTTCCCGCTCCATATATGGCTGCCGGATGCGATGGAAGGTCCTACACCAGTTTCAGCCCTGATCCACGCAGCTACCATGGTTGCGGCAGGCGTCTATTTTGTTGCCCGCATTTTTGTACTTCTTACTCCAGATGCGCTCCATGTTATTGCCTTTATCGGTGCTTTCACAGCCTTCATGGCCGCAACAATTGCAATTACACAGAACGATATCAAAAGGGTTCTGGCTTACTCTACAGTTTCGCAGCTTGGTTATATGGTACTTGGCCTCGGAGTCGGCGCATACTCTGCAGCGCTTTTCCATCTTGTTACCCATGCTTTTTTCAAAGCATGCCTGTTTCTCGGTTCCGGTGCTATAATCCATGCCATGCATCATGAACAGGACATGCGCTGGATGGGTGGTCTGCGTAAGCACATGCCTTGGACCTTTGCAACCTTTACACTTGCAACACTTGCTCTTGCCGGATTGCCACTTACCAGCGGTTTCATGAGTAAAGATGCAATTCTTGCAGGCGCAATCGGGTTCGCCAATGTTGAAGGCGGAGGCATATTCTATCTGATTCCAGTTCTTGGATTCTTTTCCGCCATGCTCACGGCATTCTATATGGGCCGTCAGATCTGGCTGGTATTTTTCGGTGAAAGTCGCACACACCTGAAGCCTGCTGATAATCATCATCATGGTCATGATGCACACGGTGGTCATGACGACCATCACGATACGCATGAGGTTCATGAAGTTTCGTGGAACATGAGAGCTCCTCTTGTAATCCTTGCAGTACTTTCAGTCTTTATTGTCTATTCTCCGAATCCACTCGATGGTGCAGAAGGGTGGTTCATGAAGATGATTAAAACGCCTGCGACAGTTGTCGGTCCTGCCAACCACAACAGTGAAGTCCACCTCAAGCCGGTTACAGCACCTGTTGTTGCTGAAGTTCTTCCAACTGCTGGAACTCATGGGGCAGCAGCAGCTGTTGAGCATGTTTCCGGTAAAGCTGGAGAACACACTTTTGCTGACCCAAGGCAGGCTGAAATTGCTCATGGAGCCCATGCTGCTCACTTCCCGGCAATTTATATATCAAGTATTATGGTAGTGCTTGGTATCAGCATGGCCTTTATAGTGTATGTCTTTAGAATTATCGATCCGGAAAAAACAGCGCAGCTTATCCGGCCACTGTACCTCTTTTCACTCAACAAGTGGTACTGGGACGAAATTTACCAGGCAACATTCATCAAGGGCTCTGTTGTTCTTTCAAAAATGCTCTCATGGTTTGACTCCAACGTTGTTGATGGTATCGTTAATGGCGTAGCATTGATTGTTAAGAATTTTGCTTTTGCCAATAACAGTTTCGATAAATATGTGGTAGATGGTCTGGTGAACTTTACCGCATTCTCTGTAAATACGACAGGGGCTGTTTTGAGAAAACTTCAGACAGGCAAGGTTCAGACATACGTTGTGATGCTGCTTCTTGTTGTCTTCGGTTATTTTGTCTTTTATTTTACACGACTGATCTATTAAGAGGGATTTACTTTTAATCTGAAAACTTACAGATACGGAACATGCTGAGTTTAATTGTTTTTCTGCCTATTATTGCCGGTCTGGTCATTCTTGCCGTGCCTTCATCTCAAAAGCAGATAATCAGAATTGTTTCATTGCTTGCGGCTCTTGCCCAGGGAGTGCTCGCAGTTCTGATCTGGCGAGGTTATGACCCCTCACTGCCCGGGATAACTGCAGGACCAGGAGGGAGTCCCCTTGGTTCGTTCCAGTTTGTTGAGAAACTCCCATGGATCAGTCTCAAACTAGGTGGGTTTGGCTCTTTGAATATTGAGTATTTCCTCGGTGTTGACGGCATTTCAGTGACCATGGTCATTCTGACGGCTTTGGTATCGGCAATTGGAGTACTGTCAAGCTGGACAATCCAAAAACAGGTGAAGGGATATTTCATACTCTACAATCTTCTTGCATCTGCAATGATGGGTTGTTTTGTAGCGCTTGATTTCTTCCTCTTCTATGTATTCTGGGAGCTTATGCTTCTTCCCATGTACTTTCTTATTGGTATCTGGGGTGGTCCGAACCGCGAATATGCAGCAATCAAGTTTTTCCTATACACCCTGTTCGGTTCAGTTTTCATGCTGCTTGTCATGATCGGTCTTTACTTCAGTGTCATCGATCCTGTCACCGGTAACCATACGTTCAGCCTTGTTGCCATGGCAAACCAGGCAAACTATATCAAGACTGCTATTCTCGGGCCTGATAATGTCATGTGGCGTTATGTAGCCTTTACTGTTCTCTTTGTTGGTTTTGCCATCAAGGTGCCGATGTTCCCCTTCCATACATGGCTTCCTGATGCTCACGTTGAAGCACCTACACCTATTTCAGTCATTCTTGCCGGCGTGCTTCTGAAGCTTGGTACCTATGGTATGATGCGTATCAACTTCCCGCTTTTCCCTGAAGTTTTCCATGCATCGATGTATGTGATCGGCATTTTCGGCGCAATCAACATTATTTATGGAGCTTTCTGTGCTCTGGCACAGCAGGATCTTAAAAAAATGGTTGCTTACTCTTCAATCAGTCACATGGGTTATGTACTGCTCGGTCTTGCTGCAGGAAACAGCGAGGGAATGGTTGGAGCTCTCTACCAGATGTTCAATCATGGTACAATCACAGCAATGCTCTTCCTCCTGGTCGGTGTGATTTATGATCGTGCTCATACCCGTCAGATTGATAAGTTCGGTGGTCTTGCATCATACATGCCGGTATATGCAGGTATTGTTACTGTTGCATGGTTTGCTTCGCTTGGTCTGCCAGGTTTAAGTGGATTCATCTCTGAAGCATTTGTTTTTGTAGGTGCTTTCAGTTCCATAACGACCCGTTACATTGCCATGGTTTCAGTTCTCGGTATTGTTTTTGGTGCAGCTTATCTTCTGTGGTCGCTCCAGAGAATGTTCCTTGGACAGAGAAAACAAGATGCGGCATACGATCTGGAAGTCGGTGTTGACGGTCACGAACATATTCATTTCCACGACTGGAAAGGAAAGATTGACCTCGATGGCCGTGAACTGACCATGCTTGTGCCTCTTGTTGTGATTACCATTTTCCTCGGTATTTACCCGATGCCAGTGCTTGGCCTTATAACAACGAGCGTTAACAAGCTTGTAGAAGTTCTGTCACCCCTTGCGATAAGGTAGATGTAATTTATTTGGTTTGAATGAGGTAAAAGAATAAACGAAGAGAATTATGTTCGAGCTGCCATCAGGTGCTGAAATTCAAAGTATCATTACAAGTCTAAGCGAAAGCGTTGGATTTTTTATACCTGAAATTTATCTGTCCGTCCTTTTCATGCTCCTGATTATCATTGATCTGGTTGCAAAAGGCAGGAAAAACAATCTGCTCGCGATAACAACCCTTATCGGGCTCGCGGGCAGTATTTTCTTTATCTACCAGCAGCATTTTCTGCCGGCAAAAGAGCTCTTTTTCGGAATGTATGTTCTGGACGAATTTGCTCTGTTCTTTAAATACTTTTTTGTCCTTTCAGGTATGCTTGCCGTAGTCATTACAATGGCCGACGAGCAGTTTGAGACGGAAGTTAAAAGTATGGGCGAGTATTATGCCCTTATTATTGCCATGGTGATCGGAATGATCATGATGGCATCGTCAGCAGATTTGATGATGATATTCCTCTCAATGGAACTCGTCAGCTTTTCGGCCTTCATTCTTACCGGTTATTTCAAGCGCAACCCTCGTTCATCCGAAGCAGCACTGAAATATCTGGTGTATGGTGCTGTATCATCAGGCCTCATGGTTTACGGGTTTTCAATTATTTACGGCCTTACAGCCCAGACCAATCTCATCAACATCAGCTCCGAGCTTTCTCAACATGGCTACGATCCGCTGTTGATGATTCTTGCCACACTTCTTATACTGGCAGGGTTTGGTTACAAGATTGGTGCAGTACCATTTCACTTCTGGGCTCCTGACGTTTATGAAGGTGCCCCTACACCCATTACAGCGTATCTCTCTGTTGCATCCAAGGCGGCTGGATTCGCTCTTCTGATGCGCTTTTTCTACATTGCAGTGCCTCATGGTGGCCCCTCCTACGAGGATATTCTCGGAGTAAACTGGGTATCCCTGCTTATTCTTCTTTCCATTGCATCCATGATCTATGGCAATGTTGTAGCGCTGTGGCAGAAAAATGTCAAACGACTGCTTGCTTATTCATCCATTGCTCATGCAGGGTATCTTCTTCTCGGCATCATTGTCATGGACGCTTTTGGTACTCAATCAACACTCTTTTATCTGCTTTCTTATTTCATTATGAATTTCGGCGCATTCTATGTCGTTATTCTCATTGCAAACAAGACCGGCAGTGAAAATCTTGAAGATTACCGAGGGCTTGGCAAAAAAATGCCACTTGCAGGAGCAGCATTGACAGTGTTTCTGATTTCTCTTGTCGGTCTTCCTCCGACCATTGGATTTATCGGTAAACTGATGATATTTTCCGCATTGCTGGCTAAAGGTTCTCTATATATCTGGCTATCCCTTATCGGTATAATGACCAGCGTCATCTCCTTGTATTATTACATGCTGATTCCGCTGAACATGTATCTCCGTGAAGCACCGCAATCAGATGAAAAAAATATGAATCCCGGGATGATCCCACAGATCATCATGGGAGTACTGATGTTCCTCACGATTTACTTCGGACTCTTTTTCCAGCCACTTTCTGATTTCGCAAAATACTCTTCAGCGATGTTCGGGTTGAGACTTTATTAAGACACCCATAATGCCTGAAAAAACACGCTCCACTTTACTGTAGAGCGTGTTTTTTTTTAGGCATTATCATTAACAATCACTAATATTGGTAGATACTGTTTCTGTAATCATTTATCAATGATTGTTCGTCGACATCCTACTTATTTATTACATTTTATTGATCTCTTTCCTGATAATCTGATAGTTTCAAAACGGAGGTAAAATGCAAAGCAATCAGACCTTTGCCGATGTATTCAGAGCCGGGGGAGTAAGCCGCAGGGACTTTTTGAAGTTCTGCACACTTACCTCTGTGTATCTCGGCCTTTCTCCATCCATGGTGCCAAGCATTGTTCAGGCTATGGAAAAAAAGCCTCGAACTCCGGTCATATGGCTCCATGGTCTTGAATGTACCTGTTGTTCCGAATCGTTTATCCGTTCCTCACATCCCACCATTGAAGATCTTATCTTCAACATGATTTCCCTTGATTACGATGATGTACTGAGTGCAACTGCCGGCCATCAGCTTGAGGATGTACGTCGCAAGACCATGAAAGACTATAAGGGGAAATACATTCTGGCTGTTGAAGGGAACGTCTCGACAAAAGATGATGGCGTTTATTGTATGGTGGGCGGCGATTCATTT
>Ga0194037_1001081_pt1 | contig 20337 bp, 12 predicted proteins | sample JunL306m_MetaG_FD_148653 | JGI IMG/M metagenome (GOLD analysis project Ga0194037, IMG submission 148653) | Anoxic zone freshwater microbial communities from boreal shield lake in IISD Experimental Lakes Area, Ontario, Canada - Jun2016-L304-6m | ecosystem: Environmental > Aquatic > Freshwater >...
CTATCCTTCCGGTAGAAACAGTAGCTTAATAAAAATAATTTTGCAGTTATTAAAAAAGTTTTCTATTTTTAATACATATTTACTAACCATTAAATCTAAAAAACATGGCAAAAGCTAAAAAAGCTGCTAAAAAAGCTGCTCCTAAAAAAGCTGCTCCTAAGAAAAAAGCTGCTAAGAAAGCTGCTAAAAAAGCTGCTCCTAAGAAAGCTGCTAAAAAAGCTGCTCCTAAGAAGAAAGCTGCTAAAAAGAAATAATTATCGCAAGATAATTAAATCGTCTTTTTTGCTTTCAGCAAAAATAGATTTGAAGTCCTCCCCGTTTACGGGGGGGATTTTTTTTTGAACTATTTTTTATACATTCACGCATGCATAATTACGAGATCGCCGAACAATTTACTTTACTTGGAAAATTAATGGATATCCATGGCGAAAACGCATTTAAAATAAAGTCATATACGAATGCTGCCTACACATTAGATAAATTAGCAGAACCAGTAAGTGAAATGTCGGCGCATGAATTATTTGCAATTAGAGGTATAGGTGAAGCCATTGGTCAGAAGATACTGCAACTCATTGAAAATAAGCGACTTACGATACTAGAAACTTATCTAGAAAAAACACCAATAGGCATTTTAGAAATGCTAAAAATTAAAGGCTTAGGTCCTAAAAAAATAATTACTATTTGGAAAGAATTAGAAATTGAAACGGTTGGTGAATTACTATATGCATGTCAAGAAAACAGATTAATAAACTACAAAGGTTTTGGTGCGAAGACGCAACAAAATATTCAAGAGTCTTTAGAATATTATTTACAACATCAAGGAAGTTTTTTATACGAACAAGTAGAAACACTTGCACATAATTTGCAAACTATATTGAATGAGAAATTTCCAAAGGATGAACATATTATTTCTGGTCACTTTAAAAGACAAATGGAGACCATCGATTTTTTAGACATCGTCACTACCCTTTCAGAAAATAAATTAATAGATTGGTTAACAGAAAAAGAATTTACGATTACAAAATCAGATGAATTTTTAAGTAGTAAAGGAGTAGATAATTTTGAAATTAGGTGGTATATTACTAGCCCCGATCATTTCCATTGGACCAATTTTTCCCTGGCATCTTCCCCCGATTTTCTTAAAAAATGGGTCGAAAACCCCCTTTTTGAAAAAAAATTAAAATTTATTTCTGAGGCAGCTATTTTCGAGCAATTAGGCCTTCCATTCATACCCGCCCCCCAAAGAGAAGACCCCGCTATTTTATCTAGCCTTCTAGCCAATAATAAAAAAAGCCTTGCCCGCAGTATTCAGGTAGAAGATATTAGGGGTATTATTCATTCACATAGTACATGGAGCGATGGCATTCATACCATTGAGCAAATGGCGAAGGCCGCTAAAGAAGCAGGCTATGAATATTTAGTTATTAGCGACCACTCAAAATCGGCCTTCTACGCCAATGGCTTGCAAGCCGATCGTATTTTGAATCAACATAAAGAAATAGATGCCCTGAATAAAAAGCTAGCCCCCTTTGTTATTTTTAAAAGTATTGAGTCGGATATATTAAATGATGGTAGCTTGGATTACCCTGATGAAGTTTTGGAAAGCTTTGATATTGTCATTGCTTCTATCCATTCTAATTTAAAAATGACGGAAGAAAAAGCCATGATGCGTTTACTGAATGCTATAAATAACCCCTATACAAGTATATTGGGTCATCCTACAGGCCGTTTACTTTTAAGTAGAAAAGGATACCCCGTAAATCATACAGCCATTATAGAAGCCTGCGCCGATAATAATGTAGTGATAGAATTAAATGCCCACCCACGCCGTTTAGATATGGATTGGCGTTATATAGCAGAAGCTGTCCAAAAAGAAGTACTTATATCTATAAATCCAGATGCCCATGCCGTGGAAGGATTCGCCGATTGTAAATATGGAGTATTGGTGGCACAAAAAGCAGGTTTAACTGCTGCAGAAAACCTAAGTAGTTTTTCTTTACAAGAAATGATGGAGTTTGTGGCCTTTCAACAGGCTAAGAGAAACTAGTTAAAGCTACTAGTTTGAATAATAAGATTGAATACCAGCATTAAATACTAGGACTCCCTTTTTACATACACTAAATAGTCCCCTGGCATAAGCTCGAAGCTTTCCTTTTTATTAAAGGAGTAGCTCAGCCCTGAGAAGGCATTTAAAAATTGCCCCTTTAAATAGTCATGCGCTAATTCTACTTTTTGCACTTGATGAGAAAAATTTAATAAGACTAGTATTATTTGCTTTTGAGACTCCTTTACAGACTTTTTTTCAGAAGGATGATCAAATCTTAAAAAAGCCATTACTTGATTTGAGTTAGTAGGTAAATTAAAACTATCCCCTTCTATAATACATGCGTAGTTTTTTCTTAACTCAATAAGTGTTTTATAGAAAGCCCCTAAAAGAGGCTGATTCGTCCATTCAATTTTATCTTTATCAAAGAAGGCTAATCTTTTATGATTGGGTAATTCCTGTCCACTATAGATTAAGGGAATACCCTTCCACATAAATGTAAATACGGCCCAGGCCTTTGCAGCTATTCCATATTTTTCATATTCTGTTCCATTCCAAGTATTCTCGTCATGATTCGAAGTAAAGAATAATTTATAGGCCCCCAGAGGATACTGCGCATAGTCATGAAGTATATTATATATTTCATTCACCCCCGACTCCTCCTTTACTAGCTTTTCTGTTTCATGCATCCATGACCATGCATAACTTGCATCAAATACTGAATGATACGCTATATCCTCGCATTCTGCTAACCAAAATAAAGGCTTAATGGTTTCGCAGGCTTTTCTTGCAGCCATCCAAAAATCAAGTGGCACTAAATGCGCCATATCAGATCTAAAACCATCTATATTAAAAGTACGCACCCAATATTGCATGGCGCCAATTAATGCTGCGCGCATGTCTTGGTTTTCAAAATTTAAATCCACTACATCCTCCCAGCCATTTCTTTCTGTATAATTTCCATCTGCATCTTGACTAAACCAATTCGGATGTTCATCCATCCATTCATGCTGCCTTCCTGTATGATTAGCCACCCAATCAATGATTACTTTCATCTCATGTTTATGGGCTAATTGAATCAGTGAAAGAAAATCTTGTTCTGTTCCAAACTCAGCATTCAGTTTGGTATAACTACTGCAAGCATAATAACTCCCTAAACTACCTTTTCGTCCTATTTCACTAATGGGGGTGATGGGCATGAGCCATAAAACTTCAATGCCCATTTCTTTCAGCCTAGGAATATGATTTTCGAATGCTTTAAAACTGCCTGCTTCCGTATACTGTCTAAGATTAACTTCATAAATAGTTTTATCCTTAATCCAATCTACCGTTTTAAAACTTGCATCCATTTAATTTCAATTTTTAAACCATTTTTTATTAACTTGGCCAACACATGAGTAACAGTAAGCCAGCTTTAGAGCGCAAATTAAGTCTTTTACATGCAACGGCCATCAACATGATTGATATGGTGGGCATTGGTCCCTTTGTGGTCTTAAGTGTGGTAGCTCAAATTATGGGAGGCCCTTATTTTTTATATGCATGGATTGCAGGTGCCCTACTTTCTTATTTAGATGCGATGGTATGGAGTCAATTAGGTGCAGCTTTACCTAGAGCAGGTGGAAGTTTTCATTTTTTAAAGGAAGGCTATGGAGAAAAAGCTGGATCACTGATGAGCTTTTTATTTGTATGGCAAACTATGATTCAAGCACCCCTAGTGATTGCTTCCGCAGCCATTGGTTTTTCTCAGTATGCCAATTACTTTTTTCATTTAAGCTTTATACAAGAAAAAGCAGTGAGTGGACTAGTGGTTATACTGGTTATATTATTATTGTACCGAAAAATTGAATCTATTGGAAAAATTTCTGTGTTTTTATGGGTAGGTGTATTGGGTACCATGGGCTGGATTATTTTTGGAGGTGTGGCCCACGGCAATTTTTTAGCGCCCATTCAACATATTAACGATGGCTTTACTATGCAACATGGTTTTGTGGCAGCCCTTGGATTTGCCAGTGTAAAAACTATTTATAGTTATTTAGGTTATTATAATGTTTGTCATTTAGGAGGGGAAATAAAAAATCCAAGTAGGAATATTCCTAGAAGTATGTTTATTTCTATTACAGGTATTGCTATATTATATTTAGCCATGAATGTGTCTGTGGCTAGCGTACTACCCTTTCAAACTATTATTACTAGTAAATTTGTTGTGAGCGATTATATACAAGCGCTGTATGGCCCCACTGCAGGTGCTTTTGCGACTGTACTCATATTAATGGTAGCCTTCGCCTCTTTATTTTCTGCCACCTTGGGCTATAGTAGAATTCCTTATGCTGCCGCACAGGACAGGTCCTTCTTTCCTTTTTTTAAAGAACTACATCCCAAATTACATTTCCCGCATCGCTCCTTATTAGTACTAGGAGGTATTGCCTTTGTATTTAGTTTACTTTTCAGACTGAAAGAAGTCATTGATGGCATTTTAGCCATGCGTATTTTAATTCAATTTATAGGACAGGCTATTGGACTTCTATTATTATTTAAAAGAAAAGGCAAAGGTTTTTTTCCATGGAAAATGCCCCTATATCCAATTCCATTATTTTTAGCCATAATTATTTGGGGAGCTATCTTCTTTTCAACGGGTACTAAAATGATGCTAAGCGGGCTCACTGTAATAAGCCTTGGACTGATTGCTTATTTTGTTGCCAAGAAATTTAAATGGATTGGAGCCTTAAGTACTGATGTAAATAATGAACAAGGAAAAGAAGCGTAAAATTACACTAGAGTTATAAATTTTATAGGAGCAAGGATAACTATTTACTTCTAGTGCCAATGCCACTTATAAGCAGCCCAATAACAAGACCAATAATTAATCCAATTTTTACATTCTTAATTAAATAGCCTACCCCCAGGCCAATAATTAGTAAAGTAAAAATGCTCATATTGCGTCTCATAGGCTTGAATTAAATAAATTAATGCTTGGGCAATGAAATAAGATTGGCTAATAATTTATAAGCTCCCGGATTTCCTGCTGGAAGTTGTCTAAATAAAACCAAACTCAAATACACCATATTCCCTTTTCCATAAGGAGCAATTAATAAACTACCCGTTGAAGGAGTCTCTCCTTTATCATTCATTGAAAGCGGTGCTTCAAAATGAGGGTCTACATTTTCAGCCATATAGGTACTTCTTTCTTGCACCCAGTTATCAAAATCGGACTTCTCTATTTTATTAGGAAAATTAAGTACCGAATGTGAAGGCAAAACAAAATCTACAGGTACATTTTCTTGAGTAACTCTTTTACCTGAATTTACTGTAAAAGCATAAGGCCCTACTTTCACTTTATTAATACCCACTTGATTACTCTTTAAATATTGAACTATTAAATTTCCCCCTTGTTCTATATAGGCATTCAATATTTCATTTTTCAGCGTTAAATAATCAAACATATTATAGGCCCTAATACCTACCACAATGGCGTCAAAGCTTTTTAATTTAGTTAATTCAATATCGCTCTCTTTTAATACAGTTACCTGATAACCTAATTCAACAAGCGCTTCAGGTAGCTTATCTCCTGCTCCATCAATATAGCCCAGTTTAGTTCCTTTTGTTTTTATATTTAGCGCTACCAATTTAGTACTGGCTGGCGCAAAATAAGTGATGGTAGGAATATGATCGTATTGAATAGTTCTTTTATACAATTGTTCTTTAGCGGTAGGTAAAGCGTCAGTAGCCGATTTTATTTCTACTGCATGGTGCACTGAACTTCCCAGATGATTAATTTCTTGATAGCCTAATTGAACGGATTTAGCAGCATTAATGACCACTACTTCTTTGTCGTATTTAATTTCTTGAAGGGGCACTACTACAATGGGCTGAAATACATCGCCCTTAGTAGGGTCGACATATTTATACTGAATGGGAATAGTGAAATTAAAAAGCTGCCCCTCAATAAGCAAATTACAATTGGCTGTAAATACTGGATCGTTTTCTGCTTTACCAATAAGCATTTGATCATTCACCACAAACATACCCTCGGTTTTAGCTTGCGCTAACCAATAAGGTTGTGATATAGCTTGGGTATTGGATACTTTGAATGTATAGTCCCAGCTAATATTTTGATTATTCACAAGTGTTTTACCAAAAATAGAATCTTTGCCAGGAACTGTGAGTTTTTCTAAAACAGAAGACAGATTTGATCTTTGATTTAAAAACAACTGCACTTGTAAGGAGCTACCAGGAAATACTTCTTGTTGCTGTGTACTGGCTTCCATATAAATACCCGCTGCGTCTTTAATAATAGTCTGCAATTCAGAAAGCTTATAATTTCTCCAAAGTGAATTAGGGAGTGCTGCAATTTGTTTATATACATTGACTAAAGCAGGAACCGAATTTTCCGGATGCTCTATTTCATAATGCTGAACAATATTATTAATAGCTGATTGAATGGCCGGCGCTTGCAATCTTTCCCAATTCGTTGCAACGCCTTCCATAATATCCGATTTGGGTATATCGCCACCGGTGGTTTCAAAAAATTCAAAACTAGATCCTCTTCTTCTTGGTCTACCTTCACCTTGGCTTTTATGCATGGTTCTTGCTTCAGCTCCAATTTCACCATAACTTTTTCCAATAGTAGCATTATAGCCACCTACTTCAATATTTAATTGACTGCTATTAGTGGTATTAACAGTTCCAAAATTAAATGTATTCCAAAGTATGCGTTTTGCTTTCCAAGGCTTTACACCGTATTTAAACTGTTCTATAAATTTTGTGCTATCGGCTGCTGCTAAATAAGCCTCATTGGCAATAATAGCCGATGCTGAATGGTGACCATGTCCTGCTCTTGCATCTCTAGGGAAACGGGTAATAATAATATCGGGTTGAAATTTTCTTATTACCCAAACCGCATCACTTAAAACTTGTTCATGATTCCAAATAGTTAATGCCTCCTCCGAAGATTTACTAAAGCCAAATTCATAGGCTCTTGAAAAATATTGTTCCGCTCCATCTTGCGCACGGGCGGCTAATAATTCCTGTGTTCTAATTAATCCTAATTCTACTCCCTGCTCTTTACCAATTAAGTTTTGACCTCCGTCTCCTCGAGTTAAACTTAAATAAGCAGTTCTATACATTCTATCCTTGGTTAAAAAAGGAAGAAAGCTATTGTTTTCATCATCGGGATGAGCCGCTATATATAAGACACTGCCCATTACACCCATTTTTTTTATTTGAGCATAAATATCGGCACTTGTCTTTTGCGCCACTAATGAACTTGTCCATAAGAAGCAAGTAGCAATGAATAGAACTATTTTACGCATGGTTAAAGAAATTATTTACCATTAAAAAAAACTGCATTGGCTAAAATTAATTTTCCACCCTCCCAGAAATTTCTGAAAATAGGATCGTCGGCCATATATACAATTTTACCAGAGCCCATTTCTTTTGTACCAATCACAACACCTTCTTGCAAAGCATTCTTCGCTTTAATACCTGCAAAGCCTGTCATGTAGCTATCTTTTTTAATGACACCTACATTCCATGCATCATTATTGGGTTCAAAGGAAACCATGTCTTGTTTTAAATCAAAGAAAATGCCATTGGTACCAAAACCAATGGGGTGTGTTGCATCTAAATACACTTTATAGATAGCACCTGGTATAGAGCTTTCTAATGCATCTACTACCTTGTCTCCGTATTTGCTTGTTTTATTAATATCTGCTTTATCATTTTTAGCTAGCTCTTTCATTTTGAATCCCCAGTCGGCATTAGCCGCTAATTGTTGAGCCGCTGTTTCAAATGCAATGAGCACACCTCCTTTTCTTACAAAGGCTTGTAATTTTTCAGCGATGGGCTTGCTATTTAAATCCTTGTAAGTACCTTCTGGTGCAATAATAACATCATACTTATTAATATCCATTCTGCTAATAAATGAATAATTCAATTGCGTAATAGGATAATTTAATTGTTGTTCAAAATAACTCCACACTTCTCCTGCAGCAAGTGCAGATACATTCTCTCCGGTAAATAAACCCACTTTAGGTGCATGGTTAATTATTTTATCTGAAGGCGATCCAAAATCAGCGCCCGCTTCTACCCAACCAGAATTCACAGAAATGGCCTCTAATTGTAATTGATCACAGACTTGTTTCGTATCCCTAGCCCAATTATCTAAATTGCTTGTTTTTAAAACAATTAAAGAACCCGCATCCATTTTTTTACCATTCACTACAAAGGCTTTCTCTGCATATCTTACTTTAATATTTTTTTGTAAAAGCTGCGCTAATACTCTTGCCGATTTAAAAGAATTATAAGGTATTACATAGCCATACTCAGTGGCGGCTACTTCTACCTTGGGTGCAGTAAAACCAGCTGTAATGGCTAATTTATCTTTGCTTGCATAACCATGCACTCCATAAGCATAAGGTAAAGACCAAGTAGTAATATCATAAGTATTAGAATCATTTACTTGGGTAATAGGTTCTAATAAAACACGTGCTAGTACACCATGCGCTTGGGCCGCATTGACTGCTAAAGTATAGCCTTCATTCACAAAGTCTGCTTCTTTTTTAGAAACATAATCAAAACCTTTAAAGCTAGTGCCCGCAGCTAATACACCATATTGAATATTGTTTTTTTGAAGTAAGCCGGCTAAGGCCTCTAAGGCATTGGCATTGGGCGCTGTCATTACAAAAGTCTTATAAGTTGAAATGCTACCTGCTCTACTATTATCGTAATACTTTTTAAAAGCCGATAATAAATTTTCTCTATTTTGAGAACTTATCTCAATAGTTGAAAGTCCTGTGGTATAATGATGTGTAGCTCTTGCTACTAAAGTAACTGTATCTAATTGATTGTCTATTACACCCAAGCCCGCACTAATACCTCCTTGCTCATAAGTCATACCAATTGCACCATTGTACATTGGGTAAGAATCGCCGTAAGAAGGATATAGCATATCGAATCTTTCCTTGGTAAAAAACAACCAATGATTTTGATCAAAATATTTAGCATTGTTTTTACCAATCTTTATTTGAAATTCTTTTTGCCAACTAGTGATAGCATCATGAATAGGCTCTGAAGTAGGTGTAAAAAAATAAGGTTGATTATAACTTTGCTCATGAAAATCGACTACCACTTGAGGATACCATTGCTGGTATAAAGCCACTCTTTGTTTGCTTTCAATTTGTGTTTGCCAAGCCCAATCGCGATTCAAATCAAAATTATAATGATTGCTTCTACCTGCAGGCCAAGGCTCCATATGCTCTCTAGCTTGAGGGTCTACATTCATTGAATTACCCACCGCATTATTATACCAATTCACATATCTATCTCTTCCATCTGGATTAATACAAGGGTCAATCATGACAATGGTATTTTTCAACCACTCTTTTGTTTTTGTATTGGCAGGATCTACTAAAGCAAATAAAGTTAACATGGCCGCTTCTGAAGAAGCAGGTTCATTGCCATGTACATTATAATTTAGCCAAACAATGCCTGGCTGGTTTAAGTCTTCCACCGAACCGTCTACTAATCCATTATTGTGTTTTCTAATTTTTTCTAATTGTGCAATATTTTCTGGAAGGCCAATGGCTGCCACTAATAAATCACGGCCTTCGTTGGTCTTGCCATAATTTATAATTTTAACTCTATCAGGCACCGCTTCTGCAATAGTATTAAAATAGGATACTATATTATGGTGTCTAGTAAATCGAGTTCCTACGGTATACCCTAGGTAAGAAGCCGGGCTAGGAATTACTTGAGCTTGCATAGTGGATGCAAAACAAAGAATAACAATAAGGACAGCTTGGAATTTAAAAATTTTCATTTTTTTATACTTAAATTTTATAGAATAAAGGGCGTATTTATACCCCCTAAAAATAAGGAAGTTTAGGCTTAAAATGAGGCATACCAGGGATAGTTTTACACAAATGGTAGGCGCTATTTTGTTGAATACTAAATAATTAAGTAAATTACTAGCTCAATTCAACACCTATGAAAAAAATCTTATTTATTGCCCTTGTTTTTTCAGGCAAATTAATGGCCCAACCCTTTTTAAAAGCACATCCACATATTAATCCATATCAATATGAAATAGTGAAAGAAAAATCGTTTGACCATGGAGCAGTGACTTCCGCACATCCCCTAGCAAGTATGGTGGGTGCAGCCATGATGCAAGATGGAGGCAATGCATTTGATGCAGCCATTGCTACTCAATTAAGTTTAGCCGTGGTATTTCCGGGTGCTGGTAATATAGGTGGTGGAGGTTTTATGTTAGCTAGAAAAGTAAATGGTGAATTAATAGGTATTGATTACCGTGAAGCAGCTCCTTCAAAAGCAAGTAGAGATATGTATTTAGATGAGCAAGGAAATCCAATTGCTGGAAAATCGACAAGAGGCGCCTCTGCTTCAGGTATTCCAGGAAGTATTGCGGGCATGATAAGTACACATGCTTATGCAAAATTACCATTTGCAAAATTAATTGAACCCGCTATTGAGTTTGCAGAATTTGGATATGTAATATCGGATAGAGAGGCCAAGGGTTTAAATGCAGATCGTGCCAATTTCTTAAAGTTTAGTTCTGCCCCAAGTGCTTTTACGCAAAAAGAAGTTTGGAAGGCAGGGGATACCCTTATACAACCAGAACTTGCAGCCACCTTAAAACGCATTCAAGCAAAAGGTTTGGCAGGTTTTTACGAAGGGCCAACTGCTGAATATATCGTAAAAGAAATGCAGCATAGTGGCGGTTATGTTAGTGCAGAAGATTTAAAAAACTATAAACCTAAATTTAGAAAACCATTAGAGTTTGATTATAGAGGCCATCATGTAATAAGTTTTGCACCCCCTTCTAGTGGTGGAATTTTAATTGCAGAAATGATGCAAATGATTGCTCCTTTCAATGTTGAGAAAATGGGATTGAATACACTTGCTTCTGTAAACTTAATGGTAGAGGCACAAAGAAGAGCCTATGCAGATCGTGCAGAACATATGGGTGACCCTGATTACTGGAAAGTACCTACTAAAACATTAATTAGTAATAGTTATGCGCAAGCAAGAATGAGCGATTATAAAGAAGGTGTAGCTGGTAGTAGTAAAGTTACAGAGGCAGGTCAAGTTCATGAGAGTGAGCAAACCACTCATTTGAGCGTAATAGATAAAGAAGGAAATATGGTGGCTATTACCACTACTTTAAATGATACCTATGGTAATAAAACAATTGTAGCGGGTGCAGGCTTTTTATTAAATAATGAAATGGACGATTTTAGTGTGAAACCAGGTGTTCCTAATATGTATGGAGCATTAGGTGGAGAAGCGAATTCCATTCAACCAGGTAAAAGAATGTTAAGTTCTATGACACCTACCCTTGTCACAGTGAAAGGCAAACCTTATATAAGTATTGGCACTCCAGGTGGAACTACCATTCCGAATCAAGTATATGAAGGATTGGTTAATATCATTGACCATAAAATGACTATTAAGCAAGCTATTGATGCCACAAGATTCCATCATCAATGGATTCCAGATGTGTTGGCTTTAGAATCTGATTTCCCAGAGGATATAGAAAATGGCTTGAAAAACATGGGCTATAAAACCATCAGAAGAGGAAAATTTGGCAGAATGGATGGTATTTTAATTTCAGGCGATGGCAAACGTATGGCTGCCGGAGATAAAAGAGGTGACGATAGCGTAGCTGGCTATTAATTTTTGTATTTTTACAAAAACCCCTCCTTTGTTAAATAAGAAGTTTACCATACTTAGAATTATTGCAGCTGCTGTGGTAGGTATATTCTTATTTACCTATTTACTATTTCTACTGCCATGGGTACAAAACAAAGTGGCCCATAGTATTGCCGACTCCTTTAGTAAAACTATTGGAGCCCCTGTAGAACTAGGTCAGGTTCGCTTTTCTCTATTCGATAAATTAGATGTACAAGGAATTCTTATTAGAGACGAAAACAAAGACACCCTTGCTTATACGGCCTCTTTAAAATTAAGATTAAGCGACTTATTTTTTTCGAAAAATACACCCATCATCAAATACTTGGGTCTAGAAAATACTAAAATTTATTTGCATCGTAAAACGGAGAACTGGAATTATCAATTTATTCTTGACAAGCTTCAAAAAGACACAGACAGCAATAAAAAAACTAGCCCTTTTGATATTAAAAAAATAGATATTGCTCAAATTGAATTTATAAGTGATGATGAGTGGATGGGTAGTAAAACAATTTTCTCCTCTAACAATTTACTTATTAATGTAAAGTCTATTAATGGCAAGAATATTAATATAGATCAAATCATTGCCAATAAGCCTTACTATTTAATTCAAAATAAAAATGGTCTGAATACTGCAAAGACTATTGATAAAATTAATAAAAGGAAAAAAGGAGAACTGTTTTTTAACAATAGTCACCTGCAAATTTTTGCAAATGAAATTCAGGTTATTAATGGCAAGATGTGGATTGAAAATGGATTTAACCAAGCAAGTACCTATTTTGATGGAGAACATATTAGAATGAAAGAAATTAATGCCACTATTCGTAGGGCAAGTTTCATAGAGGATACGATTAAAGCCAATGCTAGTTTACGCGTCAAAGAACAGTCGGGATTTGAAATAAAAAAATTAACTACTCAATTTAGAATGACTCCTGAAATTATGGAGTTTAGTAATTTTTTATTGAAAACAAATAATAGCCTTATAGGGAATTATTATGCCATGCAATACAAGGACTTAACGCATGACTTTCCTGACTATATAAATAAGGTCACCATGAAGGCGCATTTAGCCAATGCCAATGTAGCTTTCGATGATATAGCCTATTTCGCACCTGCATTAAAGAACATCCATCAGAAAGTAAATACTAGCTTTCATTTTCTAGGCACTGTGGCAGCATTTGAAACCAAAGATTTAAAAGCCAGGTACAATCAATCTACGCTAAGCGGAAATTTTTCAATGAAGGGCATTCCTGAGATGAGAAGTACGCAGATAAATTTTACCAATGTAAGTGCACAATCGAATTATACCGATTTAGCTAATTGGATAGCTCCTTTAAAAGTAGCTACTGACTTAAATGTAAGTAGTTTGGGAGCAATGGATTTTAAAGGAGATTTTCATGGCACTTTATATGATTTTGTAACAAAGGGTCAAATTAATACGCAATTAGGTTTAGCCAATACAGAGATTCGATTAAAGTTTCCTGAAAAAGCCGAGCCTAGTTATGAAGGACTTTTGCAAACTAAAGGTTTTAAAATTGGCAAATTACTCAACAACGATATGATTGGCTTTGTTAATTTTAATGGAAGTATTGCAGGCAGCTCTTTTAATTTAGACAAGGTCAAAACTAAAATACAAGGCAATATCGATTCCATTGAAGTGAATAAATATATCTACACGCATATTAGCACCAATGGGTTCTTACAAAAGAAAGCCTTTAATGGACTAGTTGGCATCAAAGATGAGAATGTTAATTTCACTAGCAATGTTAATATAGACTTCAATCAAAAGAAGCCTAAAATAGTAGCCTTGAGCAATTTGAATTATGCCAATTTAAAAGCATTGAATATTTCCAATAATGATATTCAACTAGCTGGAAAATTAGACCTCAATTTCGAAGGTGATAGTATTGATAATTTTATAGGCTATGCTAAATTTTATAAAGGAAATTTAAAAGGGGAAGCTAGCAGCTTACATTTCGACTCCTTAACATTAAGTTCAAGTATACAAAATGGTATTAAGAAAATACTTATAGCTAGTGATGATATTAAAGCGTCAATTATTGGTAAATTTAATATTAACCACTTGCCTGCCAGCGTACAATACTTCATGCAACGCTACTTCCCTACTTATATTAATGCTCCTAAGAGTACACCGGCCAATCAGGATTTTAGCATTCAAATTAAAACCAATTATTTCGAACCTTATTTAAGATTATTTAAAAAGGATATAGCTGGTTTCAATAATATAGTATTGGATGGCAATATTAATACAGTTAAGCAAAACATAAGTGTACAATCTAGTATCCCCTTTGCCAGCTGGGATAGTTATGCTATAAAAAATGGTAGAATTACCAGCACAGGCACCAAGGATTCACTGCAAGTAAATATAAATGCAGGGGCTATTAATATAACAGACAGCACGCAGTTTTTACAAGCCAATATTAGTATACATAGTAGCAATGACCGATCCATGATCTCCGTAGCTGCTTTTAGCAAGTCGGCCTTAGAAGAAATTATGCTGAAAGGCATGGTACAAACCTATAATGATGGTATTGCTATTAAATGGCAACCCTCCTACTTTATATTGAACCAGAAAAAATGGGAGATTAATAATTTAGGTAGTCTTATTTTAAGAAAAAATAATATCAACGCTTCTAATCTTACCATTAAACAAGGTATTCAAGAATTCGTTTTCTCTAATGCCACTAACTCAGAGAATGCTTTACAACTTGAATTAAAGAATATCATATTAGGTGATTTTACTAAAATATTTTTTAGCTACCCTAAATTAGAAGGTCTTACCAATGGTAAAATTTTATTTAAAAATATATTAAGCGACTTTGAGTTTGATGCCAACTTAACTCTTGCGCAATTCCAGTTCAATGCCGATTCTATTGGTTTAGCTCAACTGAAAATAGGTTATCAAAAATCGACAGGCAAAATTCCTTTTAATTTAAATTGCCCCAATACAGAATATAATTTAGCTGCCATAGGTAGTTATTCAATTAAAAACGATACGAGCCCCTTAGATGCTACGCTTTACTTACGCCACTCCAAAATTAGCATGGTACAACAATTTATTGGCGGCGTACTTACTCATTTAGACGGCAAGGCCAATGGAGCAATTCATTTTGCTGGCAGAATTGAGAACCCCTATTTGCTAGGCAGTGCAACATTAGACAAAGCTTCATTCCTTGTAGATTATACCAAAGTGCGTTACTTTATAGATAGTAGTAAAATAGAATTCAATAACGAAGGAATAGACTTTGGCAATGTGGTCGTAAGAGATAGCAAAAGAAGACAGGCTAATTTCAAAGGAAAAATACTGAATCAAGGCTTTAAGCATCTTGTGTATGATATGGAAATGAGTAGTCCAAAAATTGAAATGCTGAATACGGAGGCCTTGGACAATGCAAATTTCTATGGTACGGCAGTAGGAAAAGCCAGTATGACTATTAAAGGGCCGGAAGAAAACATTAAAATGTTTATTAATGCCGATGTAAATGATAGCGCCCATATTTACCTTCCCAACTCCACTAGTAAAGAGAGCGGTAAATCGGATTATATAGTATTTAAAAAATATGGAAAAACGGCTATCAAAAATGCCGATATTCCTGCCTATAATTTAGTAGTAGACTTAGAAGTGACCGCGAATAATAAAACCAAGATTGATTTAATCATGGACGATCTTACAGGGGATGTGATTAAAGCGGTAGGTAATGGTAGATTAAAAATACGAGCGGGCAATATAGAGCCATTAACTATTAGAGGTAAGTACAATATTGAATCGGGAAAATATGATTTCAATTTTCAATCTTTTATTAAAAAACCTTTTGATTTAATTCCAGAAGCAGGTAATTATATTGAATGGAACGGCGACCCTTATGAAGCCGATATGCATATCGATGCTAGGTATACTGCAGATAGAGTAAGTTTGAATGAATTGGTAGGCAGTAGTAACTTTAGTAATGCCGTTAGAACTTATAGAGGTAGTGTTTTTGTAATTGCAGCCCTTAGAAATAAGCTATCGCATCCCGAAATTAAATTCAGTCTGGCCTTCCCTTCTGGTAACCCTATTAGTACAGACAACGAGTTCTCTCAATTTATTACCCGCTTAGAAAGAGATGACAATGAAATATTGAAACAGGTTTCTTTTTTAATTGTATTTAATTCATTCGCGCCTGTAAGCTTTAGCAATAGTAACAATAGTAATGCCTATACAGTTACCACCATTGGTATCAATACTATTTCTCATTTATTGACTAAGGAAATTAATAAGTCTGTTACGAATATATTAGACAAAGTTACCGGTGATAAAAGTTTAAGATTCGATATTGGATCTTCAGTTTACAATAGTGCCAATTTACTAGACCCTTCTGGCGCAGGTATTGCAATTAACGCTAATAAGATAGACCGTCAAAGAGTAAATTTAAAATTAGGTAGAAGCTTTTTAAACGATAATATTATTGTGAATGTAGGAGGTGACTTAGATTTTAATGTTCGTAATACCACCAGTATACAAAATGGAACTTTTCAATGGTTACCCGATTTAAACATTGAATTTATATTAACCAGAGACCGTAAATTAAGAGCCATTGTATTTAATAGAAATAGCTTAGACATTAGTGGAACTAGCTTAGGTAGAAGAAACAGACAGGGCTTGAGTATTTCTTACCGTAAAGATTTTGACGAATTTACTTTCTAATAGACTAAAACGATTACTTTACTTTACTTTACTTTACTTTACTCTCTTCCATAGATCAAGACTAGCTTCTACAAATCACCTATTGCTTAGGCTTTAATATTGCCGTCGGAATGAGCTTACACCCTTTTAACCTATATACATAAAAATTTCTGAGTAATACTCCCTTGGTAATATAGGGTATGGTATCGGGCTTTTCAATACTGGTAAAATAAGCACCATATAATGCTGAAGGATTCGCAGGCAAACTAGAAGGCACAATACAATAAGCATCTTCCCCAATTTTAATTCCCTCTGTAGTTTGATTCAACCAAGCAAACTTATGTACATCTTCTAAGGCCCCAATTGCTATCACCCTCGCATTTACTTTTGGCGCTGTATAAAATAACAAATGCCCGGCAGGGAACCATTTATGCACTACTATGGGCGCTTGCTTAGACATTCTACCCGTTGTTTGATCCTTTTCTACAATGCCCTTAAATATCTCAGTGAAATAAGCCCAGCCAGTAACATCGTTAATAGGATTATACTCTCCTAAATTTTCCAATTTTTCTGAACCTAATTGCTTTGGATAGAATTTTACTAGGACCACAAAGCCCAGTACCAAAAATATCATAAATCCAATGGCAAATTTAAGCAGTACGGGGATAACCTTCCTAGAATAAGAAGCCCAGTAAACCCCTGCTATTAAAAATAAGGGTATAAAGGCAGGACCTGTCCAATGAGGAAGTGTGGCATTGAATAAAGAGACCCCCCAGAATATAAAAATTAAAGGAAGGCTTAACCAAAGTAATAAATTAATGGCTTTAGCACTTTTTGCTTGAAACTTTACTTTACTAACACGCAATAAAGCAATGAATACAGCAATATATACTAATGGGTTTTGATAAAAGAACTCCCCTCCTACTTGTGTTATAAAATTAGAAAAAGAAATACCTGTATGCATGACTCTTTTAGAGTGAAAGCGGTAGGTAATAAAATCGTTCTGATAGTTCCAATACACAATGGGAACAATACATAATAAAGTTACTAGAATAGCAATGTATCCATTCTTTTCTTTCAAATTTTCTACTTGATTGAAAATAATAAATAAACCAAAACCTATCCAAAGATAAAGTCCATGTATTTTACTTAAGGTGGCTAACCCTATAAACAAGCCAAGTAAAATCCAACCAAATAAAGTAAATATATGTGGCTTCATTACCCAATTCAACATCACATAAATACTTAAAGTAAAAAACAAAAGCTGCGGACTATCGGGCATAATAAATAAGCCTGCAATTATACTGGTGTAAATAGATAAAGTATATAACAAAGCAGCTATCCAACCTGCTTTTTCATTTTTCAATAAAGTACCCGATTCAAAAATAATAATGGTTGAAACTGCTGCACAAAAAATACTACCCAAGCGCATACTTAAAGCAGAAAGCCAATGTAAATTAAAAGTGAAAATACGGATTAACCAACCCACCATGGGAGGATGATCAAAATGATTCCAGTCTGGTTGCAATGCATAGGTATAATAATAGACCTCATCATTGCCTAGTTCAAGAAAAAAAGAAATTAGAATTTTAGCAAAGACTGAAATTCCAATAAGCCACCAAAGTTTTTTCTGATAATTAATTGTACTTGGGGGCATAAATTGTTTTTTTAGTATAGAATACTACTAAGCAATATACTACGACCCAATAAATGTAAGAAAACTTATTGAATAGCGCTTGCCTTGGCTATAAACCATTCAGTAGCAAGTGCATAGCCCTTTAAACCAAGGCCTACGATAGAACCCACCGATTTAGCAGAAACATGAGATATTTTTCTAAAATCCTCTCTATCATGTACATTACTAATATGAACTTCTATCACCGGTGTTTTAATAGCCGCCACTGCATCGCCAATAGCAATGGATGTATGTGTATAGGCAGCAGGATTTAAAATCATCCCATCTTGGTTAAACCCATATTGTTGAATCGCACTGACAATCTCTCCTTCTACATTAGATTGAAAATAAGTGAAATTGACTTGAGGAAAAGCTTCTTTTAATTGCAATAAGCAATCATCAAAACTTTCATTACCATACATACCTGGTTCACGCTTGCCCAATAAATTTAAATTAGGCCCGTTAATGATGGTAATATTAAGCATGGTATTGATTTTGTAATAGTATATTAGTTGGCCTTCATTAAAGATACGAAATCATCAAATAAGTATCTGCTATCATGCGGACCCGGTGTTGCTTCAGGATGGTATTGTACGCTGAAGGCAGGACGGTCTTTTAATTTAATGCCTTCAATAGAATCGTCGTTTAAATTCACATGAGATACAATTACATTGGGATGTTTACGCACTGCATCAGGATCTACGCCGAAGCCATGGTTCTGTGTCGTAATTTCACATAAGCCTGTAATTACATTTTTAACCGGATGGTTTAAACCACGGTGACCATGGTGCATTTTAAAAGTGGGAATATCATTGGCTAAAGCAAGTAATTGATGTCCTAAACAAATACCAAATACAGGTTTCTTTTCTTTTAAAACTTCTTTAATGGTTTTAATGGCATAATCCATTGGGGCGGGGTCTCCAGGACCATTGGATAAAAAATAACCTGTTGGATTAAATGCTTTTAAAGTGGCATAATCGGTTTTAGCAGGATGCACTCTTACATGCGCTCCTCTATCTACTAAGCATTGTAATATATGCTGCTTCACGCCAAAATCTAAAACAGATACTTTAATTTTTGAACTGGTATCGCCTAGTTCATATATTTCTTTAGTGCTCACCGTGCTCGCTAATTCTAATCCATCCATGCTAGGCACTTTTGATAGTTGCGCTTTTAAAGCATCTACATCTAAATTGTCTGAAGAAATAATACAGTTCATAGCACCTGAATTGCGCACATGAATTACTAAGGCTCTCGTATCAAGTCCTTCTATAGAAACAATATTATTTTCAATTAAGTATTCATTCAAATTGCCATCGGCTAATAGACGGCTATATTTTTCTTCTAAGTTGCGTCCAATTAAACCATGAATTTTTACCGACTTACTTTCTACATCGGTTTTTCTTACACCATAGTTGCCTACGTGTACATTGTTCATGATAATAATTTGACCTGTATAACTAGGATCGGTAAATACCTCTTGATAACCTGTCATACCCGTGTTAAAACATATTTCACCGGTGGTAGTGCCAATTTTACCAAAGGCTTGTCCGTGAAATACATGGCCATCGGCTAGAACTAAAATTGCTGGTTGTGCGCTCATTGGGTACTTGTATTGGTTATGCAAAAAAAGAAACTATTTTTTACTTTTCCATAATAACTTTTAAACAATCTATCCGAATTAAAAGAAATGACGAAAAAATGGCAAAAAAAAGGCAAGACGGTTAGTCTTGCCTTATATGTTAATTCATTAAAATCATTATTCAGCAGCAGTTTCAGGTGAATCTGTTGCAGTTTCAGCCTCAGCCGCTGGAGCTTCCGCCTTCGCTTTTGGAGCTTTTTTAGTAGCTGTAGTAGTTGATTTACTACGACGTGTTTTCTTAGCAGGTTCGCCAGCAGTAGCTATTGAATTACCGTACACTTCGTTGAAATCGACTAACTCGATCATTGCTTTTTCAGCATTGTCACCTGGACGAATGCCTAATTTAATGATACGTGTGTAACCACCTGGACGAGCAGCAATTTTAGGTGCTACCACTGTAAATAATTCTTTTACAGCAGCCTTGTCGTTCAAATAGCTAAACACCACTCTGTGGTTATGGCTAATTTCTTCTTTAGTAGCAGTTTTCTTTGTTTTGGTAATTAATGGCTCTACATAAGTTCTTAAAGCTTTTGCTTTAGCTAATGTAGTAACAATACGCTTGTGCGTAATTACTTGACAAGCTAAAT
>Ga0194037_1001082_pt1 | contig 20327 bp, 20 predicted proteins | sample JunL306m_MetaG_FD_148653 | JGI IMG/M metagenome (GOLD analysis project Ga0194037, IMG submission 148653) | Anoxic zone freshwater microbial communities from boreal shield lake in IISD Experimental Lakes Area, Ontario, Canada - Jun2016-L304-6m | ecosystem: Environmental > Aquatic > Freshwater >...
ACATTGACCGGCAGCAGGAGGGCACCCTGCTAATTGCCACTGCAGCCGGCAGGGTCTGCATTGCCTCCCATGAAATATCGGTTGCTCAGGAATATGTTATTTCAGGAGACGTCAATTTCCGGATCGGTTCTGTCGTCTTCAACGGGTTTGTCGAGGTGCGCGGCGACATTCTGGACGGATTTAACGTAACCGCCGTCAAAGGCTTGCGAGTTAGTGGAAATATCGGCGCCTGTCAGATAAAAAGTGACGGTGACATCGCATTTTGCGGGATGGATGGTCAGGAAAAAGGGACTATCGAGTGTGGCGGTACGCTGACGGCCAACTTCATTCATGAAGCAAACGTCACCGCTGCCGGCAATGTTAATATTGCTATCGAACTGCATAACTGCCACATTAATACGCTTGGACGGATCGTCGTCAATAAGGGTGCCATCGTCGGGGGAAGTTACACAGCACTGGGCGGCATTGAAACGAAAAAAGCAGGTTCGGCGGCATCGGTCAAAACGATGCTCAGGGCCGGTTTCGATTATCGTGACATACCGGATCTTGAACGTATATCAGCTGATCTGAGTGATATCAATTCGTTGTTGGAACAGGAGCTTTCGCCAGAAAAAGGTGACCGGCTCCGGATGCTCCATTCCCAACTGACTGATCAGCTGAAGGCGATCTGGCAACGCTCGCATGAGCGCTCCAACGCCAAAATCAATGTTACATCAATACTGTACGACAATACCTTCCTGCGCCTGGGAATTACGGCCAAAGAGAAAGTGAATGAGCGCACCGGTCCCTTCAGCGTTATTGAGAACAGCGTCAACGGTGGTCTTCGTTTTCTGCCGCTGACCAGTCTCGATCTGCTCGCAGAGGATATCGAAACGTCAATAGTTAAGGACGTACCATGACGATTGAACGAGTATCACCGGAAGATTGTTCCTTTATTTTTGAGTGGCGAACCGTTATCGGATCTGCACAGGAAACTGTCCAGAAACTCGCCGGCACGACCGAGAACGAGTTCCTTCAGATTGGCTCCCAGCTGCAGGAGTTCTACCAGCGCTCTTCCGAAATAACTTCCCTTGCCAACCAGTTGGTCGATACCGTCTCGGGCGAACTGCTTCAAACACTGATCGAGCGACTGCGCAGCATGATCTTTGAGATGGAAGCATATCTAGGCAGTGCCCGCAGTCAGAGCTCGGCAAGCTGCGCAACTCTGGAACGAATCCTGGTGCTGCTTGGACAGGTTTCCGAGCCGCTGGAAGGCTTTCAGAAGATGACCAAGACCCTGCGCATGCTGGGGATATCTACCAAAATCGAAAGTTCGCGATTGGGTGACCTGGGACTCGGTTTCCTGACACTGGCCCAGGATGTTGAGAAACTCTCACAGCTTGTCAGTGAAAAATCATCCAATATCCTCAGTCATCGCCAGCTTCTGTTCCAGATGATCACTGATAACCTGCGGGTCGTCCGCAACAGTGAGGCATTGCAGGACAAGCAGTTGGGCGGCGTGCTGGCCAGCACCTCCGGTAATATTGAAGAACTGGTGTCAGTCAACTGCCGCTGCAGCAGTTTTGGTTCCCTGATTTCGTCAGTTTCCGGCGAGATGAGCGATAACATCAGTGCAGTGGTTTCTTCGATGCAGATGCACGATATGACCCGCCAGCAGTTCGAGCATGTCATTGAGGCGCTGGAGCGCCTCTCGGGCAAGCTCTCCCGATCTGCAGAATCCGACCCGGATCGGGAGAGCTATCGCAGGCTGATCGTTGAGGCTGGCGATGTGTGCGAACTGCAGTCTGCTCAGGTACGCTTTGCCGCATCGGAATTGAGCGGTGCCGTGAAATCTATCGCAGACAATCTGCGGGATATTGCCAGCAAGCAGACACTGATGGCTTCAGAATCGCATGCAACTACCGGCACTGCCGATTCAGCCGGTGGATCTTTTATGGATGCCATCAGCCGGGGCATGGACACCGTAACCGGAGTGTTGGCGTCATGTGCCCAATCGGACCGAGAGATGTCGGCTACACTGTCAAAAGTTGCCGTCACCATGCAGGAAGTTTCCGGCTTTGTCACCGACATTGAAGATATCGGCACCGAAATCGACCTGATTGCGCTTAACTCCCAGGTCAAGGCCGCCCATACCGGTACGGAAGGCGCTGCGCTCGGCGTACTGGCCGAGGCTATCAAGCGGCTTTCGGACGAGGCTATCCGCCAGACTGAACAGGTGTCCCACTCCTTGACACAGATCAATGAATCGACTGAGCATCTCTTTCATGAGGCCACGCTTGAAACAGAACAGTTGGGAGCACGGATTGCCCTTATGGAGCAGGAGACATCCGGCATTCTGGGGTCGCTGGGTGATATGAACAACGATCTGATGAATCTGCTCGCGACACTCGGCCGAATGGTCGGTCTGCTGACCGAAGATATCGAGAGTGCCACCAGGGCCATTGATGTCCATGAGCGGGTAGAGCAGATGGCCAGTGACGTCATGGCCAACCTGGACAGTATCGTAGCAACGGCACGCGAGTTTGAGCCGGCCAGCCTGGAATTTAAAGACAATTTGCGCCATATGGAAGAGCGCTATACCATGCAGAGTGAGCGGCACATTCACGAAGCCATCGCACGCAAACGCGCAGGCGGTCCGACTACGGCAGCTCCCTGTATCAGGGAAACAGCCGTTGATGTTTCTGAGTTCGGTGATAATGTAGATCTTTTTTGAGGTGCACGATGAACGGCTATTCCATAACAAAACAGACCAATCCGGACGGCTCCATCACCGTCACACTCAGCGGATCGCTGTCTATTGAAACCAGTAGCGAGCTGCATAAAACCCTGATAGAGTCGCTTGACGAGTCGCAGCAGGTTACGCTGGATCTCAGTGCGATTGATTTTATTGACATGACCTGTATGCAGTTGATCTGCTCCGGCTGCAGGACAGCCGCAACCATGGGTCGCGGTTACGACTGCGCACCTGATTCAATGCCGGACTGCGTGGTCTCATACGGCAGCAACCTGGGTGGTCCGCAGGGGTTGATCTGCAGTTATAACGATAATAAACCATGTATATGGTATGGAGGAAAACGGTAATGCCCAAATTGATCATGACAGCAGATGATTCTGCCAGTGTGAGACAGATGGTAAGCTTCACGCTCAGACAGAACGGCTATGAGGTGGTCGAAGCGGTTGACGGTCAGGATGCGCTCACCAAACTCGGCAGTCAGAAAGTCGATATGCTGATCACCGATCTGAATATGCCCAATCTGGACGGCCTCGGCCTGATCAGAGGAGTCCGGGCCGGTTCACTGAACAAATTCATCCCGATCGTCATGCTGACGACTGAATCCCAGGATGCCAAAAAGGGTGAAGGCAAGGCCGCCGGAGCTACCGGCTGGATCGTCAAGCCATTCAAGCCGGAGCAGCTGATTGCCGTTATCAAGAAGGTACTGGGGTAACGTATGATCGAAGCACATATCATTACCTACCGGGAAGAAGCGTACGAACTGTTAACAGAACTGGAGACATCTCTGTTGGAGCTGGAGGAAATCCCGGAGGACAGCGAGCTGATCGGACGTGTGTTCCGTGCCATGCATACCATCAAGGGTTCGGGAGCGATGTTCGGCTTCGATGAGATCGCGAGCTTCACCCACGAGGTCGAGACGGTTTTCGACATGGTGCGCAACGGCGGGATGCCCGTAACGAAAGAGCTGCTCAATCTGACATTGAGGGCTCGCGATCATATTAAATCCATGCTGGACGCTTCGGCATCCGGCGATACCGTCGACCAGGGCACGGGAAACGCCATCATTACCGGCCTCAGGCAGTTGTTACCGGGAGTTGAGCCGGTTCAAATCGTCAAAACCGTTACGGCAAGCGCCTCACCCAGTAATGCACCTGTCGGTGACAATAAAATCTGGCGTATCAGACTCAAACCAATTCCCGAAATTTTTCTTTCCGGCACCAATCCGCTGGCCCTGATCAACGAGCTGCGTGATCTGGGCAACTGCAACGTCATCGCTCATACCGATCTGATCCCGCACCTGAGTGATATTAACCCGGAGCACTGTTACCTCTACTGGGATATCATTCTGACGACCAATCGCGGACTGGATGCCATTAAGGACGTCTTTATCTTCTGTGAAGATGACTGTGAACTGAAAATAGATCTGATTGATGACGGTGAGTCAGATACCGACACCCCCCCTAAGAAACTGGGTGATATTCTGATTGAACGCGGTGACCTGAATCCGGCGGAGATGAACAAGATTCTCGGCATGCAGAAACGCTTTGGTGAACTGGCCGTGGCGGTTGGTGCGGTGACGTCCGACAAGATCCAGTCGGCGCTACTGGAGCAGCAGCAGGTTAAAAATATCCGTCAGGAACGAGCTGTACAGGATGCGGCCGTCAGCATCCGCGTCCCGGCTGAAAAACTCGATCAACTGGTAAATTTGGTGGGCGAACTGGTGACCGTTCAGGCTCATCTCAGTCAGACCGCCGCATTCCAGAACAGCGTCGATATAACCGCCATCGCTGAGGAGATCGAACGGCTGACGGAATCGCTGCGCGATACGGCGCTCAATATCCGCATGCTGCCGATCGGTTCCACTTTTACCAAGTTCAAACGCCTGGTGCGTGATCTTTCCCAGGAATTGGGTAAAGAGATCGAGATGGAGACCCTCGGAGCCGAGACCGAACTGGATAAAACGGTCATCGAACGCCTCAACGACCCTCTGGTGCACCTGATCCGCAACAGCATCGATCACGGCATAGAAATGCCGGACGTCCGCCGGGCCGCCGGAAAACCTCCCCAGGGAACCATCCACCTGGGAGCTGTCCACTCTGGCGACAGCGTCCTGATTACCATCCGTGATGACGGCGCCGGACTCGATCGAGACAGGATCCGCGAAAAAGCGATCGAGCGCGGCCTGATGTCCGCTACTGCTGACCTGCCGGATAAAGATATCTACAACATGATCTTCGCCCCCGGTTTCTCGACAGCTGCCAAGGTGACCAGCGTCTCCGGGCGCGGCGTCGGCATGGATGTCGTCAAGAAAGGAATTGAATCACTGCGTGGTTCGATCAGCATCAGCAGCAACCGTGGTATCGGAAGCACCATTACGCTGAGGATTCCTCTGACGCTGGCAATCATCGAAAGCTTGCTGGTACGTATTGACACCAGTTATTTCGTGCTTCCGCTCTCGCACGTCGAGGAGTGCGTCGAACTGACTCGCGAGGACATCAAAAACGCCCACGGCCGTAATCTTGCAAATGTGCGCGGCAACCTGATTCCCTATATCCCGCTGCGTGAGCGGTTCCAGATCAGCAGCAACCGCCCGGATATCGAACAGATCGTCATTACCGGCATCAACGGCAGTAAGGTCGGCTTCGTGGTGGACAGCGTCATTGGTGAGCATCAGACCGTCATCAAAACATTGGGCAGGGTTTATCGCGATGTAAAAGGAATATCGGGCGCCACCATTCTGGGAGATGGGACTGTGGCGCTGATTCTTGATATGGGAATACTGCTGCAAACAATCTCAAACAAAAAGGAGACAGTATGAGCTGGTACTACGATCTGAAAATCAGTGTGAAACTTTTGTCGGCGTTTATTATTGTTGCTGCAATTGCCGGCATTATCGGCACGATCGGTGTTATTGAACTTGGTAAAATAGAATCTGCTGACGCTAAATTGTATGAAAAAATAACCATCCCTATCGGACAACTGCAGGATGTTTCAACTTTTTTTCAGCGTATCCGGGTCAACACCCGCGACTTGATCCTTGCCGACAACAAAGCTGATGAAATGAAATATATTTCAAATATCAAGGAATTGCGCTCCGGAATCGATAAGGAAGCCGGTGAATTCGAAAAGACCATTCTTACCGACGAGGGGCGTAAACTGTTTGAAGAGTTCAAGAAAAGCCGTGCTGCGTACGGAGCGATTCTGGACAGAGTCATTGTGTTAATAGAGCAGAACCAGGAGAAAGAAGCGATAGTATTCTTAAAATCTCCGGCAGCCGGCCAAGCGGCCACTGATGAACAAAAAAACATTGATGCATTGGTTGATGCCAAGCTCAAGCAGGCCAAGATAACCGCCGATGACAACAACACCCTTGCAAAAACGGCAACCAGGCTGATGATCGGCCTCGCGATAGGTGGCATTATCATCGCGATTTTATTTGGTGTTTTCATCGCAAACATCATCAGTAGCCCGCTACGCAAAGGCGTACTCTTTGCCCAGGCGGTCGCTTCCGGTGACTTGACCCAGAAGTTGGACCTTAATCAAAAGGATGAAATCGGCCAGCTGGCCTCAGCTCTGAATGACATGGTGGCCAAGCTGAGCAGCATCGTCAGTGACGTCATGGCAGCCTCGGACAATGTTGCCTCCGGGAGTCAGGAGCTTTCCTCCACCGCCCAGCAGATGAGTCAGGGAGCGACCGAACAGGCCGCTTCAGCCGAAGAAATTTCCTCCAGCATGGAAGAAATGGCCTCCAGCATCCGCCAGAATACCGACAACGCCATGCAGACTGAAAAGATTTCGATCAAGAGTTCTGTTGATGCCAAAGATGGCGGCAAGGCGGTGGTCGAAACCGTTGCGGCAATGAAAGAGATCGCCACCAAGATCAGCATCATCGAAGAGATTGCCCGCCAGACAAATCTGCTGGCGCTGAATGCCGCCATCGAAGCCGCTCGGGCTGGTGAGCATGGTAAAGGCTTTGCGGTGGTCGCCTCTGAAGTGCGTAAACTGGCGGAACGGAGCCAATCTGCCGCCGGCGAGATTTCCAGCCTCTCCACTCGCAGCGTTGCGATTGCCGAGCAGGCCGGCGATATGCTGACCAAGATGGTGCCGGACATTCAGAAAACTGCCGAACTGGTGCAGGAAATCACCGCCTCCAGCAAGGAGCAGGATACCGGTGCAGAACAGATCAACAAGGCTATTCAACAGCTTGATCAGGTAATCCAGCAGAATGCCTCGGCATCGGAAGAGATGGCTTCCACTTCGGAAGAGCTCTCCAGTCAGGCCGAACAGCTGCAGAGTTCAATCAGCTTCTTCGATATCGGCACGGCAGGCCGCCGCGTCGCTTCAGTCCCTGCGACCCGCAAACCGATCCACAAAACGCAGATAGCCCACGCCAGAACCGGAATATCAGCACACTCGCCGGCTAAACGCAGCTCTACAGGCGGCGTACATCTGCAACTTGGGCAGGCCGGACCGGATCATCTGGATGATGAGTTTGAAAAATTTTAGAAAGGAGCCCTTATGAGCGTAGCGGGAATAACCGAAACGGTTCAGTATCTGACCTTCAAATTATCTGATGAAGTTTTTGCCCTTGACGTTGCCAAGGTGCGCGAAATTCTTGAAATAACCACCATAACCAAAGTTCCGCAGACACCGGACTTCATGCGAGGAGTCATCAATCTGCGCGGCAGCGTGGTGCCGGTTATCGACATGCGGCTCAAATTCGGCATGAGTGCGACTGAGCAGACGGTCAATACCTGCATTATTGTCGTGGAAATTAACATGGATGGTGACATCACCGTGCTGGGAGCCCTGGCCGATTCGGTTCAGGAGGTGGTCGAACTGGAGCCCGGGAGTATTGAGGCGGCACCGCATATCGGCACAAAACTGAACACCGATTTTATCAAGGGCATGGGTAAACATGACGGTTCCTTTATCATTATCCTCGATATTGACAAGGTCTTTTCAAGTGACGAAATTTCACTGGTGAGTGAAAACGAACGGCATGCAGCATAATCATTCCGGAATGTGGGACCGCGAGTTCAATCGTTTCAGCAGCTTCATCTACGATCAGGTGGGTATCAAGCTGCCCCCTTCAAAAAAAACCATGCTGGAAGGGCGCCTTCACCGGCGGCTTAAATCGCTCAATATCAGGACCTTTGAGGAGTATGCCGACTACGTCATGAGTTCGGAAAACAAGCATGTTGAACTCATTCATCTGATCGACGCCGTTACCACCAATAAAACCGATTTTTTCCGTGAACCCCACCACTTCGAATATCTCGTCAAGAATGTTCTTCCTGCTGTTGCCAATAACGGCAACAGCAGCTCGCTCAACATCTGGAGCGCCGGCTGCTCTTCGGGCGAAGAGCCCTACACCATGGCTATGGTGCTGGCCGACAAACTGCCTGCCTATCCGGGGCTGCGAATTTCAATTCTGGCGTCGGATATCTGTACGGATGTGCTTAAAAAAGCACGCGACGGTATCTATCCGGAGGAGCGCATCACTACTATTCCGCTCTATTATAAGAAAAAGTTTCTGCTGAAGAGTCGTGAACGGACCCGCTCTCTGGTCAGAATCGTGCCGGAACTGCGCTCATTGATTACCTTCCGCCGCATTAACTTCATGGACGATGACTTCGGTCTGCCGAATAAAATGGATGTTATTTTCTGCCGTAACGTAGTCATCTATTTTGACAAGCCCACCCAGAAAGCTCTGATGCACAAATTCCACAGCCAATTGAAGCCTGGGGGCTATCTCTTTATAGGTCACTCTGAATCACTCAACGGACTTGACCTCCCCTTCAAGCCGGTCGCAAACACCATCTTCCGGAAGGTATAAAGGAAATCAGCAAAAACGACTTGTACACATGCCGTTCGCCCTGAGCTTGTCGAAGGGGGAAACCGTTCATGGTTCGACAAGCTCACCACGAACGGTAACGTGCAGCTAATTATTGCAAGGCTCCTAAATTCACCAGAAAGGCCCCTCGCTATGAACAAGATCAAAGTTCTCATCGTCGATGACTCGGCCCTTGTCAGACAGTCCCTGGCGGCGATCCTTTCGTCGGATCCACAGATAGAGGTCTGCGGTATGGCTGCCGACCCGTTCGCCGCTGCCGAACGCATGAAGGATTGCGTGCCTGACGTCATCACCCTGGATGTTGAAATGCCCAAGATGGACGGCATCACCTTCCTGCACAAAATCATGACTCAGCACCCGATTCCGGTCGTCATGTGTTCAACATTGACGGTGGCTGGCAGTGAAACGGCTCTCAAGGCGCTTGAATACGGTGCCGTGGATATCATCGTCAAACCGAAGCTGGGCACCAAACAGTTTATCGAAGAGTCCCGGATACTAATCTGCGATACGATTAAAGCAGCAGCCCATGTGCGGCCGGGAAAAATCGCACCGCTGCGGGAAGTGGCCCCCAAATACACTGCCGATGTCATCATGGAAAAACCTTCGTCGCAAGCCATGATACAGACTACCGAGAAGGTGGTTGTGGTGGGTGCTTCTACGGGGGGAACCGAGGCGCTCAGGATTTTTTTGGAAATGCTGCCCGAAGACACGCCCGGCATCGTCATTGTTCAGCATATGCCGGAAAATTTCACTGCTGCTTTTGCCAAACGCCTGGATTCGCTCTGCCGTGTCACTGTCAAGGAAGCCGCCAATAACGATACGGTGGTGCGGGGGCGGGCCCTGATCGCGCCGGGCAATCATCACCTGCTGCTGAAGAGAAGTGGAGCGCGCTATTACATTGAAATCAAGGACGGCCCGCTCGTATCACGCCACAGGCCGTCGGTCGATGTGTTATTTCGATCTGCCGCCCGCTATGCCGGCAAGAACGCCGTCGGTGTCATCATGACCGGCATGGGTGATGACGGCGCTCGCGGTATGAAGGAGCTGTTCGATGCCGGTTCGTATACTATCGCCCAGGACGAAGCCAGCTGCGTCGTCTACGGCATGCCGCACGAGGCTGTTAAGCTGGGAGGGGTCCACAGAAGTATGCATCTGCAGAACATTGCCGGCGAAGTGTTGCGGCAAAGTAATTGAGAGTTGAGCGCAGATGTAGCCCGCTCTCTCATAATACCGGTTTATAGGTAAGCGTTACAAGACCGCTATCCAGTTCATAATAAGCCCCGACCACCCTGAGAATGCCATTCTCTATCGGGTCAGTAAGAACCGGGCTTGATTTCCGTAATTTTTCCGCCACCATTCGCGCATTACTTTTGACTGAGGAGCAGAGCAGATCACACCCGGGTGTTGTCTGACCTTTGGCCTTTGCCTTTTCAACAGCCGGCTTGATTGCGTCAACAATTGATTTCAGCTTTCCACCAACCGCCCCGCCTTTCAGAGTCGCATCAACAGCACCGCACCGTTCATGACCGAGCACCATAACCAGCTGCACACCGAGATGTTCTACAGCATACTCTATGCTTCCGATGGCTATGTCATCTATGACATTACCGGCGTTCCGCACGACAAACAGATCGCCGATGCCCTGGTCAAAAAGAATTTCAGGGGGCACGCGGGAATCGGAACACCCGACGATTATGGCAAACGGATGCTGCCCTTTGGCAACTTCCGTGCGACGCTGTGCGGTGCGATGAATCGCCGAATTATTTCCCGCAATGTAGCGCCGGTTGCCTTCCAGCAGCCGTTTAACCGCTTCTTCTGCATCAATCGGGATTGTAGAATGTTCCGATTCCTTTGGCTGCGCTTCAGCAACGTGGACTGCTGCCTTTTTATGTGAAGCAGTTTTTTTCTTCACAACGGTGGGGCGACTGTTGCCGATGATGCGCTTGACCGTTTCTTCCGTATTGATCGGAGCAACATCGCGGGCAGTTTCGGCAGTCGGTTTTTTAGCGCCCGGAGTCACCTTCCGGGTACTCTTCGTGTGAGCTGGATCCGAAGGGCTGATTGCATGATCAACCGTATGCGCATCTGCTCCTTGTTCCTTGACTGGCTCCTTAACCGTTTCAGATGCGCCAGCCAGACATGTCACCGATACCATTAAAAACACAGCTGCCATGATATGCTTCAAAGCTTTCACTGTTCACCCCCAGGAGTTACATGGATAGTCAATGTATCGGTAAATATGCATCACTACTGCAGCCGGTTCTCCCAAAAGGGTTAAAACATAAATCGCCGCATACTGATATTCTGCAGCAGACCAATGCCGACCATCGAGGTAATCATGGATGTCCCACCATAGGAGAAGAAGGGCAGCGGCACGCCAACCACCGGAAAAAGACCGATTACCATGCCGATATTAATGACGATATGCCAGAACAGCATGGCCGTCACCCCGACCGCCAGCAAACCGCCAAAACGGTCGTTGCAGCGTCGGGCAATATTGAGTCCCCATAAAACCAGAAACAGGTAGAGAAACATTAGCAGCAGACACCCCAGAAAGCCCCACTCTTCTGCAAAAACGGAAAAAGCAAAATCGGTATGCTGTTCCGGCAGAAAACGGAGCTGCGACTGCGTTCCTTTAATGTAGCCCTTACCCGCAAAACCGCCCGAACCGACCGCGATTTTGCTCTGGATGATGTGATAGCCACTCCCCAGTCGGGAACGCTCCGGATCAAGGAAATCAAGAATACGATTTTTCTGGTACGGCCGCAGCAGCCTGGTCCAGGCCAACCAGGCCAGCGGTATGGTGATACAGGTAAACGTCACGACCGTAGACCAGCGTACACCGATGTAGAAGGTCATCGAAAGCACGATCAGAATCACGAGGACGGCCGTTCCGAGATCCGGCTGCTTCATGATCAGTGCAGCAGGCAGGGCCAAAAGGGCCAGCGGAGTCAACAGGTCTTTAACCGTCAGTCCGCCGGTCGAGTGGAAATTGTTGTAGAAGCGCGCAAACGTAATAATAATGCCGATCTTCAACAGCTCGGAAGGCTGAATAGAAAACAGACCCAGGTTCAGCCAACGCGTGGCCCCCATTGAGCGCCGGCCGACCAGCAGCACGGCTACCAGCAGCAGCACCAGAAAACCATACAGCCAGTAGGAAAAATCTTCCAGGATATGATAATCGAGGCTGCAGACCATCAGTGAGATCGTAATGCCGGCCAACAGCCAGTAGCACTGTTTCAGATAATAGGCCATCCCGATGATTTTATAAGGTGTCGTGGCGCTGTAGATGTTCATGATGCCGAGCAGGCTTACGACTAATATCAGCCCGAGCAGAATCCAGTCAAAATTGAGCAACAGCCGGCGATCAATCATCGGTTCCCACCATTTTCGGGCTCCTGCGTCCTTGTATCGGGTGCCGGTGCAACCTCCACCGTATCATCTTCATCGTTTGCAGGTGCAGGGCGGGCGGCTTCTTTTACGACCGGTTTTTTGCCGTCAAAATAAGCCCGTAAAATACGACCGACAATCGGTGCTGCAGCCGAACCGCCATGTTCGCCATGCTCGACAACCACCGCTACGGCAATTTCAGGATTTTCAAACGGGGCAAAGGCAACAAACAGGGCGTGATCGCGAAATTTATAGGCCGTACTGATCTTGCTGTCGCGCATTTTGACAACCTGGGATGATCCGGTTTTGCCCGCTACACGCACATCATACAGTCTGGCCATACCACCGGTACCGCCAGGTTCGTTGACAACGGCTGAAAGGCCCTGCTTCACCAGGCGGTAAGCTTCTTTCGAAAAAGCGGTAGTTTTGCTTAAAATCTCAGGCTTCGTTTCCCTGAGTGTTTTACCGTCGGCGTCTACCACCTTCTTAACGAGGTGCGGGCGGTAGACAGTCCCTTCATTGGCAATCGTTGCGATCATCGATGCAAGCTGAATGGGAGTCATCAGCACATAGCCCTGGCCGATTGAGACCGGCAGCGTTTCGCCACGGTACCAGCGCTGACCGAGGCGCTTCTGCTTCCATTCCGCTGTCGGAATCAGACCGGCCTTTTCGTTCTGCAGTTCAACTCCCAGAGCTGTCCCCAACCTGAATTCCCTGGCAGCAGACGCGATTTTATCAACACCGAGTTTCTCCCCAAGCTGGTAATAATAGACATCGCACGATTCGCGCAGTGATTTTTTCAGGCTGGTAACTCCATGACCCCGTTTGTTCCAGCATTTAAAGGTCGAGGTCCCCATACTGTAGGAACCGCTGCAGTTGACAGAAGAGGTATCATTGATACTCCCGGCCTGCAAACCGGCCAGAGCAGTAATCACCTTAAAGGTCGACCCGGGCGGATATTGGCCACTCAGCGCCTTGTTCTCCAGCGGGCGTCGGACATCTTCAAGGTACCCTTTCCAGATATCTGCCGGCAACTTGCCACTGAACAGAGCCGGATCAAAACCGGGGTTGCTGACAAAAGCCAGAATTTCGCCACTGGCGACATCCATGGCAACTGCCGCGCCGGCCTGATCGCCGAAAGCATGCTCAGCCTGTTTCTGAACCGCCATATCGATCGTCAGAACAATGCTGTTGCCGACTGTCGGACGGCTTTCCGAAATAGTTCGTAATACCCGGCCGCGAGCATCGACCTCCAACTGCCTGCCGCCATCGGAACCATGCAGTTCGTGCTCAAGTGCCCGTTCAATTCCGTTTTTACCGACATAATCGCCCGGATTGTACTCTTCAAGCCCGGCGCTATCCAGTTCCTTCTCGGAAATTTCACCTATATAACCAAGCAGATGAGCAGCCAGCACCCCGTGGGCATACTCGCGAACCGGTTTCATTTCAATTTCTACGCCCGGCAGGCGCAGACGGTTTTCCTCGATGATTTCGACCTGATCGCGGCTGATATTTGATGAGAGCACAATCGGAAAATATTTGGCGCGCCCATGGTTTTTTTGCCAGTTTTCGGCCATCTCCTTACGGTCGAGACCCAAGAGATCGGCTAATAACGTTAGGAGTGCCTCCTTGTCTTTTACCTCCTGTGGTATGACCGCCAGACTGAATGAAGGGCGATTACTGACAATTACCGCCCCCTTGCGGTCAAGGATAGCGCCCCGCGACGCCGCTACCGGAACAAAGCGCAGGCGGTTATTTTCCGAGCGGACCTGGTAATCTTCGGCATTCAGGATCTGCAGGTGCCAGAGACGCAGCAGCAGCAGCAAAAAAACAGCCGCGACAACAAACGAGAGTCCAACGACCTTTTGTTTTGACTCCATCAGTTCACGGACAAAGCGCCGCTCTTTCATGCTATTTCCAGATTTCGGTCGAAGCCGGGCAGGAGAGTGACGAGTGAGGCGACGAAGCAGTTGACCAGCAGGCGGGGTACGATATCGGCAAGCATGGAATAGGCAATGCCGGGGTTCGCCGTAAACATCAGCAGCAGGATCATATTCAGTGTAAAAACCGCCAGTGTGACGCCGGCAGTAGTCAATACGAACAGCAGAGCACTCTCGGCGTACAGGCGGTCAGAAACAGCTTTGATAACCAGAAAGACAATCAGATACGTAAACGCATGTAAACCAAGATACAATCCGCTGAAAACATCACTGAACGCTCCCAGCAGCCATGCCAGAAGGGCACCCGACCCTGAGGGTCCCCGCAGCGCCATGAAGATCATCAAAACCAGCAGCAGGTCCGGCTTGAAGGCGGACAGCAGAAAAACCGGCAGAATCGTTACCTGCAGGACGATTGCCGCCACAATAACAGGGAGGAACAGCAGTACGGCTCGATTATTCATAGCCGCCCCGCTGCACGACCAGAAGTTCTTCCAGATGAGCGAGGTTAACGCCGGGACGAATCGAAACCGTCTGAAAGATGCCGTATTCGCCGCGTTTAACCATGGTGACTTCACCGATCGGGATACCTTTGGGAAAGACACCTCCAATCCCGGAGGTGATCACCAAATCACCGACCTTGACATCCTCTTCGCGCGTCGTAAATTCCAGAGAGCAGAGCATTTCGCCCTTCCCCTTGACGACACCCCGAGCGCGGGAACGCTGGATGGTCGCAGAAATGCCGCTGGCGTGGTCGGTCAGCAGCAGCACCCGGGAGGTTTCACCGGCCACCTTGACAGTCTGGCCAACAACCCCGTCGGCAGCCACAACAGCCATTCCCTCGCGTAGCGCACTGCTGCGTCCCCGGTCAATCACCAGCGTTCTGAACCATGAAGATCCATCCTCGCCGATAACTGACGCGGCAACGGTCGGAAGCGCCAGACTTTTTTTCATCTCCAGCAGGCGTTCCAGACGCTGCCGGGCCAGCAGCGCCTCGCCCACTGCCAATAAGCGTGTGTTGAGCGAGCGGATGTCTTCGCGCAGGCGCAGATTCTCCCGGCGGGTATCGATCAGCTGGATATAGCCATCCCAAACATCTTCGACCGCACTACTTACGTGGGATAGCGGGCGAAGCAACGGCGCCAGCAGAGAGAGCACTCCCCGTTCCATAAAGTTAGCTTCACGATTACGGGGTATATTCAGGGAGAAGATAATCAGTGCGACCAGAACGCCGGATCCGGCCAGCAGGACCAGCAGATATTTTTTAATTATATCCATAAATTACGTCTAATCCGAATCAAGGGCGTCCGTACTGTTCCGTTTCGTTGAAAACCCGCTGCAGATAGTCGCGGTAGGACGAAGATGGCGTTATTGCAATAATCTGCTCCATCTGCTGACAGGTGATAAATCCCCGTCGCAGGGCAATTTCTTCAAGACAGGCAATTTTAAGACCCTGACGAGACTCAATCGTTTCGATAAAATTACTGGCCTCCAGCAGGCTTTTGTGTGTACCGGTATCCAGCCAGGCTATGCCGCGTCCCAGGCGTTCAACCATTAATGTGCCACGGCGCATGTATTCCAGATTAACGTCGGTAATTTCAAGTTCGCCACGTGATGATGGCTTGATCGCTTTCGCGACATCGACGATATGCTCATCGTACAGATACAGACCGGGTACGGCATAATGAGATTTTGGCTTCAGCGGTTTTTCCTCGATACTCAGTACGTTACCCTCAAGATCAAACTCGACCACACCATACCGTTCCGGGTCGGTAACCTGATAGCCGAACACACGGGCACCACGAGTAAACTCTGAAAAAATGCGGTCGAGATTCATTTTTCCATAAAAGATATTATCCCCCAGAATCAGGGAAACCGGCTGATGATTGATGAATTCCTCACCTACCAAAAAAGCCTGGGCGATCCCTTTCGGCTCGGGCTGAACCTTGTAGGAGATGCTGATGCCCCAGCGGGAGCCATCCCCGAGAAGCGCCTCGAAACGAGGCGTATCATGCGGCGTTGAAATCAGCAGAATGTCCTGAATGCCGGCTGCCATCAGTGTTGCCAGCGGATAGTAGATCATCGGCTTGTCGTAGACCGGCTGCAGCTGTTTGCTGGCTACCAGAGTCAACGGATAGAGCCGGCTGCCTGCCCCGCCTGCCAATATGATTCCTTTGGTAATTGCCTGTGTCATAAAACCTCCGCGAATTGTAATAAAAGCGCTACGTAGGTAGCATGATATTCAATAACCTGTCAAACCGGATCGAGTGTAGAGAGCAGACCTTCCACCGCTTCCGGCAGTGAATCACACACCTCCGATGCTGATGAGACCATCTCCTCCTCAGCGCCATACCCGGTGCGAACCAGAATCGTATGGCATCCGACCGCCTGGCCGGCGGCAATATCGGCATGTTTATCGCCGATCATAACAGAGTGTTGCAGGTCAAGTGTATAACGACGTGCCGCTTCGGACAGCATTCCTGGCAACGGCTTACGGCAGCTGCAGGGGAGCGCGTAACTGCCACGTCCATCAGGATGATGCGGGCAGTACAGCCAGGCATCCACACGGGCATCAGATTTTTCCAGCTCACGGGTAATATGCCGATGAAGAATTTCAACATCCTCTTCAGTATAGTAGCCGCGTGCTACGCCGGACTGGTTGGTAACGACGACGACGAAGAAACCGGCCTGATTCAGCCTGTGTATGGCTTCCGGAACACCGGGAATAAATTCGAAATTCTCGATCTGATAGAGGTACTCTTTCTCGATGTTGATAGTACCATCCCGGTCCAGAAAAACCGCCCGTATCATGTCAACCTCCGCAAACACCACGCATACAAAATTTAACCTGCTGATTTATTGAGATATTAGACCAGAGAAGCATTGACAACGGTACCGCAAAGACACTATAACAAGGCACACTTTACCCAGGGAGAGCTGTCCATGATCAAAACCAACAATCTGAAAGTAACCGGAATAACCCCGATAATCGCGCCGGCAGACCTGCGTCAGGTTTTTCCGGTATCCGATAAAGAGCGTGCTTTTGTCCGTACAAGCCGCGAACAGATCAAAAACATCATCCAGCGCCATGACAAGCGGCTCATGGTAATCGTTGGCCCCTGTTCCATACACGACACACGAGCGGCGCTCGAATATGCCGAACGCCTGGCTGCACTTTCGAAACGTGTGGAAGATCAGTTGCTGCTGATCATGCGGGTCTATTTTGAAAAGCCGCGCACGACGGTCGGCTGGAAGGGACTGATTAACGATCCCGACATGAACGGTAGCCATCTGATTTCAAAAGGTCTCGGTATTGCCCGCGGTCTATTAAGCCGTATGACCGCTCTGGAGGTTCCGGTCGCCAACGAAATGCTCGACCCAATTACCCCGGAATACGTGGCCGACCTGATCAGCTGGGGAGCGATCGGTGCCCGCACAACCGAATCCCAGACGCATCGTGAAATGTCGAGCGGCCTTTCCTTTCCGGTCGGTTTTAAAAACGGAACCGACGGCAACCTGCAGATTGCCATGGACGCCATGAAAGCTGCTCAGCACCCGCACAGTTTTCTCGGTATCAACAGCGAAGGTCGTGCGTCGATCGTACAGACCATCGGCAATCCGGACGTGCACATCGTGCTGCGCGGCGGCTCCAAAAAAGTTAACTATCATCCTGAGGATATCGCTCACACCGAAGAGTGTCTCCGAAAAAACGGGCTGGTACCAACCATTATGGTTGATTGCAGCCATGGCAACTCCAACAAGGATTTCAACAAGCAACCTGAGGTACTAGCAAGCGTGGTCGAACAGATCCTTGCCGGGAATACGTCTATTTCGGGTGTTATGATCGAGAGCAATCTCCAGCCGGGTAATCAGAAAATCTCCGAGGACCGCAGCCAGATGAAATACGGTGTCTCAATCACCGATGCCTGCATCGACTGGGCTACGACCGAACAGATACTGCTAAACGCTCATCAGCAGCTTAAAAAGAGAGGCTGATCAGATAAGCCTGCGTAATAATTATTTCGGAGAAGAGTTCCCTGTCATCTGCGAATGACAGCGCTTGCAGTCATTCATGGGAAAGGCAACCCGCATGTGGCACACGCCGCAATAATTTCCGTAGATATTGTTTTCCATTGTAAATGCCTTGGTGCCCTTCTTCTTGATATTAAAAATATCCGGATGACAGGCGGAACAGTCCAGTTCAAAAAAATGCTCTTCATGGGAGAACGTCACATCGCTGCGTGGTGCAGCGGTACCCAGTTTCATCGGCAGCTTCAATTTCTCCGGGAGCTGAACGATCGATTTTTCTGAAGTCAGAGCGTTTTGGGGGCGAATTGAGCCGTTTTTGATCGCCTCAGACCAGTCGATGCCATTTCCGAATGTTGCAAACGGCAGATCACCGGCAAATTCCTCAAACTGTTTTTGCAACTCCTTCGTATCTTTCATATGACATTTATCACAGTGACGTACGACTCCCTCCTGTACGGTGAAAGCTGTTACACCGTCATGGCACGCCCCGCAGTACTTTCCCGCAACATACTGCGACCTCGAAATACCGGTATCACCGGCACGCATACTAAATCCGAGTTCCTCATGACAGACACGACAGGTATAGCGGGCTCTGTGGCTCCAGTGAGCAAAAACGACCGCAGGCATGCCCGCCTTTTTAGCTCTGCGGCGCATTTCCAAAGTACCGTATTTCCAGAACGGCCCGTTAGGCGGTATGGTCTTGATGATGCTTACGAGTTCAGACCTGTCAAGAGCCTGACTGATGCCGCACAGCAAAAATGTCGACATGAGCAGAACCACCGCAGTAATCCATTGTTTCGAACCTGACAGGATCTTCATGGCGTTATGTTTTCATTTGCTCGTTTTTTTGTATCAAGCACATATTGATAAAGATTTTTACACATGAGAACTCTTTTCAGGAATACCTTACGCGTAGATTCATCAAGAAGTTCAATGGTTTTTTCCAGCTTTTCACATCGTGTAATCAGCGACTGCAGTTCCGGCAGTGACATACCCATGGCAGCAGAGGTAGTGGCGCAGGTTTCATCGAATTCCATCCGCCATGGTGGATCTGCGCACAAAGCATCTTGCAGCGAAGCACTCAGCAACAGTACCGTAATCAGGATGATACAGGAATACAATCGGCCGGATTTTCTTTTCATTGCCAGACCCTACGGTTGCTTGCTATGGCAGCGCGAGCAGTCTGATTGCGGAAATGCAACCTTGTCGTGACATACGCCACAGTATCGGCCTTCAAAGAGATCGACCATGGTATATTTCGTGGCCCCTTTCTTAATACCGACAAAAATATCCGGATGACAGATTTCACAACCATTCCAGACCGTATGCTTTTTGTGGGAGAAGATGATGTCCGGCATACCATCAACTTTTGCTTTCAGAGAAAAATCAGGCTGAACTTTAAGCTTTGATTTCGAGGCCGAAACACCTTCCAGTTGGTCGGCAGGTTTCACCAACCCCAATTCCTCAGCCTTTTCCCAATTTATACCGTTTCCTAAGCGCTCTTTGGGCATTTTTTCTGCGAAACGCTCAAATTCTTCTTCTCTGGTAACGCTTCTTTCAAGGATATGGCAGCGGGTACAGCGCTTGTAGTCGTCCCGGTTATAATCCTTGGCACACGACTCAAAAACCTTCTTTTTGAATATCGGGCTTAGTTTGCCGTTGTGGCACGTACCACAATAATAGCCCTTTATATTGTCAGTCGACCGTATCTTTGTAGAGCCGACGCTCATCCCGAAACCGATATCAACATGGCACAGTCTGCATGTCGCATATTGCCGGTGCAGCCAATGATCAAAGAGGACCGGCTGCATCCCGGCCTGCTGAGAGTAATTGTTTATCGTAACGCTGCCGTACTCGTAGGGGGGCAGCTTTTTCTTCTTCATTCCACCGGCCCATCCTAAACTGACACTGATCAGAAATATACATACGATATAAACAATTTTTTTCATTCGGCTCTCCCGACACAACATATATAAAATACAGGTCACGTTACTACAAAATCAGTCGTTAACACTTGAAAACGTTATTTACTCATACATCATACGCAGACCGCCGGCAGCTCTGCCGAGTGGACCTTGGAAGGCTCCTTCTGCTCCATCTACCAACACATCCATATAATGTATCTTTTTCTTCGGTGGCAGCAGAATTTCCGGTTCTCCGCTAATACCGGCCAATTTGCCAGCCTCTTCAAGCGCATCCTGGAGGGTGCCCAATCGATCCACCAGCTTTACGTGCATGGCCTGCTCACCGGACAGTATACGACCGTCAGCTAGTGCCCGGATGCTTGCAACCGGGAGTTTGCGACCGGACGCCACAGCATTAACGAACTGCTCATGGGTATTATCGATAACCGCCTGCAGCATGGCGCGGTCCTCAGCCG
>Ga0194037_1001083_pt1 | contig 20298 bp, 21 predicted proteins | sample JunL306m_MetaG_FD_148653 | JGI IMG/M metagenome (GOLD analysis project Ga0194037, IMG submission 148653) | Anoxic zone freshwater microbial communities from boreal shield lake in IISD Experimental Lakes Area, Ontario, Canada - Jun2016-L304-6m | ecosystem: Environmental > Aquatic > Freshwater >...
GTCGGTCAAGGACAAAGCAATCATTAAATTTTACAATAACGATAGTGCTAAAAAGTTTCGGGTAGTTATAATGGGTTTTACAGAAGATGGAAATCCTATTTGGAAGGAAAAGAATCTGGAATGATCTAAACCACCCCGCCCTTCGCTTCGCTGGGGCACCCCTCCATCGCATGCGATGGAGGGGAAATTTTTAATTTATATACCCTACTTCACTTTTCACTTTTTCCATTCCACCTTCGCAGTTTGAACTTCAGAAGAATTAGTTCCTATTTGAACAATGAATTCACCTGGCTCCCATACTTTTTTCAAATCGCTATTGAAGAAAGATAATTGATCAGGCGTGATCTCAAAACTTATGGTCTTTGATTCGCCTGCTTTTAAAGAAACTTTTTGGAATCCCTTCAAGTCTTTAACAGCACGTGTTACAGAAGCAACAGGATCGCTGATATATAACTGTACCACTTCTTCTCCTGCATAATTACCAGCATTTTTCAATACCACAGAAGCCGTTAGTTTTTCGTTTCCTTTCAATTCTTGCTTACTTAATTGAATAGCACTGTATTCAAACTTGGTATAACTCAAACCAAAACCAAATGGGAACAATGGATCATTCGATTCATCTAAATAGTTGGATTTGAATTTATGACCACCTGTACCATCATAAGGTCGTCCTGTGTTTTTATGATTATAATAAATAGGGATCTGACCAACTGATCTTGGAAAAGTAGCAGTGATTTTTCCAGAAGGATTATAATTTCCAAATAATACATCTGCCACAGCATTCCCTGCTTCTGTACCCGGAGCCCATGCCTCTAATATTGCAGTAGCATGTTGCTTCTCCCAAACTAATGTAAGCGGTCTTCCATTAATCAATACGATTACTAATGGTTTTCCTAGTTCAGATAAAGCTTTTAATAGTGCTTGCTGACTAGCAGGAATACTGATATCTGCTCTGCTTGATGATTCACCTGACATATCAGAGGATTCTCCCAGAACAGCAACTATTACATCTGATTTTTTTGCAGCTTCTACTGCTTCACTAATCATTTCTGCAGGAGATTTACTATCCACGTCAACTTGAACGCCTAGTGCATTTATATTTTTAGCAAACTCAGCATCGTCTGTAATATTGGAACCTTTTGCATAAATGATATTAGCACTACTACCAACAGCATTTTTAATTCCTTCATACACACTAACAGATTTTTCCCAATCTCCCGCTACCACCCATGTACCCAACATATTTCTACGGTTATGCGCTAATGGACCTACCAACGCAATGGTACCTGTTTTCTTTAATGGCAAAATCTGATGATAGTTTTGCAACAACACCATACTATGCGCCGCCATATTTCTTGCGATAGTACGATTCTCAGCACTTAAAATATCTTTTGCAGGACGAGACTCATCTATATAACGATAAGGATCATCAAACAAACCCAATTTATATTTCGCTTCAAGAATACGTAAACATGCCTGATCAATATCTGCGATTGATACTTTCCCTTCTTTCAATGATTTCTGTAAAGTGGTTAGCATTCCCTCTCCCACCATATCCATATCTAAACCTGCTTTCAATGCTCTTGCGGATACTGTTTGCAAATCACCAATACCGTGTGCAGTCATTTCATTCACAGAAGTATAATCAGAAACTACAAAGCCCTTGAAGCCCCATTGTTTGCGCAATAAATCTGTTAGCAACCATTGATTAGCAGTAGCTGGTACACCATCAATCTCATTGAAAGAACTCATCATACTTCCAGCACCAGCATCAACAGCTGCTTTGTACGGAGGCAAATAATATTCATACATTTTGATCTTACTCATATCAACTGTATTATACTCGCGACCAGCTTCAGCACCACCATATAAAGCAAAGTGTTTTACACATGCCATCATGGTATTATTCAATGAAAGTGATTTTCCTTGATATCCTCTCACGATTGCTTTTGCAATTTCACCACCTAAATACGGATCTTCACCAGAACCTTCTGAGATCCTTCCCCAGCGTGCATCGCGAGCGATATCTACCATCGGAGAAAAGGCCCAATTCAAACCATCAGCTGTGGCTTCTTTTGCAGCCATTGCCGCTGCATTTTGTATCATACCTAAATCCCAGGATGCTGAAATAGCCAATGGAATGGGATAAATAGTTTTATGCCCATGTATCACATCCAAACCAAAGATCATGGGAATATGCAATCTTGAGTTTTTAACTGCAAGGTCTTGCGCCTTTCGCACTTTTTCAGGAGAATAGATCCCAAATAATCCTCCCACCTGACCCTTTTTAATTTTCCCTTCAACATCTGTACTCACAACAGAGCCAGTTGTAGCAGCTCCTCCAGGAATTATTAAGTTTAACTGACCGATCTTTTCTTCAGTCGTCATTTTAGCCAACAATGCTTTTGCCTTAGCAGTAATATCAGTTTGCGCAAAAGTTAATTGTGCAAATAATAATGTTGCAGCGATTGAAATAATTTTTTTCATGATTATATATTATGGGTGCAATAATTTATGAATATAATTATAACTGGTGGTAATATTCTCAATCGGACTTGGGGCACCATCTTGTTCAATAAAGAAATACTTCATTCCAGAATCAGCAGCATGGTCAAAAATTCTTTTAAAGTCAAAATCTCCCTTACCTACTTCAATCACTTTTTCTCTACTTTTATCCAGATCTTTTACATGCCACAAATGGAATCTTCCTTTATTCGCTTTAAACATTTCAACCGGATCTTTTCCAGCTTTCATGGCCCATGCAAGATCTAATTCCATTTTCACTAAAGCAGGATCTGTCTGACTTAATAATAGATCATAAGGAATAATACCATCCACAGTTTTGAATTCTGCATCATGATTATGATATGCAAATAATAATCCAGCTTTTTTTGCAGCAACTGATGCTTTATTCAAAACTTCAATCGATGCTTTGATCTCATCTAAAGTTCCGATTGGTGTATTTGCACATACCAAGTAAGTAACACCACCTTCGGCAGCCTGATCGATTAATTCCTGATAGTTGTCGCGCAAATTTTTCATCGGTGGAATCACCAATGGTTTCCCATCTGCCCCCAATGGCATTTTTGCTCCAGCAGGCATTTTAAATGGTGCTCCTAATACATGGTGAGAACGCCAGGTCATACCAAGATCCTTTAATGTAGTAGCAAATTCTTTAGGCTTCATTCCATAATAACCACCCAATTTACTAAAGGCAGATTCTATTTCTTTATACCCTACTTTAGAAATTTTTTCTAAATACCCCTTTGGATCTTGATCCAAGATTCCAAACAAAGTAAATAACTGTAAGCCTTCATTGGGAAACTTTGGCCCAAATAAACCATTTGCCAGAAGCTCTTTCTGGAATAATACGGAACCCAAACCCAAAAAAGCGGTTTGTTTTAAGAATTGTCTGCGTTGACTCATTTTAGTTGATTTAAGTATGGCTGGAGAATTTTAGCAATCAAACGAGCCTATTGCGTCGTTATGACACAATGCTACTGATTAATGTTCAAAATTGGAAATAATTCGGGAGGGAATTTACCTTATTTTCGAGTTATATGACACCCCAGAAAACATTTCGAGAAGTGCTAGCTGATGGTGAAGGCATTTTCCAGCCTTCAGTATCCCTGGATTGTGTAATATTTGGATTTCATGAGAATGAATTAAAAGTCTTGTTGATCAAAACAAAAGCTGCAGATCATTGGGCTTTACCTGGTGGATTTGTATTTAAAGAGGAAGACCTAGACGACGCCGCTACAAGAGTGCTCAAAGAAAGAACTGGCATTGATGATATCTTTTTACAACAGTTCCATGTATTTGGTTCTGCAAAAAGATCTGACTGGAATATACATCGGAGTAATTTTAAAAAAGATGGCATTGAAATCGGACCCGACCACTGGTTGCTCAAGAGGTTCATCACTGTTGGTTATTATGCATTGGTAGAATTTGCACATGTAATTACAACACCTGATTCAAGTTCAGAAGAATGTAGATGGTGGGATATTAATGAAATTGAAGAACTCTTCATGGACCATAAACAGATTCTTGACAAAGCATTGGATACCCTCAGGCTTCAATTAAATCATTTGCCCATTGGTTACAATTTATTGCCTCAAAAATTCACGATGCCCGAGTTGCAAAAGTTGTATGAAACCATTTTAAATATAACCCTCGATAGAAGAAATTTTCAAAGAAGGATGACCGGATTTGGAATTTTAAAACGTTTGAAAGAGACCAGAAAAGGTGGTGCACATCGAGCTCCTTTTCTTTATTCATTTGATATGCGCAAATACCGCAAAGCATTGAAACAAGGCCTTCATGGAGGATGGTAAAATCAATTTAAAAAATGACAAAACAATTTAAAGCCATCATTTTCGATTTGGATGGAGTAATCATCGACTCAAATCCTGCTATCATTGAATTCTGGAGTTCCTGGGCTATAAAAGAAGGCTTTACACTTACGGATGAAATGATTCGAGAATGGGTTTTTGGCAGAAGAGTTACCGCAACAATTGAGGGATTATTTTCTCATATCTCAGACGAACGAAAAAAAGAAATTGAACAGGACGGTTATTTATTTGATCAAACCATGCAACCAGAAGGAATTGCAGGGATCACTCAATTCATTCAGGGTTTAACTAAAATCCCTTTTACAATGGGGGTAGCTACAAGCTCTCATCACGAAAGAATGTTACAAATGTTAGAACGTGTGGGTGTTGCTGATCATTTTATACATTTTGTTACGGCACATGATGTTAGTAAGGGAAAACCAGATCCAGAGCCCTATTTAAAAATGGCGGAAAAGATAAATTTACATCCATCAAACTGTCTTGTATTTGAAGATGCGAATAGTGGTGTACAGTCGGCCATTGCTGCAGGAATGCAAGTAATTGGAATCGGAAATGAAGTAACCAAAGATGAGTTACTCCTAAACGGCGCACTTGAAGTAATTCCTAACTTTTCTGAAATTGAAATCAATGGCAGTCAATTGTTCACAAAAAATGGTAACACATACCAGTTGATCCGTTAATGGGTTTTGTTGATCATTTCTTTAGCCCAGTTCAAAACTATTTCCAGCTGTTCTTCTCTCGTTAAATTACTATTGTTTAATTCAATGGCATCTTCTGCTTTTCTAAGTGGACTCACTTCTCTATGACTATCAATATAATCGCGTGATTCAAGATTGTTCTTCACTTCCTCAATAGTGATATTCGGATTTTTTTCGAACATCTCTTTGTACCTTCTTTCTACTCTAATAGCAGGATCCGCTACTACAAATATTTTTAATTCGGCATTTGGGAAAACAGTAGTTCCTATATCTCTACCATCCATTACAATAGCTTTTTTTGTTCCCATTAATTGTTGTTGTGCCACTGCAAATTCACGCACTTCTTTCACTGCAGAAACAGCACTCACATTATCACTAACAGGCATTTCTCTAATTAAAACTTCTACGTCTTCGTGATTTAAATACATATCCGACCTACCTGTATCAGCATTGTACTGAAAATCAAGTGTGATATTTTTTAATGCCTTTACCACTTCTTCCTGATGATTCCAATCAATTCTATGTCTCAAAAAGTAAAGTGTAATAGCTCTGTACATAGCACCAGAATCGATAAATACGTAATTCAATTCATTCGCTAATTGGCGGGCTAACGTGCTTTTTCCACAGGAAGAAAATCCATCGAGGGTAATGATAATTTTACGCATGATAGTTCGGATAAACCTTTAATTAATTAGTACAAAGTTGCACTAAAAAAAAGGGTTTTCAAATTATAGATTGGAGAATCAACTACTTCAAATCAGCAAAAAGATTTGGGAAATCTGAAATAATCCCATGCACACCCATTTTCTTTAAAATTTGCATCCTTGGCAGATCATTCACTGTCCAGGGAATAATTTGAATCCCTGCATCTCTGCACTGTTTTACAAGCAAATCTGTTACTAAAACATGAGCAGGACTATAAATGGTTGGTATAAATCCTAGATCTCTTAATTGTAAAGCAAAAGGCTTTTTATCAAAGTCTTCAATGAGTAATGCAGTTTTGAAATGTGGGTATTTCTGATGCAGGTATTGAAGAGTGCGGATATCGAATGACTGGATGATTACTTTATCCTCCATTTTCTTCGATTGAATCACAGCCACTAATAAATCTACAAATTCTTCGGGACCAGGATGAAAGATCCCATCAGTCTTTGCATTTGTTTTTGTTTCGATATTGAATTGAGGAATGGGAATATTTTTTTGTAAACAGTAAGACTGAACAGTATCAAATAATTGAGAAAGTAAGGGTTTATAAGCTGCAATTCTTTGTTGTTGTGAAAATCGAGGATGTGGTTTTAAACCAACGTCAAATTTTTGGATCTCTGCATAATTCATCTGAAACATATTAAACTTCTTCTCTTCAGATTCTTCAATAAAATTTCCATCTGGCTTTGTGGTTATTTCATGATTAAAAAATGGCTCATGACTTAAAAAAACTTTTTTATCCTTACTAACCGATGCATCCATCTCTAAAGTGGTAACACCAAGATCTATCGCTTTAAGCATGGCAGGTATTGTATTCTCTGGCATTAACCCCCTGCAACCACGATGACCTTCTTTATCAAATGAAGTTGCTCCAAATCCTTCGCTATGAGGAACTTTAACAGTCATACATGAAAGACTTAAAAAAAATAAAACAAATATCCAAAGTCTCATTAATCAGTAATTTTATTTGCATTTTTTTTCATTTCCTCGGCCACAGTTTTTGCAGCTAAATCGCCTTGTTCTAATTCATCAATAATATTATGATAGCTCTTTGTATTTCTATTCTGACTCATTTTAAAAACATGCTGCAAATCTTTCACTTCAATTTCTAATGCAATGATAGCTTTCATATTTGATTGCATGTATTCGTCTGAGAGATTCTTAACTTGGGATGGCGAATTAGGATCTTTTTCGAAATGAGCTGTTAGATTAGAGAGCAGATCATAGAGCTCTTTTTCTGATAAAAATTTCAATTCCCCTTTGGCATGAACCGCCTGATAATTCCAGGTACTACCACGATCGTCATTATGATACCAGCTTGAACTTACATAAGCATTTGCACCTTGAAAAATCACAAGTACGTTGCCATTGTTTTCGAATGCAAGATGGTGATCTTGCTTACGCATAATATGAGCTTGCAGATATATTTTTTCATCCCTTTCCACAATCAATACTGGAATATGAGTTGCTACTGGTAAATTATTTTTGTCAATTCCACAGATGGTTACAAAAGGGTGTGCTTTCATAAAAGCAATTACCTCTGCGTTTTCGTTTGCTTTAAAATAGGGTACATGATACATGACTCGAATTTAAACATAAAAAAGCTCCCTACATTTTTTGTAGAGAGCTTTTGAAAAAATTAATGCACTATTGTTCTGTAATCTTAATGGTTTCTGTTTTAGGCATCTCAGCATTTCGCATCGCAATATTCCTCACGGTTGCTGAGGTGAAATCACGGAATGCTTTTTTGCTAATCTCATCATTCCCTGCCATTGAAGGAATACCTGCGTCTCCCCCTTCACGGATGGATTGTACCAATGGGATCTGACCCAAGAATGAAAGATCATATTCGTCCGCTAAGCGTTTGCCACCCTCTTTCCCAAATAAATAATATTTATTATCTGGCAATTCTGCCGGAGTGAAGTAGCTCATATTCTCTACAAGACCAATAATCGGAACATTAATTTGAGCCTGACCAAACATGGCAATCCCTTTTTTGGCATCAGCCAAAGCCACATTCTGTGGAGTTGTAACGATAACTACACCTGTAACTGGTACTGTTTGCATCAAGGTTAAATGAATATCTCCAGTTCCAGGAGGCATATCTATAATTAAATAATCTAATTCGCCCCAATCAACATCAGTTACAAATTGACGCATGGCACTGCTGGCCATTGGACCACGCCAAACAACTGCATTTTTCTCATCTACCAATAAACCTATACTCATTAATGTAATACCATGTTTTTGCAGAGGAATAATCATGCCTTTGCCATCCACTTCTTTCATCAACGGACGTTCTCCACGAACGCCAAACATAATGGGCACACTTGGTCCATAAATATCTGCATCCATTAAACCTACTTTTGCGCCACCTTCTGCCAAAGCCAACGCTAAATTTGCAGACACAGTACTTTTTCCTACCCCACCTTTACCACTAACTACTGCAATAATATTCTTGACTCCTGCAAGCACTTCTTTATTATCCTTACGAATGGAAGAAGTATTGGAGGTGAAATTCACTGTTATTTCAGCAGCTTTATTCACCAATAATTTAATCGCATTCTCACTGGCAGTTCGCATCATGTCCTTCATTGGACAAGCTGGAGTGGTTAAAACAATGGTAAAACTTACCTTATTCCCATCAATCGAAAGATCTTTAATCATGTTCAGGGTAACCAGATCCTTACCCAAATCAGGCTCTTGCACATTACTCAAAGCCTGTAAAATAGCCGCTTCAGTCATCACGAAAGTTTTTGTTAAAAAAGAAAATACCGCGCAAAGTTAACAGCTGACAGCCTTACTTTGTTCTAAATCCTTTAGTTTAAATAAAGAAGCGGCTAAGACTGGATTTTATGTGTAAACGCTTTGTATTTTTGATGCGATGAAGAAATTTTTACCTCTTTGTATAATATTGACGGCAATTTTGATTTCCACCCACAGCATGGCGCAGGAAACGAACCCCTATCGCGATTCTGTGATTCAGTTCAATGGGGTTGTAATGACGGCGGATAGTTTGAGAGGTATTGGCTCGGCAAGTATCATCGTGGAGGGCAAAGGAAGAGGTACTATTTCAAGTTCGGATGGTGTTTTCTCAATAGCTGTTTTGAAAGGCGATAGAATTACTTTTTCCTGCATGGGATTTAAGAATTATAGTATTGCGATTCCTAAAGACCTAAAGGATAACCAATATACCTGGATTCAATTATTAGTTACAGACACTATTTATCTACCGGCTACAATCTTAAAACCCAGACCTACCAGAGAACAATTCGAACGGGATTTTGTGAATAATAAAGTGCCGGATGATATGTATGAAACCGCCCGGAAAAATACAGATGAATCTCAACGTAGGATTTTGTTAGCTAGTTTACCAGCAGATGGCAGAGAAGCAGTTAACTTTCAGATGCGTCAACAAGCCAATAAATATTATTACAACGGACAGGTACCTCCAATGAATATATTAAATCCTGCTGCCTGGGCCGACTTTATTAAAGCCTGGAAAAGAGGTGACTTTAAAAGCAAGAATTAATAATTTTAAACCGATATTGGAAGAGTGGATAGATTGTTTCTATTCACTTTTTTGTATGTAGGAATTGACTGTAACTTTACTTTATACTCAAACATAAAATTTGCTTATGACTATCAAAAATGTTAGTGTAATTGGTGCCGGCACAATGGGTAATGGCATTGCGCATGTTTTTGCACAAAATGGTTTTATCGTTAACCTGATTGATGTGAGTATTGTACAGTTAGAAAAAGCGGTTCAAACCATTACAAAAAATATGGACCGTCAAATTTCAAAGGGCGGACTAACTGAAGAAGCAAAACTTATTGCTCTAAATAACCTGCATATTTATACCAGCATATCAGAAGGCGTAAAAGACGCGGAACTGATTGTGGAAGCAGCCACAGAAAATTCAGAACTGAAATTAAATATATTTAAACAGCTTGATGAGCATGCTCCTAAAGAAAGCATATTAGCTAGTAATACCTCTTCAATTTCTATTACAAAAATCGCCTCAGTAACTACTCGCCCAAACCGGGTTATTGGAATGCACTTTATGAATCCAGTTCCTGTGATGAAACTGGTAGAGATTATTAATGGGTATGCAACTGATCAAGCTGTAACAGATACAATAGTTGCACTCAGCAAAACATTAGGAAAGGTTCCTTGTGTGGTAAATGATTACCCAGGTTTTATTGCCAACAAAATACTCCTTCCAATGATCAATGAAGCGATTTGTAGTTTATACGAAGGTATTGCTGGCGTTGAATCAATTGATACCATTATGAAATTAGGAATGGCTCATCCCATGGGGCCTTTGCAATTAGCAGATTTTATTGGACTTGATGTTTGCCTCAGTATTTTAAATGTACTCCACCAAGGATTTGGCAATCCAAAATATGCTGCATGCCCCTTATTAGTTAATATGGTTGCAGCAGGTAAATTAGGAGTAAAATCAGGAGAAGGTTTTTATCAATATGTTGCAGGATCCAAAGATTTGTTAGTGAGTGCTCGTTTTAAATAGAACATATGTTTTTTATTCTCTCTAAAATTTTATTTTTTTTATTATCTCCAGTGACCTGGATGGGAATCGTTTTGTTATTCATTTTATTTTCAAAAAGCCCTAGGTTCAAAAGAAAACTAAAAATGATTTTGATTGCCATATTTATTTTGTTTAGTAATCCATTTCTTTATCGGACCGCTTTAATGCAATGGCAAACGAAGCCAGTAGATCTAAGTTCTCAAAAAGTATATGAAGCAGGAATTTTATTAGGCGGCTTTTCTGGTTACGACAAATCAAACCGAGGATTCTTTAATCAATCATCCGATAGATTTATACAGGCTACTAATCTCTACCATCAGGGTATTATTAAAAAGATCATCATGACGGGGGGCGACGGATCTTTATCTCAGGATATGCCCGCAGAAACGGTATTTGTTTCAGAACAATTAATGAAAAATGGTATTCCTAAAGAAGACATTATTTTGGAAACCAATTCAAGGAATACATACGAAAACGCCATCTTCACAAAGCATATTATAGATTCCTTACAAATTAAAGGGCAATTGGTTTTGATTACTTCAGCAGAACATATGCCGAGGTCTGAAAAAACATTTCATCATGCTGGCCTTGATGTTCAGCCATATCCATGTAATTATATGGTATACAATGAGAGACCTGAATTAAGAAATACTATTGCTCCAAATTTTGAATTATTAGTGTACTGGAAATACTTTTTTAAAGAAATTGTAGGTACCATCTCCTATCAATTAACTGGAAAAGCATAATTACTTTACCAGCTTAACATCCACGGTATGAAGGTCGTGTAATTTAAAAAGTACTTCATCCAATCTTGCTTTTGGTATCCCTATTTTCAACAAGCAAAACAACTGTTGCTCCTGTCCAATAACCGTACAACCAAATTGTTTACAAACCATCATTACTTCGTTCATTTGTGTATAATCAAATTGTAATTCGTAAATGACCTCTATCGCTTTTTCTACGATAGGTACTAATTGTAATGCCATCACTGTTGCCGTTTTATACGCATTAATTAACCCTGGCACACCTAATAATGTGCCTCCAAAATAACGCACCACTATTACGGCTGTATTAGTGAGCAACTTACTATCAATTTGTCCTAAGATAGGCCGACCGGCGCTACCACTGGGTTCTCCGTCATCCGATACTCGAAAATTATTACCATCTAACCCAATGCGATATGCAAAGCAATGATGTACCGCTTTTGGATGTTCCTTTTTTAAAGCCTGCAATTGGATCTTAAAATCATCTGTAGTTTGAATTGGAAAAGCATAAGCAATAAACTTACTTCCACGTTCTTTAAATTCTGCGAAAGCCGACTTTTCGATCGTTTGATACACATCACCCATAATTATAAATTAGCGCCAAATGCAATGAAATAAATAGCAACAATGGATAGCAAAATGCCAACCCAATTAATTACTGATAACCGTTCCTTAAATAATATCCAGGCAACCACTGAACTAAATAATACAATACCCATATTATTTACAGGAATACTTGCTGAACTTTGCCAAGGGCTCTGCTTTAAAAAATGCACCAAACACCAGATAGAAAAATAGTTTGGGATACCAATCAATATGCCAGCCAATACATTTTTAAACGAAAAAACCTGCTTACCAATCATATATTGATATTCCAAATAAAGCGTACCAATGATAGCTGCAGAAAAAAAGCCACTGATTAAATAGGCGTTGCTATTTTCAACCGTTACATAAGTCTGTTGTACATGATTGATCAAAGCATCTAAAAGTCCACTGCCCAAGAAAAGGGCTACTGGCAAAATATATTTCCATTTTCCATTTTCTTCTTTCTTTTTATTACTCTTATTGCGAGGCTGATAGCAGGTAAGTATCACGGCAATCAAGGCCAATATTACTCCAAATAATTTCCATCCTCTAACAGTTTCATGATACAAGTAAACCGATAAAATAACAGGAATGATTAAGGAAAGTTTATTAGCTACCGAAGCTACAGCTACACTAATTTTTTGTGCTGTCATTCCCACTATATTGAAGATGGAAATAAATAAAACACCCATTACAAATGCCCAGTGAAACCATGTTTGATGAATTACTTCCACGTTAATTGGAAACGAACCGTTTACAATTGACCCAGTAATTACACAAGTGATATAATTAAAAACTATCGCCTGAAAAATTGATACATTATATTTCTCACATACCTTGAATGAAAGTGTGAGATAACTGGTTAAAACAATACTGCCTATTAAATAAATCATGAAACTTCCTTATTGATTTTTTGTCCATTTTGATATATCAAAACGGAATCTGTTGATAATTGAAAACTATCTATTAATTCATGATTTTTTAAAACCGGGGCCGCTATTCCATTATCTATTTTCAAATTTTTATTTTGTATAATTCTCGCTTCATCCCAAATACTTAAATCAATAAAGGATTGTAATAATTTTGCGCCTCCTTCCACCAAAATACTTTGAATGGGATAGGTATAACAATACTCCATTATCTGCACAATGATATCCTTACTAAAATCAATTTGAACATAGATCAGATTTTCTTCAATATCCGATTTCAGTTCATTGAATATAATGGTGGTGGCTTCTGTTTGAAATATATTACTGTCTTGAGAAACCTTTAAATGCCGATCTAGTAAAATCCGAATGGGATTTTTTCCAGACCATAATCGATTAGTCAACGATGGATTATCTTTTAATGCAGTATTAGTACCTACCATTATGGCAGTTTCTTCACTGCGCCAGCGATGTACCAACCGATTAGATATATCATTACTTATGAATAAACGATCTTCCCTATCGGAACCAATAAAATGGTGCTCAGTTTCTGCCCATTTTAAAATAATAAAAGGCCTTTTTTTGTGATGAAAAACAAAGAATCGTCGATTCAAATATTTTGCCTCCGCTTCTAATACTCCCAAAACAACTTCAATACCTGCAGCTTTTAAGTTTTCAATTCCTTTCCCATTTACTTTAGAAAAAGGATCCGCACAGGCAATTACCACTTTTGGAATCTGATGGTCAATAATCAACTGTGAGCAGGGTGGTGTTTTACCATAATGAGCGCAGGGTTCTAAAGAAACATAGAGTGTAGAAGACTGAATAAGCTGACGATTTTCTATCGAAACTGATTTGATACAATTAACTTCTGCATGTGCTTCCCCATATTTTTCATGGTAGCCTTCTCCAATAATTCGGTCATTATACACCAAAACAGCCCCTACCATAGGATTGGGTGCCACCGACCCGGCCCCTTCAAGGGCCAAATCAAAGCAACGCTGCATATAATTTTTTATAATATTAATCATCGGGAATAATCAAAAATAGCCAAATGGTAGTAACATTGCAGCATGACTCTTGAATTAGCCTATTTGCAACTTAAATATCAACTGGAAATTCTTTATGAAACAAGAGAGGCTTCCCAGATTGCAAATTTGGTTATGGAACATACAACAGGAATTTCAAGAATGGACCGCCTCATACAAAAAGAACTCAAACTAACCCACGAACAAAGAAAGTTACTTGATGCAAGAACAAATAGATTATTGAATTCTGAACCTGTGCAGTATGTTTTAGGGGAAGCTTGGTTTGCGAATAAAGCTTTTCAAGTTAGCTCATCGGTATTAATCCCTCGCCCTGAAACTGAAGAACTGATCGACTGGATCATAAAAGATAATTCAGAAAAAGAATTTCAAAATATGTTAGACATTGGTACAGGCAGTGGCTGTATTCCAATTACATTAAAAACAAGTCTGCCCAATGTATCCATGATGTCAATCGACATTAGCAGTGAAGCATTAACAATTGCTCAAAACAATGCCATTAACCATGAAGTAAATATAGAATTGAAACAGGTAGACTTCCTCGATGAATTAAACTGGCAGGACTTACCTTTATTCGATTGCATTGTAAGCAACCCTCCCTATATTAAAGATTCTGAAAGAAATACAATGAGTAAACACGTGGTGAAATATGAACCAAGTATTGCTCTTTTTGTAAGCGATGAAGACCCTTTGATATTTTATAGAAAAATTGCCATATTGGGGAATCAGCATCTTAAAAAAGATGGTAGAATTTACCTCGAAATCAACCAGACAATGGGAAAAGAAGTGCTGGACCTTTTTCAGGAATATGGATATATAACTGAATTGAGAAAAGATATGATGGAAAATGATAGAATGGTAAAAGCTGAGAAATCTGTATTTTAATTTGCAGCATTATTATCCACTGCCATTACAGGAGTCGCTCCTAATTTTTTAATAATTTGCATCACTTTTATGGAGGTTCCTAAATGTGAAGTGCTATCCCCATTAATTACCACTGAAGGTTTTTCAGTTTCTTTTGCCAGGAATAATTTTAATTCAGGTTCTAATTCATTCATCGACATTTTTTTGGAACCCAAATAAATTTGCTGGTCTTTATCGATTGTAATTACAACAGTTTGTTTCGACTTTGTATCGCTTTTAGCTTTAGGGTTAGACACCTTGATTACATTCGGATTTGCTAAAGTTGAAACGATCAGAAAAAACAAAAGTAAGATGAACAAAATATCGTTCAACGCACCTGTATGTACTTCTGGATGATTTCTAAGTTTTTTTCGAATGTTCATTGTGTATGAAATTAGAACAGATTATCTAGTTGGTTCCTGTAAAATGTCCATAAATTCGGCACTTGCCATCTCCATTTTATTAACAGTCTTATCAATTTGTGTACTCAAATAATTATGAGCCATATAAGCAATTAGACCAATTATTAATCCAGTTCCAGAAGTGATCATTTTAGTATAAATACCTCCGGCAATCGTATTCAAAGTATACTCTCCAGTTGATGCAATACCGTAAAACAATTGCACCATTCCTATAATGGTACCCAAGAATCCAAACATAGGTGCAATACCTGCTATCAATGAAAGAATAGACAAGTTTTTCTCCATTTGATACATTTCAAGTTTCCCCACATTCTCCATGCTCTTCTCAATGGCATCAATTGGTTTTCCAATTCTTTGAATGCCCTTATCAATCATTCTTGCTACTGGATTATCCGTATTCTTAGTTAAACTTCTTGCTGAACTTACATTACCTGTGATAATATTATCGCGTATGATGCGCATAAAATTATCATCAATTCTAGAAGCTTTTCTAATAGCTATTAATCGTTCTGTAAAAACAAAAATAGCTGCTGCCAGTAATATGTATAGCGGGTACATAATAAAACCACCCTTTTCCAGTAAATTCCACATCGAAATTTTTTCGGGTACTGGTAATGCTGCAGCCGCTTTTTGTAGCGTATCTATTTGAAGGAGATCAAACATCTCATTTACTATTTAAGGTGAACTTAAAATTAATGGTTCTACAAAAGAACAGTACTGCTGTGAATAAAAACACAAAAGCTTTCTTTTTTAGGAAAGCTTTTGCACATACAGGTTTAAAACTGAGTTTCTATATCTAATCCTACTTTTTATCTGTGTCCATCTTAACCATTCCCATGATCTGATGCATTGTTTTTTGCATACCCTCCGGGCTTCCATCCAAAAACAGCATATTCCCCTTGCCCAATTCAGCGAAATTTTTGATGGCTTCAGTCCACATACTAAATAATATCACATTAGTATCCAGATTAGCCTGTTTCATTTGTTCGGCTGCCTGACTCATACCCTTGGCCACTTCTTCCCGGAATAGTGCAACACCCTGTCCGCGTAAACGAGCTGCCTCTCTCTCAGCCTCTGCTGCAATTTTTATGGCATTACCTTCTGCTTCTGCAGCTTTGGTCTTAGTGATTAATAATGCCTGCCCTTCATTTTCTGCTGCTGCTTTCAGGTTATTACTAGCAACAACCCTACTCATACTTTCCATGATAGCCTGATCGAAAGTGATATCATTAATTTGTAAATCTTGCAAATGATAACCCCATCCTTCCAAAGATTGATCTATCTGTTCTTTTACAAACTCTACGATTTCTTTGCGTTGCAATAATATTTCAGCTTGTTTTTTAGTAGCTACAAATCCACGGATGCTTCCTTCTACTGTACGAATCAGAGCTTGCATCAAATCTTTATCACTGATAAATTTGAAAGCCACATTTTTAATCGATTCTTCATCCTGATTGATGACAGAATACAGCAACATACTTTTAAAATAAACATTCGCCTGGTCTAAGGTAACAGCCTGAAACTCTAACTCTACAGAGCGGTTCTGAATGCTGATTGTTTTAAAAACCTGCTCCAGAATGGGCAATTTAAAATTCAGTCCCGGGCGAAGTATCCTGCGATATTTTCCAAACATAGTAATCACAGCAATAGAACCTTGGTTAACTGTAACTAATCCGCTAAAAACAATAAACGCCAAAACTATCACCCACCAAAAATCAAGTAGGAAATTCATATGAAATATTTTAATCTAAGTTAAGTAATAAATGAGTCGTTACATCATTAATAATATTACACTATCCATGTAATTCCCAAACTTGTACTAACTCAATCAGTACCTTAACCGCTTGCTCCATATCGTTCACCCCAATCCATTCATGCTTGCTATGAATTGCTTGCATACCTGTAAAGATGTTGGCACAGGGCAAACCCATAAAACTCAATCTACTGCCATCTGTCCCCCCTCTAATCGGCTTATTGTGCATGGATATGCCTAGTCTGCTATAAGCTTCTTTGGCATATTCACTTACTGTAGAATGCTGATCCAAAATTTCTTTCATATTGCGATACTGTTCCTTTACCTCGAACTGCATACTTGCTTTTGGGTGATTCAACAATACTGATTCTGCAATACTTTTTAACCTTTGCTCATATACTATTAATTGATTGCTATCAAAATCGCGAACGATAAATTCTATTACAGATTTTTCTGACCCACCTTCAAAAGAAACCGGATGCACAAATCCTTCTTTACCTGAAGTTGTTTCAGGACTCCATCCATCTTTAGGTAATGCAGCTAAAATCTCTCCGCCAATTTTCAATGCATTTACCAATTTATTTTTCCCATCACCTGGATGCGCAATTACTCCTTGAATAGTAATAATTGCAGCATCTGCACTGAAGGTCTCATCTTCAAAATCGCCCAAAGCACCACCATCTAGGGTATATCCATAATCGGCTCCCAACTTTTTCATGTCCAATTTCTCGGTACCTCTACCTACTTCTTCATCAGGAGTAAACAAGATACGAATAGTGCCATGTTTTAACTCAGGATGTTGCATCAGATAATTTGCCAGATCCATGATAATAGAAACACCTGCTTTATCATCCCCCCCTAACAATGTTTTGCCACTTGCTGTTATAATCGTTCCATTTAAATGTTTCAACAAGTATGGATATTTAGAACTAGTAATTAATTGTGAGGGATCATCAGGTAAAATAATATCAGTTCCTTTATAATCAGCATGTACCAAGGGTTTCACATCTGTTCCACTGCAATCAGGAGCAGTATCAACATGCGCACAAAAACAAATAGTAGGAATTTGTTTGGCACTATTGGATGGAATGGTAGCATACACATATCCATACTCATCCGCATGCGCATCTTGTAGACCCATTGTCAGTAATTCAGAAGCTAATAACCTTGAAAGGGTCTTTTGTTTTTCAGTACTTGGATTCGAAAGACTATTGGGATCGCTTTGTGTATCAATTTGTACATAACGTAAAAATCTTTCCATCACAGTAAAAACAGATTCAAAAGGCATTTCGATAATTTAATGCAAGATAGTGTTTGCAAACCGGGTACAAAAAAAGGCAAAAATCAAAATTCAAAATTCAAAAAAAAAGCCTCTGATTTCTCAGAGGCTTTCTCAATATTAGATTCGATTAAGGCATAATGATCAAGCTTTTTGCATCAATAGCAACTAATTCTAAATCAAAGATTAGGTCTTGTCCAGCTAAAGGATGATTAGCGTCTAAGATTACTACTTCATCACGAACATCAACAATCACTACTGGAAAATTTTGTCCAGAGCCATTGCTCATATTTAATTGCATTCCTACTTCTGCAACCATGTCTGCAGGAAATCGGTCTTTCGGAAATTCCATAATCATATCTTCCTGTTTAGGGCCATAGGCTTCAACATTAGGAATATGAATCGTTTTTTTCTCACCAACTACCATTCCGGTAACACCATCATCAAATCCTGGAATCACCATTCCACTACCCACTTCAAATTCCAATGGTTCGCGACCCTCAGAAGAGTCAAATGTAGAACCGTCGGTCAATTTACCATGATAATGCACTTTTACAGTATCACCTTTTTTAACTTGTTGCATGTTTATTATTTGTAATTGAAAAATGTGGAGCTCAGTTTACGGTAAGGAATTCCGATTTCCGGGGCAAAAGTACAATCCTAAAACAAAAATCCGGAAGTATTTTTAGTTAACTTTCGGCTAAAAGAAAGTTTTAATGAAGAAATCAATATTTGGCTTTACCTGCCTCCTATTTGTTTTAATGGTAAATGCACAAAACAATACTACAAAAGCAATAAAACCGATCAAACCCGCAGCTTATAGAACTGAAGCCTATTTACCTCTGCTCAAGAATAAAAGGGTTGGCATATTTGCAAACCATACAGCCACCATTGGCAACATCCATTTAGTAGATTCACTTCAGAAATTAGGGGTTAACATCGTTGTTGCATTTGCACCAGAACATGGTTTTAGAGGTAAGGCTGATGCCGGAGAAGATATCAATAATTATAAAGACGCTGCTACAGGTATTCCGGTTATTTCTTTATATGGAAAGAAAAGCTACCCATCAGCTGAAGATTTAAAAGAAGTAGATATTTTGCTTTTCGACATACAAGATGTGGGCTTGCGCTATTACACTTATATTTCTTCCTTACAGCAGTTCATCGAAACTGCTTTTGAAAACAATAAGCCATTGATAATTCTTGATCGACCAAATCCGAATGGTTTTTATGTAGATGGTCCAGTTCTGGATACTGCTTACAAAAGTTTTGTGGGCATGCAGCCAATCCCAATCGTTTATGGAATGACCATTGGAGAATATGCCACCATGATTACCGCTGAAAAATGGCTTGCCTCTAAAGCCAATGAAAAGTATGCCAGCTTTGATGTAAAGGAAAAACGCGCACACCTGATTGTAATTCCCTGTGAAAATTATACGCATCAATCAAAATACATTTTACCGATTAAACCTTCTCCCAATTTACCAGACATGAGCTCCATTTACTGGTATGGCAGTACTTGTTTTTTTGAAGGTACTTCTTTAAGCGAAGGCCGTGGAACCGATCATCCATTTGCCATATTTGGATCACCCTTACTTCCATCATCACTTTATTCATTTACACCTACCAGTAGAGAAGGTGCTAAAGAACCTAAATTAAAAGACCAAATTTGTTTTGGTTGGAACCTTTCCGGAACGCCCGAAAATGTATTAAAACAGATAGATCATAAAGTACAGATCCAATGGATCATTAAAGCCTATCAACAATTTCCGAATAAAGATGCTTTTTTCTTAAAACCCGCAACTGATAAACCTACTGCTTATTATTTCAACAAATTAGCCGGCAATAAAGAATTAATGGAACAAATTAAAGCCGGAACATCAGAGGCCGACATCAGAAAAAGTTGGGAGCCAAAACTGCATGCATTTAAAACCATCAGAAAGAAATATTTACTCTACCCCGATTTTGAGTAGCTAAGTTTATCTTCGCATCATGAATGCTGGCAAAGAAAGAAAAACATTACAGGATTTGCGTATCGTATTTATGGGGACGCCTGAATTTGCGGTTGGCTCTTTATCTGCTTTGGTGGAGGCGGGTTGCCAAATAGTTGGCGTCATAACTGCTCCTGATAAACTGGCGGGCAGGGGTATGAAATTAACTGAGAGTGCTGTAAAAAAATATGCAGTTGAAAAGGGATTATATATACTTCAACCAGAAAAATTAAAGAACCCAGATTTTATTGCTGCATTAAAAGCTTTAAATGCAGATTTACAAATTGTAGTGGCTTTTCGAATGCTTCCGGAAATAGTATGGGA
>Ga0194037_1001084_pt1 | contig 20284 bp, 17 predicted proteins | sample JunL306m_MetaG_FD_148653 | JGI IMG/M metagenome (GOLD analysis project Ga0194037, IMG submission 148653) | Anoxic zone freshwater microbial communities from boreal shield lake in IISD Experimental Lakes Area, Ontario, Canada - Jun2016-L304-6m | ecosystem: Environmental > Aquatic > Freshwater >...
ATGGCAGCCATTTCTAATGCCGCAGTGCATGAATGTGTAAGGAGGGTTTTATAGGAACCAGTCAACTCTTCTAGCCATTTTTGGCATCTTTTTGTAAAATTCCCATCACCAGCAATCTGGCCGAGAGCGTGAGCTTGGGCGATATACCAAAGTTCCTTACCACAAAGATAAGGTTTATTAAAAGGAATCATATTCTTAATTAACTATAATTATTTAACAAATGGCGGAATATTTATCAATAGTTGTGAGTATACAGTTGCAAATGAAAGGCTAAAAAAGCAACATTTTGCAGTATTTCCTAAGATGGTCACTCTTGAGGATGTTCAAACCAAAACCATATTGGCGTTCCATATTTTGAAGCTGAACTTCAACCTAATTTATTTAAGTAAATACCTTGGCATTGGCACTAGAAATTAACATTTGCTTCTTAACATGCGCTCTTTATCATCAAGTACATAAAGTAAAAATTTTTTTTGTTCAAAATTATTGTGAGCATACTTAATTGCTGCTTTTCCAAATCTTAACCGTTTGACAGTGTCGTTCAAAAGAATTTGCAAGGCCACTGAAATTGCCTTTGAATTTTTGACTGGAACAACGAGACCGGTTTCATCATGGCGCATGGCATCTATTGGACCTGGGATGTCGGTAACAACAACAGGTACTCCCATTGCCTCAGCTTCGACGATAACTAACCCAAACCCTTCACGGTAGCTTGGCATTGAAAATATATCCATACATGCCATATATTGTGGGATTTCAGTATTGGGTGGAATATGTAATACCTGATTCGATGAAGCTACCCAATCCCGTAAATTTTTATCTATGGTATCGTAAAAATGTTTATCGCCTATAAGCATCAATCGTGCTTGGGGCATATCATTAAAAAAACTCTGACAAGCAGTTATGAGTTCGTTAACTCCTTTATCTCGTCGAATTGAACCTACAAAACCAATGACCAGATGATTAGGATCAAGACCTAGCTGCTTTCTATATTTTTTTCGCCAGTCTTCTTTTTGGTTTATATCGAATCGTTCGAGATTTACTCCACAGGCACTTCCATTCCAAATTAACCTACCTTTGGATTTTGAATAAAGTTTTTCTTTAATGGAGAATTCTAAATTACTTAAGCTGTCGGGCTCAATTATGGTCGAGCATCGACAACACCACTTCTCCAAAAGTTTAAAAAAACGTTGTTTAAGCCCTTCAAAACCAACGTAACGAATACCCCACTGTGCATAAAGTCTTACAGGAACACGAGCTAACCTTGCTGCTGTGCTTGAATAAAAAGCTGCATTGGGGGTTGAGTATTGGACAATATCGAATCGTTCGCGTTTAAATATGTTGTATAGAGTAATAATTGACCTTGGCAGACCAAACAGATCAATACCTCGTTTGAAGGGTAATGGGATATATTTTACACCTGCAGGTAGTTCATTAAATATGTTTGAGTCTGAGGAGCAGATCCAAGTAACTTCCCAACCGTTTCGAAGAAGATATTCTGCTTGGGGCCTTACAAAGGTTTTTAACGTAATCGGCAATGTTGTAACAAAACAAATTTTTTTACTTACCGAGGGGGGAGACATATTCATTGTTTGTTCTATATCAACTGAATTCTCTAACTAAATCTCCTATCGCATTTGGCATTGGCTTCGAAAATCTGAACCCAAGATCAGAAACTATTTTATCTGAAGGATATTTTGTGCGATTGACTAATGCGTCAATGCGCGATGGAGTTAAGGGTATATTCAAACGCGCCTCAAAAAGAGTAATTAATAACCGAATAATCGGTTCAGGAATTCGTAACCATGGTGGTGGGACTCTGAGGACGCTAGCAATTATGATAATCATATCTTCCAAAAAACAGTCGCAGGAAAGATTATATATCTGCCCACAGGCTTTGGGGTTAACGGCGCAGGTGATTAACGATGATACTACATCATCCACATGAATATAGGTTGCTATTGCACCAGGTTTACCTACATAAAAAAATAAACCACGCTTAACCATCTGGATCAAGCCTCGTAATGACTGATTTGTCATGTTTGGACCAACAACATTTGATGGCCTAACAATAGAATATGTAATGGAACCACTTAAACCTGCCTGGATAACAAGTTCATCAGATCTTGTTTTTGTTATTTCATAATCGCCAACAGGTCTTGTCGGTGAAGTTTCCGTTACTATTCGACTATTATGTTGTTTTTTATCTTGCGGGGGACCATAGGCGCCAACACTACTGAGTTGAACCCAATGTATCTTTTGTCTAGTTCGTTCTTGGACATTCAATATTTCCTTAAGTAAACGGTCTGTTCCACCAATATGCAATAAATTCATTGCGACAACATTGTGAATCTCCCCTGCACAGTGAAAAAGGACATCACAACCAGTTAAAAATTGAAATAAAGAGCAATCCGGGGATGTCAAATCTCCAGTCACAACTTGAACTCCTTCTGGAAATATGATGTTATGATGACGAGTGAGTACCCTTATTGAATAACCTTGGAGAACAAGAGTCTTCACTAATGACCTACCGATAAATCCATTTGCTCCTGTGACACAAACTTGCAATTTATTCATGGTAGTAATAAAACAAAAATATCATGACACTGAAGCAATGCTATTTCGAGCTTCCCATGCTTCAGTATAGCGTCCATTTTGCTTTAGAAGATCATCGTGTGATCCTGATTCGATGATTTTACCGCCTCGCATGATATGAATAATGTCTGCATGCATGGTTGTTGCAAGACGGTGACTGATAATGAGAACAGTAGTTCCTGCAGCAAGGTCACGGAATCGCGAAAACCAGCTTGCTTCAGCCCATACGTCCAGCATACTTGTGGGTTCGTCAAGTATGATAAGTTTAGCCTGTCGGAGAAATGCTCTTGCGAGGGCTACCCGTTGCCACTCTCCTGAACTTAACTCTGCACCTCCGAACCATTTGCCAAGCACTGAATCAAATCCTTCGGGAAGGCGCGTTATAACATCATATGCTCCTGCAGCTTCTGCTGCTGCTTCGATAGTCGCACTGGAATGCTGCCCAGTAATATCACCATGTGTAATGTTTTGTGATGCTGTAACATGATAGCGCACTGGCTCTTGAAATAAAACGGTAATCTGCCGGCGCCAATCTACTTGCCGAAACTTTCTGATATCTATTCCATCAACTGTAACTTGCCCTTTATCTGGGTCATAAAACCTGCAGAGTAATTTAATGAGGGTCGTTTTACCTTCGCCATTTTCACCAACGATGGCTGCAATTTCTCCAGCTTTAAGCGTAAGATCAAAATTCTGAAGCACTTGCCGCTCACTTTCGGGATAGCAAAAATCTATATGTTCAAACTTAACGCCCTCTGTTAAAGCAGGAACAGAAAGTGGATTTGGTGGATCACAAACTTTAGGAACTGTGCCCAAGAGATCAAAAAGATTTTCAAGGAAAAGAACGTTTTGATAAATTTCACCGGTATTACTCAAGAGGTTAACCATGAGACGCTGCCCCTGACCAAAAGCCTGATAGAAAAGTACAATATCACCGACGCTTGCCGTTCCAGCCATGGTACGCAAGATCATCCAGATCATTGAGAAAGCTGTGGTTACAAGAGCAAGGGTTCCTGCCAAGAGTTCTGCGAGTAATTTGCCTTTTTGTAGTCCAATTTTCTCGTTTCTGAGTTTCACCCGCAAGTTTTGGTAGGATGAGCGATAGTGCCCTCCTAAATCAAAAAGCCTTATCTCCTGGGCTGATTCGCGCAATGTGAGTAACCAGTCGTAATATTGGCAACGTCGTTCCTCAACCGTATTTTTTAACCGCCATTCGTTTAAGCGCACCGCATAGTTCAAGATAACCCATAATGCAGGCAAGGCTCCTGCCAAAAGCAGAAATGGAACAAAGATAGAATATGAAAAGAGCAGAACCAGCATTCCTGTCAGGGTAATTGCATTCTGAACAAGACTTCCCATCCCTTTCATGAGCATAAGTGGACGGTGTATTGCATCAACACGAACTTGGTGCAGACGATCATAATAGTCAGGTGAATCGTAAAAACTTAAATCCACATTAACCGAATGATCATGAATTAATCCGGTCATATAGTCTAGGATATTTTCACTCTGTATGGTACTTACCCACTGTTCGGCGCTACTTAGGATTTTATCAACTATGAGCAATACTCCTAGTATTAAAAAAGGTAGAGCAAAATCGAAGGTAAGAATATGGGAAACACCGCTTTGACGGGTAATCACAGTCAAAAAGTTTACGACATGCCTTGTCATGGCAACTATTGCTACAGGAAGAAGACCTTGAACAATAAGGAGAATCAGCCATGCAATCATCCACATTCCTGACGCCTGCCAGATGAGGTGCATCGTCTTTGGTATGTATGGTGCCTGCTGACGTAATTTTGCAAATTTTGTTAGCAGATTGTTCTTATTCATTATATCTCTTTGTGCCAGGCGATACTTAGGGGATGCCACAGTCGTTGCAGGAATACGCGCCATTTAGGGGCGTTCTGAAGTCCATAGCGCAAGGTGAACCAAGTGTTGTCAGGTACAAGGGTACGCCATAAAAGCCATAAAGCTTCAAATGGATTATCTACAAGTGCAAAAAGAAAAAGAAACCTTATCGGACTTTCTCTAATTACTAAGCCATTACATATACCTTCTGGGGTAATAAATCTTTCTAATACCGATCTTCGTAAAGCTGAGGGTTGAAGCGTATTCAGTGGAAGTGTTTGTTCAGGATCACCAAAAACTAACTCAAGCATTCTGAGAACAAGCCACATAGCTGTTTCAACATGCCACTCCTTTGCACGTCCAGCCAAGCATGCCCAATCAACACTCAATTTTTTACGTACCATATCTAGGTCAAGCAAGGTCCTTAAGCCTGACATTGACATCTGGTGATTAACCGCAAGGTGGATAGCAATATGGATAATTGTATCTTCGGCGGTAAGCTGTCGCACTTTATCACTCTTGTATGGCAACGACCTTTGCCAGATATCCAGTTCAACTATCCCTGACGCATGGCGTAGCCATTCACCTGGATAAATAGTCCAATGAAGTTCTACCATTGGTGCGCCAGACTTGAAAAACTGGATTTCTCCAATTAGTTCTTCCTGCAATTCTTTTGGCCGATCTTTTCTTGATGAACTGGACAAATAACCAAGTGATTTCATTGCTTTCTTAGCAACTTCTATATCTGCGCGATCTACCCAAAGATCGACATCGCCCATACCACGTAGTGCAATATTTCCATAAACCGCTTCGCCAAGCCATGCACCTTTTACAGGAATAACTGTGATGGAGAAATTCTCAAACGCAATTAGAATTTTTTTAAGTTCATTGAATTTTATTGTGCTCTGAACTACGCTTGCAAGATGAATACTGCGAATACTTTCAAAGATTACGGACGGAGGAACTATGAGTTGGGCTTTAATTGCGGTATACAACATCTGGGAAACACCGTTATTAGCCGCCAAATGGATAAGATCTTCCCATTCATCAATAGAAAGTGTTCTAATATTTTCAACATTACCTGAGAGCAGGGCAACAAGTCGCGCTGCATCCTGAGTAAGAAAACTCTTTTGTATTGTGCTCATCCAGCTGAATTGTCTTCTTGAATTGCAGCTGCTCTTGCACGGGCTACCTGACAAAAATACTCAATCGATGTATCGAGATCTCCTGTTTCGAGGTAAGCATGCGCAGGACACCAGAGGCAAAGATTGACAATGGGGCAGATTCGACAATGATCCAGATACTCTGGCCTATTTGAACGCATGTTGCACACTTTAGGCACAAACTCTTCCCATGCTTCTCGGAGAGAGCCTGCTCTTAAATCGTAAACCGTTTCTGGAGCACAGAGCGAGGAACAAAGACGAAACTTACCATCATAACTAATATCAAAACTCCCTTTGCCCAGACCACATCGAAAAAGAAGGTCACCATCATTCTGTGCAAATTCCTCAATGATAAGAACGGAACACCCTTTCTGAAGTATGGAAAACCGCTCTTCGTCAGCCTTCTCAAGAGCTACAATTTCCTCAGGTGTAAGTCGTTCAGACTTAATCATCAAGTTACGCTTTTCATTGTGGTCAAGTCGAAGATGAAGCTGAGGATCAAATCGAAAATAGTCTTTAGTGTGGGCTCGGCAGAATGCGGCAATTGCGGGAAGTTCGAGATAATTTGATCGCATTGCTATAGCCTTAAGGCGAACTTTAATGTTAGCTTCTATGAGCCTGTTCAAACCGTTTGAAAAAGAGGCAAATGAACCAATACGACCAGTAACACGTTCGTAGGATTCCTGTGTTGCACCGTACACAGTAATTTCAATATCTCGAGGTGGGTATTTTTGGAATAGTTCGACATGCTCTTCACGAATCAGTGTTGCATTTGTAAAAACAGAAACCAGTAACCCCTTTCTTTTTAAAAGCAAGTATATATCCTGGAAATCATCGCGAATAAGCGGTTCACCGCCAGTTATAAGTACCCAAATAGCTCCCAGTGCTATAGCCTGATCGGCAATGGTATCGATTTCAAGCAAAGTCAGCTCTTTTGAACGAGCATCCTGATCAGCTACAGAAAGATTTATATAACAATGTGAGCAATCATTGTTGCACCTAGGCGTAATTTCAAGGTTAAAAGAAAAAGGTCTATGATGCTTGTTCATTTTATCCCAGAGTGCAAAATCCTGGATTTTTATATTTTTAATCTGAGTCATAAAGTTAGATGATTTTTAAAACCATTTTCCTAATAAAGGTTTTATTAATGGCCAAATTCGTCTCATCAATATCGGTAACAAACCGTGTTGAGATAACCAGGCAATTATAATTCGTTCGAATCCAATACCAAGCCATACTTTTTGACCACAATGTTCAACACATGCAACTCGACCAATGATACTAGAGAAAGGTACTCGTCCATCTGAATCTGAAATGTTATCGCCTTTTATTAGATATCCTGCTTGTGAGATATTAATAATTCTATGTACCGTCAGTTTTTCGCTAAAGGGATTTACGAAGGCTACTACATCTCCTCTTCGAAGGGGTATGGCAACAGGCTCAATGGTAATGACATCACCATCACGTATAAAGGGTGTCATGCTTATACCTGGAGCTGTAAAGCGGAAAGGAATATTCTTTTTTAGTACAGATTCCATAACCCCGGCAAAAGTTAAACCCGGGATAGTATGCAAGTCCAGTTTTGTATAAACGTATTTGCTTGCACTCAATGACACTGGTCAAAATGTTTCATTTTTATTCCTGACCAACTACAATCTTACGGCTTGTAAGTTCTTCCATAAGCCCAAGTACGTCATGCTCTATCATGTCTATATCTGCATTGAACTCGTGTGATAGCTCCACAGCTATATCACTAAGTGTTTTTTTCCCATCTAGACGAAGCCAAATAGCTTTGCCTGTTTCGTTCATTGTATAGAGTTCATCGTTTGAATCACCAATTCCGGCAACAAGAGGAACAATAATAAGTTCATCTTCAATAACTCGAGCAACAACATCCTCGGAAGGCATAAAAATTGAACTAGGTTTGATATCCACAGCAATTCTCCTCTTAATATTATTAAAAAAACTATCTGTTAAATATTTTCAGTTTGTAAACTAACCAACTGTACTATTTATCTCCACAAAACGTTTGACCCTTTCTTTCCAATCCTCTACATCCCATGCGCTCTCGCTTACGCTGAGTAAACCAAGGAACCTTGCCTGAGCATGAGCAATTTCGCAAAAGTATTCTATTGGGGTGTCGAGCGTTCCATACTCTACCCACGATTTTGCCGGACATTGCTCACAAAGACCCTTAAGAAAGCATCGAGCACATCGGCGAAGGTATTCGGGATTTTTAGCCTTAGTCTCTCGTATAAATGGAAATGACTCCTCGATAGCTTTCTTCAGACTTATTTTGTTGAGATCGATAACGGTATCGGTTCTTCGCATAGGAAGACATAATTGCGCATGGCCATAAGCATCAATACAACAGCTTCCTTGACCAGCACCACAGAGAAAAAGTTTATCCCCTGGTGGTCCAATAAAATTACCACAGAAACGAACCATATCTGCTATATAATATGGATTGCGAGCAAACATAGCAACCGTATCCTCAGGTGTTACCCTAAGCTTAGCAATTCGTTCATTTTTAGTTTGGTCGTCCCTTCTTGAGCGAAGTTCAAAATTCATTGAATAGCCAGGTTTGGCATCCATCGAAGGAATAGTCTCAGCCCAAGCTTCGAAGGCCTCCTGATCCTCCTTTAAAAAATAAAGCAATGGGCCTTTTACAATAAATGGAACTTTGTACTGTAACAACAGATCAACACCTTGACGAAACTCCAAAAAGGACCCAGAACAACCTGAAACGACATCATATGATTCAGAACTCATACCGTAAACCGAAACCTCAATCTCTCTGCCGGGTGGAAACTTTGCAAAAAGACCCGCAAGACTTGGTGTAATAAGTCGAGCATTTGTAAATAAAATAACCTGCATACCAAGGCGTCGAGCGAAAAGGTAGATTTCTGCAAAATCCTTTCGAAGAAGTGGTTCGCCACCTGTGAACTTGACAGTAAAACAACCCAGATTTGCTGCTTCAGTCAGTATTCTTTTGACTAATTCAGTGTCCATCTCTCTTAAGAGACTTCCTTCATCATTCTCAGGTTGGTTAATACAGCAATGAATGCATCTATTATTACATCTCTCAGTGAGCTCAATATCTATTTTTGCTAAAAGTATATTTTTGCTATGTAAAAAATTGAATTCATGTGGCTGGAGTTTTTTAACGTAGGGCATCAGTTGTCCATTGGGTCATTCAAAAGTGAAGAGGATGAAGACTAAACTTTCTCGTTATTGTCAAGCATTATCATTTTTTCTATTTCGCCAACAATCAGTCCACTTTTATCGAAACGCATAACATAGGATGGGACTTCTTTAACCATCGGATCAATAAGATCTAAGGTCTTCTTCCACCAATCAGCAGTAATTAAAGGTTGGATAACACAAGCAAGAAGTCTTGATAATATTTGTCTGGTATCGGTAAGCTGAATAAGCGCATTCTCGGTTGCTTGTTCTATAAAACAAATAGCGCGGAAAGGGGCATTGGCAGAGGAGACAAATGGAACATCGCCATGGCTCCAAGTACCGAAAACCTGCCAACCATCACCAATGCGACGGACAATATTGCGGTCGTCACATAATATTTCGACCTGCATATTCCTTTTTGAACCTTCATCTATCAATAAATTTGTAATAGTTGATTTACCAGCATCGGAGTGACCTACAAATAGAACTCCAGCACCATTTATAATAGCCCCAGCAGAGTGTAAATAAAAACCCTGTCGATCGGCAAGAAGTCTTGCAATAATGATCTGGTCTGTTGGAAACATAGTCAAAGAATGAACATCCCCGTCCCGCCAAACCTTTTCCCTGACGTCATCGTTATATATAAGAGCAGTCTTATGGTCTGCTGTAATTATTGCTAGGCGATAGGGTAATGTATCATCCTTTTGAGCTGAAATACCGAGGTAAATATAATCTTCGTTCTTTCTGTATATAGCCCATGGAGGAATACGAACAAGCTCCTTACCAAGATTTTGCCCCTTAAGATCGGGCAAACCAAAATGGTGAGTAATGTTAACTGTATCATCATCAGGAGTATCGACTCGAAAAGAGGAAAACTTTTTGTTAAAGGTATTATCGTCAATGGGCAGATCACTCTCAACCCTGATGGTTATACCTGCAATTTTGTAAAAACGACGATGATTACTTAACCAATCGTCCTTTAAACGTTTGCTTTCTAATGTAATTTCGCAGAGGTATTCTATAGGGGCTGAAAAGCGACCGTGCTCCAACCAACTGTATACTGCACACCAACGGCATTCAGACCGTAAATCGCATAAGCCGCACTTCTCATTGTACTCGTTACTTTCAAACTTTTTCTCTGAGAGGGATGGTATAAAAACCTCCCAACCTTCACGAACAGTTCCCTTACGCAAATCATAGAGCATAGAAGGGTCTTTTAAAAAAGAACAGAAAGACATATATCCATAAGGGTCAACATTGAAATCACGTCTGTTAGCAATACAACTTGAAAAGATGTTTCCTTCACTAGATTTATGTCCGCATTGATGGCCTGAAAAATTCTCTGTATAAAAATCTTGTTTATCAAGTTCCGCCACTACTTTAGGATCTAGTCTTTGCCTTGAAATCTCGGCATTTATCAAAGGATCACGGGAGGAGGAAAGATATAACCAGGAAGCACCTATACGCACATGAGGACTTAGAGATTGCGCAAGTTCTTTCATTTTTTCCCATTCATGCCAGTTATCTTTCATAGGAATAAGCTGCACTATAAAACCTGCTCCAGCTTCCTTAAGATACCTAAATCCTTGCATAAGCTGTTCAAAACCACCTGGGTTGCGCGTTACATGGTCGTAAGTTTCCTTTGTGGCACCATAAAGTGCAACTAATTTAGCTCCCTTGCGAGTGAGCATCCGAGCTATATGTGGTGTAATAAGAGTACCGTTAGTATTAAGAGTATATGAAACTGCTTTACGGGTTATGTAGTCAAAAATCTCAAGAAAATCAGACCTTAACATCGGTTCACCACCCGAGATATTCCATTGCTTTGTTCCTAAATTTCTTGCCTCATCTACAATACGAATAATTTCACTAGAGGACAGTTCTGTTCTCATCCCTATAGCTTCAGGATGGATTCTAAGCCAACAATGAAGGCAGTTGTTGTTACATCGATAAGTTAGAGAAATACTAGCTTCAAGAGGAAGACGATAGTCAAAGAGTTGTTTCTTCTGCATCGTAAATGGGGGGGCTTTGAATGGCATATATATCCTTAAATACGATAACGCATATTGATATTAAATATTAAAGACAATATTACGCAACAATAGAAGAATATAATTAACAAAACTTTACTAACTGATTTATAAACTGAATCAGCTATTCTTTTTTCTTTTAAGTAATAAAACTCAAATTTACAATCTCATAGATTAATTGTTAATTATCCTACATGTCAATAGTTCTAAACATTATAGTTAATTTATAAATCAAGAACAGGTTTGAGACTGACAAGGATATGGGCAAGATGTATAACAATCTGTAGAAAAAGAATTTTTGTGATGGCCAGAATCTTCAGATTCACCTTTCCAATGCATACATCCATTTTTATCGTTGTTCTGTGCTGCGCCTGAATTAAGATTTTTGCAGTTTCCATTTCCATGATGAATAAGAAGTTCCTCAGGTCTTCCTTTTACTAGAACTATCATCTGAGGAGTTATCCAACAGCTTTGTGTGTTTTCCATGGTAATTTTCCGTTTGGTTATTTGTAAAAAAATATCCCCTTTTTAGGTTCTTTAATTATTGATACTATTTTATGACTCTTCATCAGCTGAATACTCATATTTTCCATACCCATATTTTTTATATGCGTAACGATTGGTTTTACGTGAATCTATTAGAGCAACACCGAGAATTTTGGTTCTTAAATAATGATTAATGGCATATTCTTTTAATGGTTTCCTATCTGTATAATCTAGTCTTGCTACAAGTAATATACCATCCACAGCATAAGCTAACTGGGCAGCATCACTTAAAAATAAAGGTGGGCAATCAAAAAGCACTTTGTCAAATTGTCCTTCCATTTCTTTTATTAAATCTTGCATTTTTGATGATCCAAGAATTTCATTGGGATTAGGTATACCTTTGCCTGCCGAAAGAATAGTTAAGTTTTCATTAGAGGTATGTTGATAATAACTTTCGTCTATTTTGTGTTTTTCGCTAAATAAGTAATCAGTAAGTCCATTGGCTCTTTTAACGTTGAAGATTTTATGCTGTGAGGCGCGTCGTAAATCACAATCGACTATAAGAGTTTTTTTCCCTATTAGAGCAAAAGCCATTCCTAAATTAGCACATACTGTTGACTTGCCTTCGCTCATTGCAGCACCGGAAAGAAGTATGGTCTTGAGTGGTGTTTCGACCTTACTGTAATCAAGAGCTGTACGAAGAGTTCTTAAACTTTCAGCAAATCCAGAAGATAACTGATCGGTTATCATTGGATAGGCAGGTTCTTTTTCTTTTGATGTTGTGCCGTAAAAAGGTATTTGGTTTTTTGAAGATGATTTTTTTATAGTACTTGAAAAGTTACTTTTTTTACCTACCCGTGGAAGGGTAGAAAGTATTGTTATTCCATAATTCTTAAAAAACATATCATCCTTAACAGTATCGTCTATCTGTTCTGCTATAAATGCATATAGAGATGCAAGTACAAGGCCAACCAATGCACCTAAGCCTATTGCTCTTATAATTTTACTAGATTTTTGATTATAAGGAGTTACTGGACGATCAGCAGGAGCTACAACAGAAACAATACCAACTTCAGATCCAAGTCTTATTCGGTTTTCATCAAGTTTCTCTTTAAGGAAAACATATGTTTTACCAACAACATCAAGATTTCGTTGCAGTGTAGTGTATTCTTGCAACTTCTTTGGTAGGAATTTTACTTGGGATTCATATGTTTTCTTTTGTTTACTTATTTCGTTCGCACTATAGGTTAGAAGATTACGCTTTCTTTCAGCTTGGAGTTTGTCCGAAATAAGATCAAAGTTATATTTTTGAGCCCTTCCTGCATAACCAATTTCACCGGCAATTTTACTTCTGCTAATCTGTTCGTACCTTGCTTTCACAACGTCAAGTTGTTGTTTTTTTGCTTTTGAATCTGAATTATCGTTACCTTTTTCACTAATAAGTCGAATATACTCTGTTTCACGAGCTTTAATATCTTCTAGTAATGAACTTAGCTTTATATTTACATTATGCGCTATACGTGAACTAAGCTCTTTATCTGCATCTGTAAGTTTATTTTCTAAAAAATTAAGATTGTTTTGTGATATATGATATTCCGCCATTATATCATTATACTTGGCGTCTAAATCGGTTAGTCGAACAAGTAATTGCTGAACGTTACCGGTAGGCTCATATATTTCATTTTCAGCCATATATTTCGATAGGGCTTTTTGCGCCTCAATAACTAAAGGCTCTTGATCATGTAAAAGTTGAGTTATATACTTGTTTGCCTGTATATATTTTTCCGAGTTTCTTTTAACATCTGTATCTTTGTAAACCTTTAGCAGTGTATTTGTCAATAAAACGGCCTCATCTTGAAATGGGCTCGAAACTGATACTTTTAATAAATTTGTTTCCGGAATTGACTCCAAATTAATTCGTTGAGTAAAATCAACAGCATACTCCCTTAAATTTTCGTTAGAATACTTTGAAATACCCAATTCAAGATTACTATCATTGTCTATTAATTTAACAACGAACCCAGGTAAAATATTTTCAACTCTTGAATTATATTTTTTATTACCAAATAATTCAAGAGTTTCTCTTCTATTAGTACTGCTAAGTTCTCTCACTGCAAGTTCAGCAATTGGCATAGAACTTAGAAGCACAATATCTTTTGTTAATGTCTTCTCGTCAATATCTGGCCTGAAATATTCAGGTGCGTACAAGCTATTTGTATTATTAATCATTATAAACGATTCCGCACGATAATCCGGAGGCTGAATCCAATGAATAAACCATGCTACAAAAATGGATAACAAAAAAATTATAAGAATACCATACTTTCTCCTGTCGAAGATAGATAGTATATCCTTGATTTGTAATTCCCGCTCAACAGTTTGATCGTCATCAAGCTGGACATTATGTTTTATTTGTTTTTCAGACATTGCAGCAGGTTTTCTCTATTGTTACATATTTTTAATATAATACCAGCCAGTAACGCCGGTAACAGCAACCCCAAACAATCTGGTAATCTTTTCCAAGCTAAGCCCTTTTTCAGGAATTATAATAGTATCGTTTGGCTTAAAAATCATAAATGAAGACCGATCTCCCTTTGCAAAAAACTGACTTATATCAACAATATAACCCTGCTTTCCATTAGTATCCGGTTCCTTGCGTGCCACAAGTACTCTTTTTTGATTTGCACTTTCTTTTAGACCACCTGCGAGGGTAAGGATAGTCGCAAAATCAGCATCTTCCTGCACCACAATTTGACCAGGACGATTAACGTTACCAAGAACATTAAGAATCATAAGAATGTTTCCATGATCATCGGTAAAATATGAATTCTGAATTAATGGATATGTAGGACCAGGCAAAACATATCCTGATCTATCAACCTTATCCGATGATTCTGAAAAATCATAGCTTGATTTAGCATTCGTAGCACCCGAACCAATTGTACTATAAAAAGCGGCAAATGCGGAAGTGTTAACGCACGATAAAGCAAGAAACTGCAACAAAACAGTTACAGTAGCTAGTTTTTTTAATCTGTGCATATCAATGACGTTATCTTTATATAAACAATGAAAAAAAACAACTAACCTCTCTCTTCAAAATTAAATTCCAAACTAAAAATTAAATACGGATAATAAATAACGCAAAGCGGCCTTCAGTTACACATGAAGATTACACCTTATTCCTTAACAGTATTTTTTTATAAAAATAAATATAAATGACCTTTTTACAATTAAATAAGAGGTAAATATTGATAATATATTCAATTTCTGTATCGCCATATATTTGTATCCAGTAAAAATATATGTTTTATTAATCTTTACAATCGCAACAATCAAAAAACTTTATATATCACTATTTACAGCAAAAAGATCCCTTTAGTTGTGTTTATAAATGTGTAGTCAGGAATCTTTTTGCTGTAAATCATTTTTTTAGTTACGTGCTGCTCTCTGTAACGTATAATCCTTTTCAGCCATCTGAGGTTTCTCCTGAGGCTTCTCCATAGGCTTCTCCTTATCTTCATCCCTAGGAGCGGCAACTAATGCTGGAGGTGCAGGAGTAGATTTAGGTATGGCTGAATAAGTTTGTCCCACAACAGTATAAGCATCCGCATAAACAATATTTGCTGCTAATGTCAAGGCAAAAAAGCTTAACACTGACGCTCCCTTGATGTTTTTTTTCATGTAATTTAACATAATGATTTAATTTTAGGGGTTTTATAGGTTTATTCCCGTTCCTACACCTATAATCATACGTGCATCTTCACCAGTATTCCTAGTTAGGTCTGCAGCACCTACTGTAATAACGAGAGGTATTGATTTTGTAAGAAAAAATGTTTTTGAAACACCAGCATTGAGATTCATTCCGTTCCAGTCGGAAATGACGTTAAACTCGTTGAACAATTCATAGGCAACATTACCAAATACGTAGCTGCCATGCTCGCCTTTACCCCTGACTTGATCCTGTAAAGGTTTATCAGAGTATAGCCCCTTCCCGACACCAAGGCTATAATGAAGCTTGGCTTTTCCTGTACTAGAATTCGGAAGAAGACCCTGACTATAAACAGCATAATAACTTCTTGAGACATTTTCACCTTTAGACAGCATTATTTCCTGAACCCCGACGGCAATAGCTTGAGACGAAGTCAGAGTACGAGACATTTGGAAAGACATCCCCCATACATTGAATTGGGAAATATCATATTGTGTCAATGATGTCTGTAATCCAACAAAATCCTCAGGATTTCCTAAACCAAATCCCACAGCAGCAGCAGCATCACCTACATGGGTGCTGAACGCTGGACCTTTAACATAAGGAACACGAGAAGTAGCACCAGCTCCAAAAAAAATCGTTCCGGCACCCGCACCCCACGCTACTGGAGTAGTCAAAGATTTTCCATAATCATTAGGTGATGCAGACTGTGTCATAACTGCAGCAGGTACAGAAACTGTGTCAGCCGCTTGCAACTCACAAGCTGTAGAGGCAATAACAAGAGAGATTAGAGTAGTTAAACTCTTTTTTATCATGTTCATGATTCTGAAGTTATAATTAAAGAAACTTTATATCATTTGTAACATAAAAAGTACTACCTCAACTCATTAACTCTATAACCAGAATATATAAGAAATAATTCAAATTGCAGATAATGTAGTTGTTTTTGTACTTATATCTGAGTGCTTATCTTATGAATATTTGATAATATAGCTTGAACGCCAAGATTAATATCAAAATCAGTAACCTCAAGGTGGTTTTTTGCTGATTGTTGAGATATGTTTCGCTCTTGTTTTGTACTTGTATTGACAATCCTCTTGATTTGTGCATTATTTGAATTCTGCAACGGGATACTATTTTCGATAGACCATTCAGCTTTGTATGATCTCTTTGTCCTTTCAGCAGAAGATACCTTGCTGTTATTAAATACTTTATTTCTTTGCTCTATGGAAAGAAAATCTGTTGTTGTACCATTGGATTGATACTCAGGAACAAGTTTTAACAGGCTATTCTTAACACTGTTTACATCGCTGTTGTTAATTGCCGTAGTTAAGGCTTCAAGTTCATCCTTGAGCTGTTGCCATGGCATAAAGTGCTCATTGCCTTTGAATATACGAGAATTGGCTGTTGGTTTTGGATTGTTACCGATTAAGAGTTCTTCATAGAGTTTTTCGCCTGGACGAAGTCCTGTTACTCGAATTTCTACATCTTCAGGTTTAAGACCGGAAAGCTGTATCATCCGTTTAGCCAGATCCATAATTTTGACAGGTTCACCCATGTCTAGAAGGTAGACATCGCCACCTGATGCCATGGCTCCTGCTTGAATGATTAGCTGAGCGGCTTCAGGTATGGTCATAAAGAATCGGGTGATATCTTTATGGGTGATAGTAATTGGACCACCTGCCTTGATTTGGCTTCTGAACAAAGGAACTACTGAACCGCTTGAACCAAGGACGTTACCAAATCGTACCATTGAAAACTTGGTTAAATGGCCTGGTTTGTCGGAAAGTGCCTGAAAAATCATTTCGCATAGACGCTTGCTTGCCCCCATAACATTTGTTGGACGTACTGCTTTGTCGGTGCTTACGAGTACTACGTTGGATACGCCGTACTGTAACGCTACCTTTCCGACTGTTAGCGTGCCAAGAACATTATTGCGGACACCCTGAACTGGATTGTGCTCAACCATGGGTACATGCTTGTAGGCTGCAGCATGGTAAATTACTGATGGATGAAAGACACGGCAAATTTCGGCAATACGTTTTTCGTCAGTTACGTCACCGAGCAGTGGAATAACTTCTACTTTTTGGTCAAGAGTTGACAAACGAGTCTCGAGGTCGTTGTGAATGCTGTAGAGGTTAAATTCGGAATTATCTACAAGCAACAACTTTGATGGACGCGCTGCAAGAATCTGGCGGCAAAGTTCACTGCCTATGCTGCCACCTGCACCAGTTACCATGACAACCTTACCTGTAATAACCTCGGCTACTAGCTCTTGGTTAACTGCGACCGGGTCACGACCAAGAAGATCTTCGATTTGAACTTCCTTGATATCGGAAATGCTTAAGCTGCCATCGACAAGTTCCTCAATTCCTGGAAGTATCTGTATGCGTACCGGGTGTTTCTGGAATTTGTTGATTATTGCGTTACGTCTGATTCGACTAACGGAAGGCATTGCTAAGAGAATATTGTCAACACCCTGTGTTTTTATTAACTCTTCAGCCTGTTCACAACTGTATACCTTTAAACCATTAATTGTTCTACCTTGCAGTTCAGGATTGTCGTCAATAAAACCGATAAGATCAAATTTTGCGCTCTGGTTTAATGAGCTCATTATCTGCACACCGGCGGAACCTGCTCCATAGATGATAAGCTTATCCTGGGCAGATTTATTTTGTTTTTTTGCATCAAGCGTGATATACCAATACCTAACTAAACCGCGACTACCGCCTACCATCAAGAGCAACATCATCGGCTGCAATATTCCAACTGTCCTAGGAACTGCTTCCAAGTTGAGGAACACAAGAGAGAATAGAAAAAATAGCGTGTAAATGCCTATTGCTTTTACAAGTGAAGTGAATGATGCAAAACCACTGTGACGAAAGACTGCGCGATACACACCCAAAGAGATAAATACCGGAATCATTATTGCCGGAGCAAGCAGGTAGATAAACAATTGGTTGCCTGTAGGAACGTTCAATGTTTCGTAACGGAGTGAGAAGGCCATCCATACGGTCAGTTGAGCGATGAGGAGATCTATAGATGCGACAATCAGGGACTCAATAGAAAATGAGAGTGATAGCGTAATCTGCTTTTTGCTTTTGTATGCCGGTGATAAGGCTGGATCCGGTATTTGCAATTCTGCTATGTTGTTTGACATCTCAGTATCTCAGTTAGAATTCAATGCAATCTGAACTCCCCAGTGAACTTATCCTTTCATTTATCAACTTAAAATCCGGGGGGACTGCTATTTTAATTGCAAGTACTGTGCCAGTTTTAACAAAGGAAAATGTATGATCTTATAATGCATTATATATTAATAACTTACACTATGTGCACATGCAATTCTTTGATAAAAGGCCTGTTTAAGTATATATTTGCTCCTGTATTTTTACCTTAAAATCGTCTTAAAATGTTTATTCTTTGTCTCATAACTGTCTCATGATACAATCAGCTTTTTTCTTTCCTTGAACTACGCTTATGCTACTTGACTTGAACCCCAAGCAAATACCCTTAAAAAGGTTTTACGATTTTCACCCTTATAAAGTTGTTTGGGTGATTAAATATTTGAGTACCTTTTTGTTTTTTAAACAGCCACTCTTTTTATGCCCCCTGCGTTAAGTGAACATAGACGAATTATTGCTATCGGTGATATACACGGATGCCTTGTTTCTTTAAAAAAACTGATTGAACTTATTGCACCTGAACCCGGTGAGCAATTTGTGTTTTTAGGGGATTTTATTGATCGGGGAAATCGATCGAAAGAGGTAATCGAATATTTGATTGAACTGAAGTCGGTTTATTCATGCCATTTTATTATGGGGAATCATGAATTGATGTTTCTTGATTATCTGGAAAAACGTGAATCGGGCAAATGGCTTATTAATGGTGGGCAGCAAATGCTTAATTCATACAGTACCCCTAAAGGGCCGGTTTTTCCAAAGGAACACCTTATATTTATTCGTAATTGCCCTTGTTATATTGAGACGGATAATTACTTGTTTACTCATGGGGGGCTTGATCCTGAACTATCTATAGAATATAACCTCCGTTATTATCAACCTGAAGATTTTTGCTGGCAACGACTGCATATGCACCCCGCTTTTCTCGATAAGAATAACTATAAATGGGAAAAGACTGTGGTCTGTGCTCATACTGTTGTTGCTAAGCCGGTTTTGCTTGATCGGCTTATAGCAATTGATACAGGGTGTGTGTATAAGGAAAATCCTTTGTGGGGTAAATTGACTGCAGTTATTCTGCCGGAGAGACGAATTGTTCAAACGGAAAACCTGGATTAAGCACCACATCATTAATACTTTTGTATTATGAATTAATTTCTTTATAATTAATTCATAACGGTTACCCCCATACCGTTACAGGATGGTTTATCTCTAAATAGTAGTACTAAAATCCATCACAGGAATTAATTGAGATATTTGCCAACCTCTTATGGTTATACTTATGTGCCCACTCACCACAAAAAACAAACAATCAACTGAAGATTTCGAGAAAGAGATTGCTTCTCTCAAGACCACTATTGAGTCGCAGGATAAGGAATTGACAAGAGTTGCAACTTCTATTACTGAAAAATCGTCATCTTTGCGAAATCTCCTCGATCAGATTTATGCGCTTGAAATTGAACCCGCAGTTAAAAGGGTTATGACTGATACTTGCTTGCGGTTGATCGACAAAGAGATTACAGAGAAGCGGCTAAATATGGAGTTAACGGAATCTGATTCTGCTTTTTTAAAAAAGTTGCAGAAAATACACCCCAATCTTAATCAGCGTGAATTGAGAATATCGCTGCTTGTAAAACTCAATTATGATACGAAAGAAATTGCACGTTCTATTGGGATAACGACCAGAGGTATGGAAAGCATACGATACAGAATGCATCATAAGCTTGGGTTGGGAAAACATGAATCGATAAAAACCTACCTTTCAGATCTGGCTGTCTCGTAATTGATGAGTCTATAATTCGCCCTAGGGAGCGAAAAGCTCTTGAGCAGCCGGCTCGGACTCTGAGGATGCAAAGAGCTTGAACCCCATGAGGCTGGTCATTGACTGAACAGCGCAATTGATTTTTCCGATGAACATATCAAGGTCGGTGACTTTATGCCGCTCATCTGCTGCCGCCTGTTCCATAAACTCCAGGAACTGCTGGTACCGCAACTCCCCTATCCTTGATGACCAGGATGCATTGGATATGCGAAAGGCACATAATGATTCGTCGATGACATAGAGATCACCATGCTTGAGCATCT
>Ga0194037_1001085_pt1 | contig 20279 bp, 17 predicted proteins | sample JunL306m_MetaG_FD_148653 | JGI IMG/M metagenome (GOLD analysis project Ga0194037, IMG submission 148653) | Anoxic zone freshwater microbial communities from boreal shield lake in IISD Experimental Lakes Area, Ontario, Canada - Jun2016-L304-6m | ecosystem: Environmental > Aquatic > Freshwater >...
CTTGTACTGTATTTAGCTTCTCATGCATGGTAGCGCCATCGGTGCTGGCACAATCAACAAGCCCTTCTCAACCCCCTACTGTAAAGGTAACTAACGTGAATGAATTAAAAAAAATTGATGTTCTTGTCGGTACTGGTGCCGATGCTACCCCCGGCTCAAATGTGTCGGTACATTACACCGGCTGGCTATACGACCCCAGCGCGCCCAATAATAAGGGTAAGAAATTTGATAGTTCTTTAGACCGCGGTCAACCTTTCGGTTTTCCCCTCGGCGGAGGTCGTGTGATTCGCGGCTGGGATGAGGGCGTTGCAGGCATGAAAGTGGGCGGCAAACGCACTTTAATTATTCCTCCCGAGATGGGTTATGGCGCTAATGGAGCGGGCGGCGTAATTCCACCCAATGCCACCCTATTGTTTGATGTTGAATTATTGGGTGTGAAATAAGCTTTACCAGGCCAACTGAAGATCTGAAAATAGAAGATTTACGCTATTAATATCACTATTTAATAGCAGAAGAACTTCTTTTTTCATCTATTTTTCTTCCCAAAGAGTCAATTTCTTTCATTAACTCCTGCAATGCCCCTTTAATTGAAAGAGTGGCGCGAACAAATTCAGCCTGTTGAGTGAGAATCTCTGCTTCTGGTTTAACTTCTACTTTCGGCAAAGCGTGATTACTAGCGGATCCTAAAGCATTTAAATCGATATCCAACCAAGCGCGAAGAATGAGTAACTTATCAAACTCAGGGATGGCTAAACCTCTTAGCCAGCGGCGAGCAGATTCTTGAGTGATCGATTCTCGCTGCGATCGTAAATTGAATTCTTTAGCCACAAAAGCAGCGGATGGCAACTCTTGATATCGATTAATAAGGCCATTGGTGAGGGCTAATGAAAAAGATTGTCGCAATGCTTTATTAGCAACCATCCGACCACCCCAAAAGCCTAGCCATCATCAAAGAGTGGGTCAACTATTACCCAATTCAGTATTTTTTATGCGTGCAGCTCTTGCTGCCTCAGATGCCAAATTTGATAATTTGACGGCTTCACTAGCGGCCTCGGCAGCGATTCGAGTTGCCTCGGCAGCTTGAGCGGAAGCGCGGATAGATGACTCTTCAGCCTGTTGAGCAACAGCTGCAGCGGCAGCGGCACTTGCTGCTGCGGCAGCTGCAGCAGCCTCAATTGCAGATTCGGCGGCGGCAGCGGCGGCATCTGCTGCCGCATCAGCAGCCTTTAAAAGCGGCAACGCTGCTGCCGCAGCAGCCGCAGCAGAGGCATTTTTAGCAGCTTCAGCAGCTTTAATAGCCCCATTAGCCGCTCGTTTAGCTGCCTCACAAGAATGATCAGTCAACTCTTTTAGTGAGCCAAGCGCACTTCTATAACGCTCGTTAATAAGTATGTAGCCATGACGTAAGGCACCCACCTCTTCATCAAGCGCAGAGAGTTTTTCGTGGATTTTTTTCAACTCATCGGACACAGTAAGGGTTCTTTAGTTTGATTGAATAGACATTATCGTACTTCTCGTTCAATTGCAGCTGCAATCCACGCTTTAGGTGTATTTATTTTGTCTAAAAACACGTAAAACGTGGATATAGACTCTTAATACTGATATTTAATCTTACGAGTCATATATTCTTTGCTCGAAAATTAAATTTGCTCATTTTCAGGTGTTTAAAACAGAGCATTCTGCCACCTGCTGAAATGAAAATTCCTTAATCATTGAGTGCCCTATTTAGAAATTAAGGTTTCAGTGTCATTGCAAGCAATTTTTTTTAATAAACCATTCTCTGTACAGCAAAAAGCTTGGTTGACTCTGATGGCTGGACTGGCAGTAACTGCTCTTGCCATGATTTATTTTACCTACACTGCCTATCAAAGCTACACCGATACAGCGGTTAAACAGTCAACCCAACTAGAAAAAGTGAGTGACGTATTAACGGACCAAACGGATCAAATATTTTTTTCGGTCAACACCTCTCTCGATCGCCTGGTCGGGGGTGTTGAATTAAGGGCTCCCGAAAATACAGTCGAATTTAAAAAATTAGCAGGTCAAGAGAAGCTATTACAGCTTTTAGTAAAACAGGCGCAATTAAATAACGCCATAGATGTGATCGCTTTTGTAGATCTAGATGGGGTAATTGTTGGCTCCTCTCGAGTTTTGCCAAATGCTTACTTAACTGCAAGCGATCGCGATTATTTTCAATATCTAAAAAATAATAACTCGCCCGCTACTTTTTATAGCAAACCCGAACGCAATAAAATGGATGGTAAATGGAATATATTTGTAGCGAGAAGGATTAATAATTCAAAGAATCAATTTCTAGGCGTTATTGTATTTCTTATATCAGTAGATGAGCTAGCGAAAAAGTTTTCATCTATTAGCGCTAACTTAATTAATAATGCGGCAATTAGTCTTTATCGCGACGACCTGACGCTCTTGGTGGAGGCGCCAAAAAAAGATGGGCTTTTAGGGCAAAAAAATACCACTGGAGTAATTCCTGAGGCACTCGAATACGTAAAAAAAAATAAGCAAGCTTATTTTTCTAATGTTGCCGATTTTATAGAAAATAATAAGCCCATTGAGCGGCTGATATGGGCTAATGCAATACTCAATTACCCGCTAATTTTAGTCGCTGAAGTAATAAAAATTGATTATTTAACAGGCTGGATAAATAAAGTATTACATTTATTTATTGGAACTTGCTTAGGTTTAATTATTTTATATGCGCTCTTAACGCTACTTTTAAAGTCTTTTAAGAGAACAATGCTAAATGAGTATGCTGCTACCCATGATTTCTTAACCAAATTACCTAATCGCTCATTATTTAAAGACCGCTTAGCTAATGCACTTCATCTAGCCAAGAGAAGCCAAAGGAAACTAGCCGTTCTTTTTATTGATTTAGATAAGTTAAAAAAAATCAATGATGAAAATGGTCATGCTATTGGTGACCTCGCCATCAAGGGCCTCGCTCAACGGGTTTTATCCTGCATTCGCTCGTCTGACACCTTAGCCCGCATTGGTGGGGATGAATTTATTTTATTACTGCCTAACATTAATAACACCCAAGATGCCCTGGAATTAGGTCAAAAAATTTTACAAGTTATTAAAGACGACATTAAGGCCAGTAATACAGTAATAACACTCAGTGCATCGATTGGAATTGCCGTTTATCCAGATCACGGTGAAACTCCTTCTCAATTAATTGAACATAGTGACGCAGCGATGTATTTTGCCAAAACTCATGGCCGCAACCGAGTTCATCTCTTTAATCCAGCTGATCAGTCGCCCTCTTCCTAAACGTCCTCTTTGAGCCAAAATAATTTTTCTATGAAAAAGATCCTGATCATCTGCGGAACGCGACCTGAAATCATTAAATTAGCACCTGTCTACCATCAGTTAAAAAATGAAAATTGGGCAAAAGTAAGTTGGCTCCATACCGGCCAACATGAGGAAATGTCGACCTCCATTCTGGCCTGCTTCAATATAGTTCCAGATATTACCCTGAAACGAACTGGCACAACACTTGCAGAATTTAGTCTCGGCTGTCGGGCGCAACTTGAAACTGTGCTGGATAGTCAGCAGTGGTCGCTAGTTATCGTTCAAGGTGATACCGAGAGTGCATTTCTAGGCGCTCTCACTGCTTTTTATCATCGCATTCCGATAGCCCATGTAGAGGCTGGACTGCGCACGTATGACTTAAATCGCCCATTTCCTGAAGAGGGGCTTAGGCAAATGCTATCGCGCATCACGCACTTTAATTTTCCTCCAACGGAAGGGGCAAAAAATGCCCTGCTAGCGGAAGCGATACCCGCGCACTTAATTCATGTTACCGGTAATACGGTAGTAGATGCGCAGAAGTGGGTGATCGAAAATTACCACATTCGTGCCGAAATTCTGGATCAAAAACAAATTTTGGTAACCATGCATCGGCGTGAAAACTGGGGTGAGGAGATTGAAGAGGCTTGCTTAGCAATTGCAGAATTCGCCCAACGCCATGCAGGACTAGCGGTTTTATTTCCAGTGCATCTCAATCCAATTGTGAAAGGCCCTGTTTATGAAATTCTAGGGAATCTAGCTAATGTTAGCCTCATAAGCCCACTAGATTACTTAGAAATGCAGCAAGCGATTGCAAATTCTTGGCTTATTTTGACCGATTCTGGCGGCATCCAAGAAGAAGCCCCAACCTTTGGTGTGCCGGTGCTGGTACTACGCAAAGAAACAGAACGCCCAGAAGCAGTTGAAGCGGGGTGCGCCAAAATCATTGGTACCAGCCGTCAAGCCATCTTAGATAATGTAGAGCTACTTTGGAGCGATGATTACCTTTATCAATCAATGCAAAGCAAAAATAATCCTTTTGGGGATGGCCATGCAAGTAATCGGATAGCAGGTATTTTAGAAAAAAAGTTAGTTTAATTGTATGTGGGCGGTTGATTACTTTTCTGCATATTTATTCGGGCTGAAGTACCTTGCAATTCTTGTATCGATTCTGATTGTTATTAGCAGCCTTGATGACTTCCTGATCGACATGATCTACTGGGTACGACAACTGTGGCGTTCCTTAACAGTCTATCGCGTCAATAAAAAATCTGAACACCACTCGCTGTACGAGCACGCTGAAAAACCCCTAGCAATTATGGTGCCCGCTTGGCATGAAACAGGGGTAATTGGTCATATGGCTGAATTGGCCGCTACTACGCTTGAATATGAAAATTATCATATTTTTGTGGGCACTTATCCTAATGATCCGGATACCCAAATGGATGTGGATAAAGCTTGCGCTATTTTTCCTAACGTTCATAAAGTCGTTTGTGCTCGCCCTGGTCCAACCAGCAAGGCCGACTGCCTTAACAATGTTCTTAACGCAATTTTGCAATTTGAGCAAAGTGCCAATCTAAGTTTTGCCGGCTTTATTTTGCACGATGCTGAAGATGTTACCTCCAGCATGGAGTTACTTTTATTTAATTATCTTGTTAGCAAATTTGATTTAATCCAAATACCTGTATACCCATTTGAAAGGCATTGGACCAACTTTACAAGCATGCATTACTTAGATGAATTTACAGAAATTCATGGTAAAGATATTTTGGTGCGTGAAGCAATTGCGGGGCAAGTTCCCAGTGCTGGCGTAGGTACGTGCTTTAGTCGGCGCGCAATTATGGCCTTACTTTCTGATGGTGATGGCATTGCATTTGATGCACAAAGCCTCACTGAAGATTACGATATTGGCTTTCGCTTAAAAGCAAAAGGCATGAAAGAAATTTTCGTGCGGTTTCCAGTTGTAAAGGAAAAAACCAGTAAAAAGTTAAAAATTGGCCAAGACCTCCGGGAATCAAATGTTATTTGCGTACGGGAATATTTTCCAGATACGCTGCAAAATGCCATTCGGCAAAAATCAAGATGGATAACTGGCATCGTCTTTCAAGGTTATAAGACTCATGGCTGGACTAGCAACTGGATACTAAATTATTTTTTATGGCGTGATCGCAAAGGGGCTATTACTAACTTTGTTAGTTTTACGGCTACCTTAATTTTATTTCAATTAATCATACTGTTGCTTTATCAGCAGTATTGGCCTAATGCTTACCACTTCTTATCGATTTTTTCTTCAGATCCTATATTTGTAGCCTTAATTTGGCTGAATGGTTTTTTTATGGCCAACAGAATACTTCAGCGCGTCTATTTTGTCTCAAGTTATTACGGGTTTTTTCAGGGGCTAATGTCGATTCCTCGCTTATTTTGGGCGAACTATATCAACTTTATGGCTAACTGGCGCGCCATCAAGCAAATTATTCAACAAGGCGACTCTCGAAGGGTTGCATGGGATAAAACGATGCATGATTTTCCAACTATTGGTGAAGAAAATCGTGAGAGACGTCTGATTGGAAAATTATTGATTGAACGTGAACTCATTACTGAAGAACAATTAGAAGCGGTCTTTGCAAATAAAGAAAATGGCTTAAAAATTGGCAATTGGCTCATACGTAAAGGACTAATAACCTCAACTCAGCTAGCTCAAACCTTAGCAAACCAAAGCGGCGTGCCATTTGAATCGATTGATGCTTACACAATTCCACAGTCCATTATTAATTTAGTTCCAGCAAAAATAGCTGAACATTATGCAGTTATACCCATATGTGAAGATGGAGATAAACTGGTATTAGCATCTGAATCGAATATCGATCCTGTTTCATTAGCAGCTATAAGTCGCAAATTAAATCGCAAAGTAAGCTACGTTATTTCTCCTACTGGGCAAGTAACTGTTGGCTTAAGGCACTTTTATGCGCAAAAACCCACTGCAGACCCCAGAGAAATTCTCAATGCTGAAATCAATACGGGTGAATTAACCCCTGAAGAAGCTAAACAGATCTGGGATAACTACGTGTCCCAACAAATTCTCTTAGGCGACATCTTAATTTCTCTTGGTCAAATTGCTACAACGGCTTTAAAAGCCCTATTACTTCAATTTGAAAAGTCAGATAGTTTATTGGGTGACTTTCTAGTAAAAAATAAAATTATTAGTCAAGAAACCGCGCATAAAGCCCTAGAAATTCAATCTCAATTACAGCCTGCGATAGAGGAATTAATTAAATGCCATAAACAATCAAAAATTATTCAAAAAATACCGATTGATCAAGTTTAAAAATGAAATTGCTATTTTTAAACTATTTTTTGCTGTTTTATTTAATTTCAACTAACACCAGCCTTGCCAGTGAAAAGAAAGACTACGCAGTTGACGACATCAGTTCATATCAGTCATTTCTGATTTATCCCCATTTAGATAAAGGCTTTACATCGATGGCGAATGGCGACCTCAAATTAGCGATAGCTGAGTTTAAGCATGCTAAAAAGCTGGCCTCTAAAAGTAAAATGCTGACCATTTATCTGGCTAATGCCTATAACCAAGTTAAAGATTACGGTAAATCTATTCAGATTCTTGAACAGCAGAATAAATATACTCCGAATGATCCGCAAATTAAAGATGCATTAGCTTTTGCTAAGTCTAGTTTTGAACATCAAAAATTGGTTTATGCTCAATCGCTAGAAAATAAATCAGAAAAATTAATTACCTACTTAAAAAATGAAAAGCCAGACTTTGATAATGCGTTTGATGAAAATGGCTGGCTGGAATTATTAAAAAGTAATTTTTTAGATGACCATAATGTCATCTTAGCTTATAAGCCAAAATTTTCTTATAACCAATATACCCAAGCTCAAGATGTATTAAAAATACTTGAGGCTAAGGGCAAACATGAGGATGCTCAAAAATTAATTGCCTCTCTGCCGCCTTCGGTTTCAGGGAATTTAAAATTAATTGAATATTTATCCTATCAGCTTGCGACTACCAATGGCGAAAAGGAGGCAATTCTCCTACTATTTAATAATTATCCGTTTGCTAATGGCTCTCCTCAAATACAAAAATCCTTAATGGAAAGACTGGGATTCCTCTTAAGTAAGTTTCCCAATTCCCTATCTGAAGCAGAAAAAAATCAACTAGCCAGACCTCTGAAAACCATCGAATTACGGAATCTTCAAGCCTATATTTTAGCGAGCATGAAAGATTGCGCTGGGTTACGAGAGTTGATGAGTGATTTTTCAAGCAAATATTCTGCCGATGCCTATCTAAATTTAGGTGAATGCTACCGCACAGTAGCGCCAGGACTGGCTGAATATGCTTTTGATCAAGCTCGCTTGCAACGTGATGACTCGTATACCAAAAGAACAGTGGGCTATTCCGCTTTTGATTCCCATGATTATGAAAAATCCTTAAAAACTTGGCAAGCTATACCTATTAATGAATTAACTAATCAGGATTTAATCAGCGCGACGATTACCGCAATTACTGCGGGTGATTTACCAGAGGCGAAATTATGGCTCGATAGGTATGAAAAAAATAATGGCGCCAAGGATGATCAATACTACTGGTTACGAACTTTAATACTAAGTAAAAATGATCCTGCGTTAGCCATTATTGCGCTTAGAAAAGCAATTAGCCTAAAAAGTAACATCATGTACCTTGGTCAGCTCGCTATTTTAGAGGATCGTATTGGAGAAAAAAAAGCGTCTCTAGAAATACTTAATCAGGTCTTGGCCATGAACCCGAGTGATAGTTTTGTACAGGCCTCTCTTGGTTATGGCTATTACCGAGAAGGTGATTTGAAGAAATCTCGCGAGTTTCTTGAAAGTGCACATCAAATTCGCCCTGATGATGAGGCCTTAATTAAGCAACTGGCCTATACAAACCAGCGCCTTGGCAATAATGCGGATGCGCAAAAATATGCGCGCTTAGCTGTTGATGATACTAATCGCTATAACCCAAGTGAAGTTAATGACGATTTAGAAAAAGAACGCTTTGGTATGCGGCGTATGAATGAAGATCTTGGTCGACGTTGGTCATTTACGGTCGATGCTATTAGTGGTAACCAAGTATCAGCAGTAGCAAATTCTCCTCAACCAGGCTTAAATTACCAAAGTTTTTCTCAAGCTGAAGCCGCTTATCGCCTTGGCAATCAAGCGATTGATAATGGCAAAACCTTATCGGCCTATGCGCGAATCTTTGCTGGTAGCGGCACGATTAATACATCTATACCACTTTATGAACCCGTTTTAGCCGCAGGTTTACGCTGGAAGCCTTTCAGCGATCAGGTACTTAATTTGGCTGTCGAACAACAAATTCCGCTTGATAATTACCAAGGCGCTATCACTACTGTCATGCTTCGTGCGACCGCATCCTTTTTTAACTCGGGGGTGTATAGCGATGATTGGCACCCAGTAGGCCCAGGTTGGCCTGCGCAAAACCTCTACTTCGATGGCGCTTATTACACAACAAATCGATTGGCATCGATCACGGCAGATTACCGTGTTAGCTATCACCAAAAATTAGAGGAAGGTCAAACTATAGAGCCTTATGTTCACACTCAATATAACAATATCAGTCAAGCAACCGAGTTAGATACGCGAATCGGCCTTGGCACCCGCTGGAATATCTGGAGTGGAAATAGTAACTATGTTGCATACCCTAGCAAGATTTCTATAGGTATTGAAGTTCAGCATGCCTTCACAACCTATCTTCCCTCTAAAAATAGTGCGCTGCTTACTTTTTCAGGAAAATGGTAATGATGAAGAATCTTCAGCACTTTATTTTTGTCTTGGCCTTATGGTACGCAACCTCCGCTTTAGCAGTGACAGCAATTTTCTATCAGCCCCAAACCAGAGATTTTGAGGTGAATACGCAAAATTGGCCCGTCATCTTTTCTGCTGTAAAACAAGCAGGTTTTGATACGCTGGTATTTCAATGGACCGGATATGGCAATGCTTTTTCTAGTAACGAAGAAAAAGTATGGCTAAAAAATAGAATCTTAGAAGCAAGACAGGCTAAGCTTAATGTCATTATTGGCTTAAGTTCTGAACCCGATATTTTTACGCGCATTAAACAAACGGGCGCTGCCCTAAGTAATTATTTACGCAAATTAAGAGAGAACGATATTAATTTGGTGAAATATTGGCTGCAAAACTTACCCGTTACTGAAATTAATGGATGGTATATCGCATTAGAAATCGATGACTATGAATGGCGTGAACCAGAACGCAGAGCGCAATTACAGAAACACCTAGCTGATGAAGCCTTAAAAATACATGCTATTGATGATCGGCCCATTTATATTTCGAGCTATTTTAGAGGATGGATGGGTCCCGAAAGATATGCAAGGCTATTGAAAAATATTAATACCGATCAGCAATTAAAAATTTGGGTTCAAGATGGCGCTGGATCAAGTAAATTAAGCCCAGCTGAGACAGCCCTGTATTTTTCATTTATCACCAATTGTGAAAATCCAATAACAAGTGGCGTGATCTTTGAGATTTTTAAGCAAACTAGTAAAGACAATCAAACATTCAAAGCGGAACCTGTTGACCCGAAAAGCATGAGTTTGAAAATAAAACAAAGGGCTGCTTGTGGTGGCGATAGTGTCTTTTTCTCACTGCGCTACTGGATTAATCTGAATCAGCCGAATTAATGATCCCGATAAGTTGCGGATATTTTTTTAAACTGATCTTGCTCTTGAAGAAACGCATCGACTACCAAAGGATCGAATTTAATCGCCTTATTCGCGAGAATTTCTGCCGCCGCCTCTTCATGAGTCCAACTATTTTTGTATGCTCGCTCATTAACCAAAGCATCATAGTTATCTGCTAAAGACATAATCCGTGCTGCTAATGGTATCTCCGTCCCTTTTAGGCCCCGCGGATATCCCATACCATTCCAATATTCATGATGACCCCCGGAAATATCAAAAGCCATTTTGAGCGCTTTAGAGTTTTTCGTACCGATTTCTTGTGTAGTCGCAAGAATTTCCTCGCCCAGGGTGGGGTGGGTTTTCATCACGGCCCACTCTTCCTCATTTAAGGAAGCTGTCTTTTTTAAAATGCTTTGGGGAATACCGATCTTCCCCAGATCATGCAAAGGCGCAGCGAGGAACATATGATGGATATCTGTTGGTGTTAATTGAGGATATGCATTCGATTTTTTTAAGCGTTCTGCGATGAGTCGCACATAATGTTGGGTACGTAAAATATGATTGCCAGTTTCATTATCATGCGCCATAGCCACTGCATTTAGTACCTTTAGTAGCTGGGCTTCTTGCTCTAAATACTGTTTTTCATGCTTGGGCTTGATATAAAAGAAAAAGAGGCAGGCGCCTAAAGCGATTCCACTAAGTAAGGCAATTAGGATGGCAAACATAATTTTCGAAATCGCTGTTACTAATAAGCGCTTTGATATAAGCTCAAGGCATCTGCAAATTGCACATCACGCGGATTATTAATCAGTAAACGCTGCACATTCATCGCATCGCGAGCGAGCATTTCCAATTCGTGTTCTTTTACACCCACTTCACGCAAGCGTTGTGCGTAGGGCATCGTAATCACATGCGCTGCAATCGCTTCAATAAAATTGGATGCGGCCAATGCATCGCTGACAGAATTCAATTCCGGCAAAATCGCACGACCCAATTCAGCGTATAACGATTCAGCCGCAGGTAAATTGAATTTCAACACTGGTAATAGCACCAAGGAATTCGTTAGGCCATGGGGCAATTGATAATGACCGCCTAATGGGTAAGCAAGCGCATGTACCGCGCCCACCGGTGCATTAGCAAAAGCCATGCCTGCTAACAGCGAACCCAAGAGCATATTTTCACGCACTTGTGCATCTTTACCGTCACTAACTGCCGCCGGTAAATTGGCATACAGTAACTGTAAGGCTTTAATTGCTAAGGCATCAGATAAAGCATTCTTCTTTGAGCGTGATGTGAAAGCTTCAATCGCATGAACCATTGCGTCAACGCCCGTCATGGCAGTAATTGCTGGCGGCAAACCTAATGTGAGTAAGCTATCCAGAACTGCAACATCGGGATACAGTAATGGCGAAACCACGCCTTTTTTCTCATGACTTGGTGTAGTCAAAATAGCAATTGGCGTTACTTCTGAACCCGTTCCCGCCGTGGTTGGCACTTGTATGAGGGGTAAACGGGGTCCACGCGCCAAACCAATACCATAAATAGCGGGTAATTCTTGCGATGTTTTTGCTAATAGCGCAACCAATTTAGCCGTATCGAGTGAACTACCGCCGCCAAAACCAATTACGCCGTCAGCATGAACTAGTGCTGCAGCTTTCACGGCCGCCTGCACACTCACCTCAGGTGGATCAGCGAGTACATCCGAAAATAGCGTGACCTTCACCCCTGCCTCACTTAATGAAGTTAAAGCGCCATCGATTAAGCCGGCCTTCATCAAGCCAATATCAGTCACCAAAAATACCTGGCTCATGCCTAAGCCGCGAGCTATTTCACCAAGACGCTTTGCGGCGCCCTGCTCGCAAATGATTTTTGGCGTGGTTTCAAAGGTAAATTGAGGCATCTCGGTATTTTATTACACCTCCCTCCAAGGGAAGCCTAACGATGCCTTTTGCGGGGTAAAACTTTACCCCGCTCAGAAGCTCGTTAGAATATGAAAAAGCTGTTTATTCAAATAAGGTAATGAGACAACGATGCTTTCTGCTGCTGACAATGAATTATTGGTTCGCACCAATCAAAACACGCCTCTAGGGGAATATTTTCGGTGCTTCTGGCAGCCTGTTGCCTTAAGCGAAGAAATCCCTCTGCCTGATTGCCCCCCAATTCGGGTTACCGTAATGGGCGAAGAGTTACTGTTATTTCGCAACTCGGCTGGCAAAGTAGGTTTAATTGATCGTTATTGTGCCCATCGCGGTGCCGATCTCTTTTTTGGTCGCAATGAAGAGTGCGGTATCCGCTGTATTTATCACGGCTGGAAATATGACATCGAAGGTAAGTGCATCGAGATGCCAAATGTACCTCCAGGTGCGGCCTACCATGACACGATTCAAATTAAAGCCTATCCAACCCAAGAATTTGCCGATATGGTTTGGGCCTATATGGGCCCAGCAGAATCCATGCCCGCACTTGTCCCACAATTAGAAGTTGGCTTAGTGCCACCAGAAAATCGCTATGTAACCAAGCGTTTAATCGAGTGCAATTGGGCTCACTCAATGGAAGGTGCGCTCGATACAGCGCATTTTTCTTTCTTGCATATGCCCGCCCCTTCCCAAATCAATGATGACAACCCCAATGTCGCTGCTGATGTGAAGCGCTTACGGTGGCTTCGCAATGACCCGACACCGCGCTTTACTTTTGTTGACCATGAAGTTGGCTTTGTTATCGGTGGCGCCCGCCATGCCGATGCGGATGAGCACTATTGGCGCTTAACGCAATATTTATTGCCTAATCATTCAATCACCCCATCTTCCATGCCGAATGAAATTTATTATGGCTATAGCTGGACGCCGATTACCGATGAAGCGTGCTGGATGTATGTCTATGCTTGGCATCCTGACCGGGCTATTACTACAGAGGAGCGCGCCCGTTTTGACCAAGGCGGATACGGGCAATTTGCTGCTCTCGGACCTGGCTACTTGCCCTTAAGAAATCGGAGTAATAATTATTTATTAAGTCGTGAAGAACAGCGCACTGAATCTTTTACTGGCATACGCGGCATTGCAGAACAAGATCAAATGGCGCAAGAAAGCCAGGGTTATATTCTTGACCGCACGAAAGAACACTTAACCCCTACTGACGTTGGCATTGTGCACTTTCGTAAGCTACTGTTGAGTGAGGTAAAGTCACTGAGTGCTGGCAATAATCCGAAAGCAGCACACCTAGGACAAGCCTATCGCACTCGCGGTGGCGGTGCATTAACTGCAGACAAATTGAAGTTAGAAGAAGTCATGATAGAACGCTTTGGAACTAAAACAGGAGTAGTTAACGAATGAAGAATGCAAGGAACCTATTAGCCGCACTATTGTTATTTTTTAGCTTTCATGCTGGTGCACAAAATACGGCTAAACCCATCAATTTTATTATTCCTTTTTCAGCAGGCAGTGCTAGTGATGTAATTACGCGTATTTTGTTCGAACAAGTGACAACGAATACGGGTCAACGTTTTGTTTTTGATAATAAGCCGGCTGCTGGCGGTAATATTGGTACTGCAGCAATCGCGCGCGCAGAGCCTGATGGATATACCATTGGCACCAGCACTTCTGGTCCCCTAGCGATCAATAAAATTCTTTATCCTGATTTAAGTTACGATCCAGAAAAAGATTTTCAACCGATTGCACTCATCGCCATCCTCCCGAATGTGGTCGTTGCCAGCACTACACTGAATATCAATACGCTCGCCGAACTGAATGACTATTTACGCAAAAATCCTGATGTCGCATATGGCTCGGTAGGTAATGGCAGCTCACAACATCTAGCAGGTGCTTACTACGAACAATTGCTAGGGGTGAAAATGACCCATATACCTTATCGCGTTACCGCTAACCTAGTGACCGATTTAGTTGCTGGTCGAGCACCCGTCAGTTTTCAATTACTTCCCAATGTCATTGGGCAAATTAAGGCAGGCAATGTCAAACCATTAGCAGTGGCATCTAATAAACGTTTAGCAGCACTTCCTAATGTTCCCACTGCGGCCGAGGCAGGCGTTAAAGGCTATGAATCTGCTGCTTGGTTTGCCATTGTTGCTCCTAAAGGAACGCCTAAAGCCGTGGTTGATCGCCTCAATAAAGACATTGTTAAAGCGAGTACAGATCCGAATGTGCGAGCCCGCTTTACCGAACTCGGCGCTGAGCCACAAGCGAGTTCTCCGGAAGAATTACAACGCTATATAAATTCTGAAATTAAGAAATGGACTGAAATTATTAAAAAAGGTGGCATTACTTTAGAAAAAAGTTAAGGCCTAAAAAAATTTACCGCACACCTTCTTGATCTAAAAAGTCATTCACTAAATCAAGCCGCAGGCGCGGATTTTCTTGTAGTAAGAGCTGCTGTTTTTGTAACGGTGTAAGGGGTAATAGCTCAGCCCAGCGATTTGCAACCCAACCGCATTCATCCAAGCGAAAGGGTTGTTTAAAGGGCATTTCCTCTTGAGATACGCCCTGCTCTTGTAGGGCTCGAATAACTTTTCCCAAGGTAGTTGCACTGGTAGTCAACTCCATTGGAATTGGCATGACGGCATCATCTCCCAGCAGCTCAACAGTGGCCATCACTAAGCCATTAGACTGGACTGTGCTTTCTAAAATACGAAAACGACTTTGGCCTTCGCATTGAATGAAATAGAGCGCTGGCTGCAAAGCATCAAAATGCATAATTTTTGCCAAGGTACCAATAGGCAATAGTTGCACTGCTTGGTTTGGCATGCGTACCTCAGAGCCTGCCGCAATAGTGGCAATGCCAAAGCAAGAGCCCTCTTTAAAGCACTTCTTCACCATATCTAAATACCGCACTTCAAAAATCTTTAAGGGCAAAACGCCTCCAGGGAAGAGCGTAGTACCCAATGGAAATAAAGGAATGGTCTGAGTTAGCGTGGCTTGTGGCATAAGTAAAAGTTAACAATAAATTAGGAGCTGAGTAACTATCATAGTGCTAAATAAATATATCCGCAGGTAACCCCACGTTCAAGTTGGTTCATACACAAGTCATCGACTTCAGGTATAAAGAGACGTTCCACCTTAAGCGAAATTGCTGTGCCTATCCCCTTTATTGAAACACTCTCAACCCAAGCTACTACCCTTCAACAAGAAGCTGAATTAGGCATATTAAGTACTCCCGCGCGTTTGCCGCCGAAGTTCTTTTATGACAATCTAGGTTCTCGCTTGTTTGAGGCCATTACTTATCTCCCAGAATATTATTTAACAGCTACTGAAGAAATTATTTTTAACCAATTTGGTGCAGAAATTCAAGCGCAAATCGGTGCCAACCCAGTATTGGTTGATTTAGGTGCTGGTAATTGCCAAAAAGCCGCGCGTTTCTTCGATTTACTCCAACCCAATCTCTATGTCGCAATCGATTTTTCTATTACCTATCTTAGAACCATCTTATCTCACTTGCAAAGCCAATATCCTGCTATCCCAATGATGGGTATAGGCATGGATTTTTCTCAGCAATTAAGCTTACCGCCAGAAGTGCCGCAAACGCCTCGCACCTTCTTTTATCCTGGGTCTAGTTTAGGAAACTTTTCGCCAACTGAAGCCTTGCAACTACTTCAACAAATTCAGCGGGAATCTCTGGGTGGCGGTCTGCTGCTTGGTATCGATTTATTCAAATCAGCAAGCATCCTCGAGCCCGCTTACAACGATCCCCTACTGGTGACAGCGGCTTTCAACCTCAATATTTTGCGTAATGTGAATCAATTGCTGGGCTCCAATTTTGAGGTGGCTAAATTCAAGCATCAAGTCGTCATTAATGCTGAGCTGATGCGCGTAGAACTCTATTTAGAAGCTTTAGAAGCGAATACCGTGCAATGGCAAGGAAAAGAGCGTCATTTTAAAAAGGGGGAGCAGATTCATACTGAAAACTCCCATAAATACTCCTTAAGCTCTATCCAACAGTTATTAACTGCCGCAGGATTTGATAAGATGAAAGTGTGGACGGATCCGCAGCAATATTACGCCGTTATTTATGCCACCTAAAAATGTCAAATAAAATTCATACTGCCACCTTCAATGAACTAGTAAATTTGCAGACTGCGTTTATGCAAACGCGGCAGCAATCGCTCAATCTCATTGCTAACTTAAGTGCCGAAGATTGTCAGGCGCAATCGATGCCAGATGCTAGCCCAGCGAAATGGCATTTAGCCCACACAACTTGGTTTTTTGAAACCATGGTCTTGCAGTATTTTGAAAATGATTTCGCTCCCTGGCGTAAGGAATTCGCCGTCTTGTTTAATAGTTATTACAATGCCGTTGGCGATAAGCATCCCCGGCCAGCTCGCGGCTTATTAACCCGCCCAACTCTAGAAGAAGTACTTGCTTGGCGCCAGCAGGTTGATGCGCGGATGCAGAAACTATTAACCGATGAAATCACCACTGAATTAGCGTGGATTACTGAGCTTGGCATTCATCATGAACAACAGCATCAAGAATTATTACTAACCGATATTCACCATTTATTTTCTAGCAATTCGCTGCTACCGAGTTACTTACCCGAGCAAATTCGTCCTACTGAAGCTGCTGGCGCCCATCATTGGTTGCGCGTGCCCCAACAAGAGCACAACTTATTTAAGCTTGGGTTTAATACCGCGGCCACGGGCTTTCATTTTGATAACGAAGCACCGCAGCATACTGTCTACCTTGCGCCCTATTTAATTGACAGCCAACTCATTACCAATCGTCAATGGCTGGAGTTCATCCGCGCAGGCGGTTATCAAGAGCATCAATGGTGGCTAGACGCGGGCTGGGCCTGGATTAATCAAGAAAAAATTCAGGCGCCAATGTATTGGAGCCCAATCAATACTGCACCAGGTATTGCTACAGAATATGCTGAATTTACTTTGCGCGGTAATGCCCCGCTTAATCTCGCAGCACCGGTTAGCCATATTAGTTACTTTGAAGCCGAGGCCTTCGCCCGCTGGTTGAGCGCAACGCATCCAGAATATCGTGGTGCACGTTTGCCGACTGAATTTGAGTGGGAAGCATTTGCGCTTCATCAAGCGGGTAATGTAATTCCTGCAAGCAGCCATTTGCTTGATAGTCAGCATCTCGTACCAATGCCTGCAACGAGCGACACGCTTTATGGCGATGTCTGGCAATGGACCTCAAGTAATTATGGTCCTTATCCTGGCTTTCAACCCTGGGATGGAATTGCAGGAGAATATAACGGCAAATTTATGGTGAACCAAATGGTGCTCAAAGGTGGATCTTGCCTAACGCCTCGATCGCATATTCGACCCAGTTATCGTAATTTCTTCCCTGCCCATACGCGCTGGCAAATGACTGGATTGCGTTTGGCGCGTGACGCTAGTTAAGGTAGTTCAATATGTCATTTAATTTCGATGCGCCAATCCCTCGGCGCAAGACGGATTCCATTCGTTGGGATGCCAATCCCCAGGATGTGATTCCGCTCTGGGTGGCGGATATGGACTTTGCTGCCCCGCCTTGTGTTGTAGATGCTCTTTCAGCCCGCGTGCAACACGGTGTATTCGGCTACACGCACTCACCCACTGCTTTACCAGAAGCCATTGCTCGCCATTTACAAGCGCATTACGCCTGGGAAGTCGATCCCAGTTGGATTGTCTTTCTCCCCAATGTTGTATCAGGTCTGCATACTGCGGTACGGCAACTTACTACGCCCAATCAACATGTATTAATTCCCCGACCTGTTTATCATCACTTGCGCTTAGCCTGCACCCAAGCCCCACGCGACTTTACTGAACTCCCTTTAGTCCTAGAAGAAAATCGCTGGGTTTTACCATTCGCGCAGCTTGATCCGTTTGCTAAGCCAAACACGCGCTTACTGCTCTTATGTAATCCACAAAATCCCGGGGGAACCGTTTTTACGCGTGCCGAATTAAGTCAAGTCGCTGACTTTTGTTTGGCTAACGATATTCTCGTTTGCGCTGATGAAATTCATGCAGGTTTAGTACTCGATGACAATAAGCGCCATGTTCCGCTTGCTAGTTTGAGCAAAGCTATTTCAATGAATACCGTTACCTTAATGTCATTAAATAAAACCTTTAATTTCCCCGGCGCTGGTTTAGCTTGGGCAGTAGCAGAAAATCCACTCATACGCAAAGCCATGCAGACTGATCTACACAGCACGATCGCTGATCCATCCTTATTTAGTTATATTGCTACGCAGGCAGCGCTTAACGAAGGTGAGCCATGGAGAAATGCATTGATTGAGTATCTACGAGAAAATCGCCATCTAGTTGAAACCCGCATCAATGCGAGCAACATACTGCACTTTGCTCATAGCGAAGCGAGCTATTTAGCGTGGATTGATTGCAGCAAACTCGGGCTAGCCAAGCCCCAGGATTTATTTTTACAGCACGGCGTACATCTTTCGCCCGGGTCCCAATTTAATGAGCCCAAATTTGTCCGTCTCAACTTTGGCACCCAACGGGGATTACTAAATCAAGCGCTCGACCGCATGGAATTAGCAATCCGCAATTAAGAAGGGCTTTTCCAAGTAATCACTATTCGCTGAGGCGCGTCTTTCGCAATCACCAAAGTACGCGTTTGAGCCACACCGTTATAAGAAGCCGAAATTGAATAAGAGCCAGGCGGAAGTTTGACTAACATGAGTGGCCCATCACAGACCGTCTCGAGCAAAGGTGCATTTTTTGCATCACTAATGACAACTTTAACGCCCGAAACCCAAGCTGGTTTTGCTTGACCATCCGCTTGCGAAAATTCAAGTAATAAAGGCCATTGTTTAGCTTCAGCCTGCATCGCCTTAGATACGTCTGAACCAATGCCGCCAGTAATAAAGCGAATACCATTCATAGATCGAGCATCTGGTAGCTGGGCGAAACAAGCGAAAGTTACAAAATAAAGTACTAAAAAACTCATTCGCTGAAGAATACGCATTATTTACTCCTAAAATTAATATGTTTTAAGTATAAGACTTTTAAGTCTATTCTATTACCTTAAATGATCAAAAAACGCCTTCCCAACGCTGTCAATCAGCGCAAGCTCACTGTGCCTGAGTTGAATCGCTTGGCCAAAAAATTGGTCCGGCAAGCAGCTGAACATAAAGGGAACGCTGGTAAGGTTTTACTTATTGGTGGCGAAGCCGGTAAAGCAGGCGCTATTGTTTTAGCTGGCCTTGGCGCACTTTATAGTGGCGCAGGTTGGACTCACATTGCTATGCTAGATTCTGCCTCAGCCCATCTGCTCGATTCTTACCCAGAATTAATGCTCGTAGACGCCTTGCGTTTTTCTCCCAAGCAAATTTTAGGTAATATCAATCCAGCTGTAATTGCAATTGGCCCAGGCTTAGGATTTAGCAAAACTGCAAAAAATTATCTCCGCCAAGCACTCAGTAGCAACCAAATTCTAATTTTAGATGCTGATGCACTGCAGCTCTTAGCAAATAATACGGGGTTGATGAGTGCTCTAAAGGCAAGGTCTTTTCCTGCCATCATCACACCACATGCCGGTGAAGCAGCGGCACTCTTACAAACTGATGCTGCAAGTATTCAAGCTAATCGCCCGCATGCTTTGCTTGACTTAATTAAGCTGACGAATGCAATTGTGGTGCTGAAGGGTCAACATACATTAATTGGTTCGCCAACGCAAAAAACGCTAGTTTGCCCCTACGGTAATCCAGGCATGGCGACTGCAGGCATGGGTGATGTGCTCACAGGTTGTGTTGCTGCACTGACTGCGCAAGGAATTCAGCATGACCTGAATGCTTGGGGTGCAACTATCCTGGCAGTTTATTTACATGCCTTAGCAGGCGATTCCCTAGCTAAGAAGGGCATTGGGCCCATCGGCATGACCGCCTCTGAGTTGAGCCAAGAAATTCGCGCTGTGCTAAATACAGTAATAAGTCAAAAATGACTCAGTAAGCCCATATAATGAAGCGAGAGGAATGTGGGCTTAGATTAATTAGCGCATATGCCATTTTCAGTTGTTATCGTATCAAGGAGCAGTAATGTCATTTAATCATGTCGTCGTTTGGATTGACCATCAAGAAGCCCATATCATTCGTTTTGATGCTGAAGCAAGTGAAAATCAAATCATTTCTACTCACTCTAAGCACCTCCATTTACACCATAAAAAAGGGGCTTCAGGGAGCGGCCACGCGGCACTCGATTCAGGATATTTACACGCGGTAATTACGGCAATTAAAGATGCCAAAGAAATTTTAATTATCGGTCCAGGCTCTGCAAAATTAGAATTATTTAAGCATGCAAACCAACATGATCCGCAG
>Ga0194037_1001088_pt1 | contig 20249 bp, 6 predicted proteins | sample JunL306m_MetaG_FD_148653 | JGI IMG/M metagenome (GOLD analysis project Ga0194037, IMG submission 148653) | Anoxic zone freshwater microbial communities from boreal shield lake in IISD Experimental Lakes Area, Ontario, Canada - Jun2016-L304-6m | ecosystem: Environmental > Aquatic > Freshwater >...
GCGTGTTCCCCTGTCAACGCTTCCCCATGCCTTTGCTGGTCATCGAGGCATGACTCGGGGCTATGATGGTTGGCTAAACCTTTCATATAAGACTCTTGCATTCTCTACTTTCTACCGGTTTTAATCGGCGCTTTCCCTAATTTCCCGAGCAAATTATGACGAGACTTTGATATATTTCGGAATTCCAAGTCATAAAAGCATTTATTGCTGAGATAGTACGCTTTTTATAACCAAAAATCGAATTCTGATTCCGTAATAACGTAATTATACGGCACTTATATCGAACAATTACCAATCTCTCTTTCTAAAAAACACCACAAAACTATCTCTGGTGCACTCAATTCATTGTTATAATTGTGGCCATGAATAATGCAAAAAATGAGGGTTATTGACCAATAACGTTTTCTATTTTATAAGGATATACCTTTCATCGTTATAAAGTGCTCGGGAAAATAGGTATCAATGGATATAAAATGGCCAAACACTTTGAGATATCGATTACCGATGCAGAGTTTTCCTTCAAGAGGAAAGCTGAAGCAATCGCACAGGAAGCGGAGCTGGATGGTATCTATGTTATTCGCACCAGCGAACCCCGACAGAACCTGTCTGCAGAGGATACCGTTAGAAGCTATAAGAATTTAGCGAGAGTCGAACAGGTTTTCCGCACCATCAAAAGTATTGATCTACAGGTACGACCCATATACCATCACTATCCAAAACGTGTTCGTGCCCATATCTTCCTTTGCCTGTTGGCTTATTATGTTGAGTGGCATATGCGTCAAGCTCTTGCTCCTTTGCTTTTCGACGATGAAGAACTTTCTCAGAACAGGAAAGAGCGCGATGCTGTCAAGCCCGCAGTCTCATCCAAATCGGCAAAAAAGAAAAAAAGTACAAAAACCAACAAAGAGGGATTAACAGTTCACAGTTTCCGATCGCTTGTCATAGAGTTGGGCACTCGGAACCGGTGCAGAATGAAATCCGCATCAGATAGTCCTGTAATTTTTCAAGACACTGAACCAACAACACTTCAGAACCGTGCAATGGAATTGATTCGTTTGTACCCAGTAGATGGAAGTTGACTTTCCGTCCTTTTGATTGTGCTATAACGAGTTATCGCTTTTTTATACGGGGAACTTCGGGTTAGGCTGGATAGTGTTTTCAAGAATTACCCGAAATTGATCGGCTTCTTGCCGTGAGATTATTAGCAAAATATTGAACTGTTTCAAAGAGGATTACGGAACAACTTTTCACTGAGCACTTATTTCTCTTACAAGGTCAAGTTATGCTCACCGAAGATAATAAAACCTCAAGGGCATCATCAACTGCCTCAATGACACTTTCCCACTCTCCGTCGCTCTGTTGCCTGAAGATGCGAAGCGAGGGGTACCAACTGCTATATTGGCCCGACTCCCGCCAGCGCCAGTCAGAAATCCATGGCAACAGCAACCAGACTCTCCGACCCATTGCGGCAGCCAGATGAGCGGTGGCTGTATCGATAGTCAGAATAAGGTCGAGATGAGCCATAGCCGCAGCGGTTTCGGCAAAATCGGTAAATCCATCGGCAAGATTTTCGATAGCGGCATGACCGGTTTTCTGGATTTCATCTTGCTGTGGACCAACTTGCAACGAGTACCATGTAACCGTCTGGCGATCAAAAAGCGGGAGAAAGTACCTGAAAGGAATAGTTCGTCGTTTGTCGGGCAGTGCTCTACCGGCAAAAACGATTCCAACGCGAAATTTGCCGATGCAAGGAATGCGCTGAGCCCATCGCAGTAGATCATCAGGTGATGCTTTGAGATACTTTTGTGCTATTGGCAAGGATTCTCTGCTGAGGCCAAGAACGGAGGGTAAGCTAATCTGTGCTATGGCAAAATCATAAGTTGGTGCCGCCAGAGGGGAATAATTTTCGTAAAGGCCACTGACGACCTCAATGCCATCCATATTCCAGGCAAACAGGCGAGCAAGTGGTGCCATGACTTCAAACCTCACCTTGGCCCCAAGCGCAGCAAGTCTCGATACCATGGGGACAAACTGGATGGTATCTCCAAACCCCTGCTCCGCCCAGACCAGAATGCGTTTTCCATCAAGCGGCTCACCACGCCATGGTTGCATAGGCAAATAACGCTCCCGCTCCGGAAAACCCTCCCAACGCCAGCGCCACTCGTACTCTCTCCAGCCCTCGGGATATGCCCCTTTCGCCAGCAAAGCCAACGAGAGGTTCCAGTGTGCAAGCGCAAACATGGGAGCGAGCACTATCGAAAAACGGTGACAAAGCAGGGCTTCATCCAGCAGGTTATACTCGCTCATGATTTTTCCCAGCGTCGTTACCGCATCAGCAATCTTCTCGATACGGCCACTCGGCAACCCCGAAGGGAGTGGGCTGTCGAGTGGAATATCAACTTTACCAACAAGATGCCTGCGCAGTCCCTGGGCAAAATCACTGACCTGCGAGTCAAGCCGACCGTAGAGGTCAAAAGCCAGTAAAAGCTTTTGGATGGCTTCCGGCAAACAGTTCTGACAGGCAAGGCAGGTACCGAGATTGACATAGGCACCATAATTGAGCGGGTCGCGAGATAGTATTTCCCGATAGGGCGCCTCTGCTTCAGCATAGAGACCTGAAGTCTGCAACACTCCACCATAATCAAGCAAAACGTTTAGTGCCCCGGGGGTATTTCCCAACGCATAAAACGTTTGTGCCAGATTGACATAGGCGCTCAAACACGATGGATCAAACCGAAGGGAGTGACTGAAAAGCCCGGCGGCAGATTCATATTCATGACACTGAGCGGCAATGAGCGCCAGTTGATGCAGGCTGGCGGCAGATAATGCCGGTATTGCGACAAGTTCAAGATAGCGGAGACGGGCAGGGAACAGATCCCCCGCAGCATAAAGACGCATGGCCTCGGCAAACTCAGGGAAACGGGTTTCGAGTTCGAAATACAGGCGATGCGGTGAATTCAGGACTGGCACAGGACACTGCGTCATTCCTGGGATATTCTGCGGGCTAACGTGCATAGAGTGTAAAAAATCAGTTGCCTTTTCAATGCGCTCATTTCCCTGTTTGAAACTCAGGACAGGAACACTCAACATACCAATGGCATTGCATTTCACAAGGCAAGCATGGCGGAGTCCCTTGTTCCGCAAATTATATTTTTTTATTGCAATGTCCGTCAGAAACCTATGATCTTTTGCTGAAAACGAACAGTAAATAGATGCGCATTATATTTATTATTATGCGCAAACATCGTAGCTTTCGAGCGTTGTTATTGTAAAGTAAAAGGGGTAATGCTATAGTCTTTTCTTTTATGGTGCTAGCCACTTTTCGTTATGCTTTGGAATGACATTAATCCTGATACAGTCGTATTCCATGCTGCTGATGCTTTGTTGATGCCGCTGATATGCGAGCGTGCTCCCTGTTTTCTTTTCTCTACCATTTCGGCGTTCTGATTTGTGCCGATAAAGAACCCCGCTGCAAGCAGCGGGGTATTTTGAAGATAACTCTATCATACTTTACGCCTCAAGAGGCGGGGAATATGACCCATAGAGACTCAATAGTCGGACGGTTGCACGCAAGGCGATAAAAGCAGCAATTTGTCCCATAACTTTTATGTCGTGATATTTTTCGCTCAGCAATAAATAAAGCAGTCTTTAATTCAGAACAATCAAAAACACAAACGGTCATGGCTACTACCCGGATATTTATTGATAATTGCGTTATTGAGCAGGATGTTTTGACCTCGCGATTTATTATAGGGACAGAGTACTCGGTGCTTGATGCCAACCGTGACGGCATTGAGCAGATCGTCATGGCTCTTGCCGGGCATGGTAGCTATGATTCTATCCAGATTATTTCGCATGGAGCGCCCGGCTTTATTACTATTGGCAGTACCGTGCTGAATAGTGCCAACCTTGCCTCTTATACTGCGGAACTTGCGCAAATTGGCAGTGCCCTGACTGAAATCGGCGACCTGCTGCTCTATGGCTGCAATGTTGCTACTGGTGATGAAGGACGGCAATTTATTGAAGCATTGTCGAAAATGACAGGCGCTGATGTTGCCGCTTCGGATGATCTCACAGGTGGCAACGCGGCGGGTGGAGATTGGGTGTTGGAGGTCAGTACTGGTGAAGTTGACCAGAGTGCGATATTGCATGCTGGCGCCTATGATGCGCTGCTTGTTGAAACTCAGCCGATCCAACTCACTCTAGCGCAGAGTTGGTGGGGGAGGGCGAACAGCATAACCGGCAGCGGTTTTGATGACCAGATCGATGCCGATGCCCTTGTTGCAGCAAATCCCTACAAAGGCACCCAAAGTGTTTGGGTTTATTTCCGTTCCCAACCGGTTTATACCCTTGGATCCAATGATTTTCTTGGTAATGGAACGGTCACCTTTACATCGCAGCAGTTGTTGGACTTGGGGAATTCTGGTCTTGAACTTTGGCATGGAAACAGTAAAGTTGATTCCAGCTTTACCGTCAACGCTACTGACCTTATCAGCCAGACAGATGGAGCCTATACCCTGCACTGGGTTGGCACAACAGCAGTTCCCTCATACTTGTATGTTAATGTTGACAGAGATGGGATAAACGGTTATAACGACTGGATCAGTGGGAATAGCGGCAACGATACCATTAGTGGTGGCGCAGGTAACGACTTTCTTTCCGGCGGTTCTGGTAATGACACTGTGGTGTTCAGAGGAAATTTTGCCGATTACATTATCAGTTATAGCTCGGCAAGTTCAACATATACTGTTGTGGACAGGGTTATTGGTCGTGATGGTGTTGATGGAGTGGAGAATTTCCTGTTTGCGGATGGGACGAAAGCCCCTTCGGCAAGTATTACTCCAGCCCTGCCCTCGCCAGCACCGATCGGATTTGGCAAGGTCACCACGGATTTTGGTGGAGGTCAGGATTTTGGTTTCAGCGTATCCACGCAGTCTGACGGCAAGATTCTTATGGCGGGAACCAGCCTGATTGGCGGTAATTTTGATTTTGCGCTCGCTCGCTATAATGCTGACGGCAGCCTTGATTCCTCTTTTGGTGGTGGGAAAGGCAAAATCACAACAGATTTCGGTTATTCAGATGCCGGGTTGAGTGTTGCTGTTCAGAGTGATGATAAAATTCTCGTTGGAGGGCAAAGCTGGGATATCGGGAGTAGTAACAGCAATTTCAAGTTTACTATTGCCCGCTACAATCTTGATGGCTCTCTCGATAAAAGCTTTGATGGCGACGGCAAGGTGATTACAAGCTTTGCGTATGGCCAAAGCTTGACCGTGCAGACGGATGGTAAAATTCTGATGGTGGGCACTGTGGATACTGCCACATCATCGAATATGGCTCTTATGCGCTACAACATTGATGGGAGCCTTGACATAAGCTTCAATGGCAATGGGGAAGTTATCACATCGATTGGTAGCGCAGGTATTGGCCGGGGTGTTGCTTTGTTGGCGGATGGTAAAATTCTTGTAGCTGGCTCAAGTTGGAATTACGGGAATCAGGACTTTGCCTTTGCTCTATACAATGGTGATGGCACTCTCGACACAAGCTTCCACGATGGCGCAATTGTCACCACGGATTTTGGTGGTGATGATCAGGCTTCTGATGTGGTGTTGCAGTCAGACGGCAAGATTGTCGTTGTCGGGGACAGCCTGAGTGGCACAACTAATATTGCTATAGCACGTTACAACTCAGACGGCACTCTCGACACATCATTCTCCGGTGATGGCTGGATTGTGGAAGATTTTGTTCGTAACGATCAGGGTTATGCGGTGACGGTGGATCCCGACCGCAAGATTCTTGTTTCGGGACACAGCGACAGCAACGTCGTGCTCTTGCGCTATAACGCTGATGGTACTCCTGATACTACCTTTTCTGGTGAAGGTGTTGTTACCACGAATATTGGTGGCACCACATCTATCGATGGTCAGACCTTTACTGGCACGGATGTGACGTTGCAGGCTGGAGGGAAGATTCTTGTGTCGGGTCAAAACAATGGAGATGCAGCTCTTATCCGCTATAACTGTGACGGTTCTCTGGATACATCGTTTGGCCTCTCCTCCAATACCGCGCCTGTTTTTTCCGACAGCCATGCAGGCACAGTCGCAACAGATTTCGGCGGTGATGATATCGGCAGGATTATTACCGTTCAGCCTGATGGCAAGATAGTTGTCGCAGGGCTTGGCAATGCCATTGGGGGGTGGCTCTCAATGCCAACGGTTGTGAGCGGTACTGTAACCTATAGCGCTGTAAATATATCATATTTCATTGGTGATTTTGCGGTTGCGCGATATAATGCTAATGGCACTCTCGACACCACCTTTCATGGGAATGGCAAGTTGACCACCTACTTTGGTGGAAACAACATGTCTCCAACAGGCGTTGTGCTGCAGGCCGATGGCAGGATTCTTGTGGCTGGTTCAGGATACAATCGAAATAGCAACACGAACGATTTTGCTCTTGTTCGCCATAACAGCGACGGCAGCCTCGACACCACTTTTTCAGGCAACGGCAAGGTCTTGACGGATTTCTCCAGCGGCTACGATTCTGGCAACAGCATTAAGATACAGTCTGACGGCAAGATTCTTGTGGCTGGAACAAGTGGTACTGTTGTTTCGGACGGCACATCCAACAACAATTTTGCGCTTGCCCGCTATAACGCTGACGGTAGCCTTGATACCTCATTTGATGGAGATGGCAAGCTTACGACTGATTTTGGCGGAGGTGAGACTGGGTCGAGTGTTGCAGTGCAGGCTGATGGCAAGATTCTTGTGGCTGGGTATGCCAGTTCGTCGTTTACTTATGGTTATAGTTCTAAAAGCACAAAGAACAATTTTGCGGTTGCGCGTTACAATATTGATGGCAGCCTTGATACCACTTTTGACGCAGATGGAAAGCTTACTACTGATTTTGGCACCAGCGACGCGACGGACAGCGTTTCAGGCTCAGGCCAGTTTGGTGGCTTGGTGGGGACGAGTGGTGGCAGCAGCTACGCGACAGACAGTGTGTCAGGCTCAAGCCATTTCGGTGGTCTGGTGGGGAACATTGGCACCACCAGCTATGCGACGAGCAGCATTGTACAGTGTGATGGGAAGATACTTGTCGTTGGCAGCAGTAGTCTGTTGTCATTGACTGGCAATAACACCCTCACCACTCTCAACAGCGACTTTGCGATAGCACGCTACAACGCTGATGGCACGCTCGACACCACCTTTCATGGAGACGGCAAGCTCACTACGGACTTTGGTGGTTCCGCCGATTCGGCTCGCACCGTTATTTTGCAGAGCGATGGTAAAATTCTTGTCGCAGGGAACAGCGCTAAAACTGGTGGTAATTCTGATTTTGCCCTTGCACAATACAATGTGGATGGTAGCCTCGATACCACTTTTCATGGAGATGGAAGGTTCACCATGGATTTTGGAGGGGCGGCAGATGTCGCTTACAGTATCAGTGTGCTGGGTGACGGGAAGATTCTTGTCGGTGGGGTAAGTACGATTGATGGGAATGGCGACTTCGCTCTTGCACGTCTCAACCCGGATGGTACTCTCGACACCACCTTCGGCGCATCCGGTGTGCGCCATACGCTATACACCGCAAACTGCACACCGGTTCTGCTCGACAACTCCCTCCAGATCAGTGACGCTGAACTTGCCACTATCGGCAACTATGCTGGCGCGACACTGACGCTGATGCGCCATGGCGGGACGAATACTGACGACCATTTTTCAGCGATGGAAGGCCAATCCCTCGGGGCGCTGACGCAAGGCGCTGATCTTGTGGAAAGAGGTATAACCGTTGGCAGTGTCACCACCAATTCCGGCGGCACGCTGGCGTTAACCTTTAACACCAATGCCACTCCGACGTTGGTCAATGCAGTCGTGCAGCAGATCGCCTACAGCAACGGTTCAGGAACTCCCACATCATTGCTGCAGATTGACTGGTCTTTCTCCGACGGCAACACCGGCAGCCAGGGTTCTGGCGGAGCGATGAGTGCAACAACCAGTACGACCGTTCAGATAGCGCCGTACATTGCACCTCCAGCGCCAGTTACCAATACCGCGCCGACCTTTGCCGGATATGCAACGGGTAAGGTTACCACCGACTTTGGCAAAGAGGATGTTGGCCGAAGTATGGTGGTGCAAGCCGATGGAAAGATTCTTGTGGCAGGACTGGGCAATGCGATTTCCGGGTACCTGACTTCAGGAACCACCAATGTCACCTATTCCATTGGCGATCATGCTCTCGCCCGTTACAATGCAGACGGCAGTCTTGATACCACGTTTGGGATTGATGGCAAGGTGACCACATACTTTGGTGGAGACAGCAGTGTTGCGACGGGTGTTTCGGTACTGGGCGATGGCAAGATTCTTGTCGCAGGATCCGGGTACGACAGAGGCGGGAGCAACACGAACGACTTCTCCCTTGCTCGTCACAACAGTGATGGCAGCCTTGATGCCACGTTTGCTGGCAATGGCAAAGTTCTGACAAATTTTGGCAGTAATAATGCCCTTGGTCATGGCGGCATTGCAGTGGAGGCAGACGGCAGGATTCTTGTGGCAGGAACCAGTAGTACGGTTAATGGTGTTTCGCCCTACAATAGCGATGTTGCTCTTGCTCGATACAACGCTGACGGTAGTCTCGATACCACCTTTGGAGGCAATGGGAAAATTACCACCGATTTTGGCGGTACTGATTCCGGATATAGTATCTCCGTGCAGAGTAATGGCAAAATTGTTGTTGTGGGGAGTAGCATTGTGGTTGTCAATGGCGTTTCCAACACCGATTTTGCGTTTGCGCGCTACAATGTGGACGGAAGCCTTGAATCAAAGGGAACTATCGATTTCGGTGGTAATGATGTTGCTTTGAGTGTGGCTTTGCAGAGCGATGGCAAAATCATTCTGGTGGGTTATAGCACTATTTCCGGCAATACTAACTTCGCGATTCTTCGTTCCAATATTGATGGCAGCGATCTCGACACCACCTTTGGTAGTAACGGGAAAATTACAACAGACTTTGGTCGCAATGACCAAGCTCGAAGTGTGCTGGTGCAGTCAGATGGCAAAATCCTTGTCGCTGGCAACAGCAGCACTCCTGCCAGCAGTATTTCTGACTTCGCGCTTGCCCGCTACAACACGGACGGGACTCTCGATACCACTTTTGATGGTGATGGCAAGCTCACCATGAATTTTGGCGGAGCTATGAATGCCGTTATGAGCGTCAAGCTGCAAGCAGACGGAAAGATCCTTATGGCCGGGTCGAATTCGCTTGATGGTAATGGAGACTTTGTGCTGGCACGTTTGAATGCTGATGGCACTCCTGATACTACTTTTGGTGTGGTTAATACGCTTAATGGCCACCCGATCTATACTGAAAACGGCACACCTGTTGTGCTCGACAGTGATGTCCAGGTTTCCGATACAGAACTTGCTGCTTTTGGCAACTACAATGGCGCTACACTTTCCTTGGCTCGTCACGGCGGCACCAATGCTGACGACCACTTTTCTGCCATGACCAGTGGTACTCTTGGTGCACTCATACAGGGCAGTGATCTTATGGATGGAGGTGTGGCTATTGGTACCGTTACCACTAATTCCGGTGGTACACTTGCAGTGACCTTTAATGCCAATGCTACACCAGATCTGGTGAATGCGGTATTGCAGCAGATCGCCTACAGCAATACAAGCCATGTCGCAGCCGATGCAGTGCAGATCGACTGGACATTCTCCGACGGCAACACTGGCAGCCAGGGGACGGGCGGAACCTTGAGTGCTGTCGGCAGTACTACGGTTCACGTTACAGCGCTGAACGACACTCCGGTTCCTGGTGTTAACACAGCACCAACGTTTGCGGTTGGCGACGGTACCGTCATCACGGATTTTGGCAAAGAGGATATTGGCCGGAGCGTCGCAGTGCAGGCTGACGGAAAGATTCTTGTGGCCGGGCTTGGCAATGGCATTTCCGGGTATCTCAATGCCTCAACGGGCAATATGTCGTATACCATCGGAGATTTTGGGCTCGTTTGTTACAACAGTGACGGCAGTCTCGACTCCACGTTCGGCACCGATGGCAAACTGACCACCTATTTTGGTGGCAACAACGATTTTGCCACGGGGGTCACGGTGCAGGCTGATAGCAAAATTCTTGTCGCAGGGACAGGATATAGCAGGGGGGGAACCAACACCAATGATTTTGCTCTTGCCCGCTACAACAGTGATGGCACTCTCGATACCACCTTTTCTGGTAATGGCAAGGTGACGACAGATTTTGCCAGCACCAATGACACGGTGAGTGGCATCAAAGTGCTGGCGGATGGCAAGATTCTTGTGGTTGGAACCAGTGGTACGATGCCTGGAGTAACCCCATCCAACAGCGATTTTGCTCTTGCCCGCTATAATGCTGACGGTAGTCTCGACACCACCTTCAGTGGGGATGGAAAGCTTGTTACAGATTTTGGCAGCAGTGATGCCGCAACAGGTGTTTCTGTGCAGAGTGATGGTAAAATTATTGTGGTGGGAAGCGTCATTATTGCAGGAAGCAGCACGCTTGTTAATGGTGTGGCTAACAAACATTTTGCGCTTGTCCGCTACAATGCAGACGGTAGTCTTGATACTGCCTTTGATGGCGATGGAAAGCTCACGACAGATTTTGGCTTGGGTGGCGCTGAATTTGCAACAAGTGTTGTTGTTCAAAGCGATGGCAAAATCCTTGTGGCGGGGCACAGCAGTTTGGTTGTCAATGGGGTGTCAATCCCTGACTTTGCTCTTGCCCGATACAATGCAGATGGTAGTCTTGATACGACCTTTGATGGAGACGGAATGCTCACCACGGATTTTGGTGGCGATGATGGCGCCCGGAGTGTCATTGTGCAGTCGGATGGCAAGATCCTTGTGGCTGGGGTCAGTACCTTGACAGGCAGCGCTTCTGATTTTGCGCTGGCTCGTTACAACAGCGATGGCAGTCTTGACACTACTTTTGACGGGGATGGCAAGCTTACCATGGACTTCGGCGGAGCATCAGACACTGTCTATGGCACCGCATTACAGGCTAATGGCAAAATTCTTGTGACAGGGTCGAGAGTTGTTGATGGTAATGGAGACTTTATCACTGCACGCATCAATGCGGATGGTTCGCTTGACACAACATTCGGCATAGCCAATACGCTCAACGGTACTCCGGTCTATGTCGAAAACAGCGCACCAGTTGTGCTCGACAGCAACGTGAAGGTTGAAGATACCCAACTTGCAGTTCTTGGCAACTACGGTGGCGCCACACTCACCCTGCTTCGCCACGGCGCAGCCAATGCCGAAGACCACTTCTCCGGCGCAGGCACCCTTGGCGATCTTACGCAGGGCACCAACCTGGTGGTCGGTGGCACCACCGTTGGTACCGTCACCACCAATTCCAGCGGCACGCTGGCACTCGCGTTCAATACAAGTGCCACGCAAAATCTGGTCAATGCCGTTTTGCAGCAGATAGCCTACAGCAACACATCCCACGCTCTGGCGACGTCTGTACAGATTGACTGGGTCTTCTCCGACGGCAACACCGGCACCCAGGGCACCGGCGGAGCATTGAGCACGACTGGCAGCACCTCTGTGCAGCTTGTGGCAGATGCCATTGCTCCTGCAGTAACCTCTTTCAGCCCCGCTGAAGCAGCAACCGACGTTGCTATTGGCAGTAACATTGTATTGTCTTTCAGTGAAGCAATCCAGAAAGGTACCGGTGCAATTGAAATCCACAGCGGTTCCTCAGACGGAGTGCTTTTTGCCCACTATGAGTTGGCGACAAGCTCCAACATTACCATTGCAGGCAATACCCTTACCATCAATCCGACGGCAGACCTTTCGAACGGGACTCACTATTTTGTCACTTTCGGTAACGGCAATGTTACGGATTTTTCAGGCAATCCCTCCACTGGCACTAACACCTACGACTTTACGACCGAGGCGCTGCCTTTACACCAGGACTTGACTGGCTCTGCGACCTTCTGGAAAACCGGGACTCCCATAACAGGAGTTACAAGCATCATGACGACAGCTCCAACTGTCGAGGGCGCCCAACTGGTCGAATTCAGAAATATACAGTTATCCGCAGATGGCACACGAACTATCGAACTCTGGGAAACCTCAGCAAGCCCCGTTCAAAGTGCCCAACTGGAATTTACCCTCTCTTCCGGTTCAGTCGCGACATGGCAGGATGCGGCTGGCTTGTCGCCCGGATGGATCTCCATGGCCAATACGGGAATATCAGGACAATTCATTCTCGGCAGTATTGGGACAACCGCATTATCTGCTGGCCCCGTCAAGCTTGGTACTCTGACGCTTACCGCGCCAACCAATCCGCAGCATTTTGAACTCTTGTTGACCACAGGCGAGTTGAATAACGACACCATTCCAACCTTCGGTATTGCTTCAGACAGCACTGCCACGGGCACTGATGGCCTTTATCAGCATATTAACATGCCTGATGGCACCTACGCACTGACCAGCGCTAAAGTGTCCGGGACTGCTGAAGCTGATGCTGTACACGCCAACGATGCGCTTGCTGCTCTGAAAATGGCGGTAGGGATGAACCCCAATACCGATGGCAGCGCAGTGTCGCCATATCAGTTTTTGGCGGCTGATATCAACAAGGATGGAGTAATCAGGGCTGCAGATGCTCTCAATATCCTCAAGATGGCAGTCAAACTGGATACAGCGCCAGCAAATGAGTGGCTGTTTGTGCCGGAGAGTGTTGGCAGCGAGAGCATGTCACGCACCCATGTCATCTGGCCGGATAATCCAGTACCGGTGACGCTGGCTGTGGATCAAGAGCTTCATTTGATTGGGATTGTGAAAGGTGATGTTGATGGAAGCTGGGTGGCTTGAGTCCAAAACATTTGCAGAGGCGGTGCGAAATCGGTGGGCGCAAAAGCCTCTGCTTGGTGGTTGTTTGGTCGTCGATGTATTTTACTTGTCCCGGGTTCCTGAAAAACTCGTTTCGAAATTCGACTCCAGCCTTCTGTGACACAAAAAAAAAGACCGCCTCCCCCGCGATGATTTTCTTGAGTTATCCATATCATTTTCGTTCCCTTGTACCTCCTTGCCTGACTTTTTCAAGAGCGTTCAGATCTTCTTTATACCTGATACTACTGAAGTTTTATTGCATATACAGTGTCAGTTGTGGTATACTGCGGCGCACGTGATTTTTTGTGTTGCGCTCAACAAATTGATAACATTGCATCAAAAGCGAACAACCCGCCTTCTCTGGGCGAATGTGTATTGCCTTCTCGATTCGTCAAGCGGTGCCTCCATGTCGGTGCGCGAAATGCTTCGTCAACTTGCTGGCAATGGGTATAAGGTTGAGGTTATTGGCGCTACCATTTTCGACGCTGAAAGCGGCATGTCAGCTCTTCCTCAAGAGTGGAAAAAACGCCTCGCAACGACAGATATTCTTGAACTGAACGACTCCCCTCTCCGCCATAAACTGTTGATGACCAACAGCCATCAGCGCGATGCCATGACTGCCCTTGAAGAGGCAAAATGGTATGAATTTTATCTCCACACGCTTGATACGTTTAAACCCGATGTGGTCTGGCTTTATGGTGGCAGACCGTTTGACTACCTCATTTCCGATGAAGCCAAACAGCGTGGTATTCCTGTTGCCGCTTATCTTGTGAATGGAAACTATACGAAAACCCGCTGGTGCAGGGATGTTGATTGCATCATTACCGATACGCATGCAACGGCGGACTATTACCATCGAAAAAATGGTTTGACGCTCACTCCGGTCGGCAAATTTATTGATCCGGCGACGGTGGTGGCTGCGGAGCATCTCCGCCGGAATATTCTCTTTGTGAATCCAACACTTGAAAAAGGCGCGGCCATTGTTATTCAGATTGCGATGCAGCTTGAGCGTCAACGGCCTGATATTCCGTTTGAGGTGGTTGAATCGAGGGGAAACTGGCGGGGGTGGGTTGAGTATGTCAGCGCTCGTCTGGGAACGCCACGCACGTCACTGAGCAATGTGATGGTGATGCAGCATTGCCGCGATATGCGTCCGCTCTATTCGAGATCGCGTCTCTTGCTGGCACCCAGCCTGTGGTGGGAAAGTGGTTCACGCGTGCTGGCCGAAGCGATGTTGAACGCCATTCCGGCAATGGTGACGGATAGTGGCGGCAACCGTGAAATGGTTGGTGATGGTGGTATTGCTATCGCGCTGCCTGCCAATTATCATGAAAAACCTTATGCTGAGTTACTGAATCCTGAGTTGCTTGATCGGTTTGTGACGCAGATTATACGCTGTTATGATGACGAGCAATTTTAGCAAACGTTGGTTACTCAAGCTCACATGGTGGGTGAGCAACGCCACGCAATGGCAAGCAGCCTTCTCAAGCTTTTTGAAGCATTTAACCAATTGCTGGCGTAATAGTATAGGGAAAACCGTCACCTGATAGTAAGGTAGCCGATGCTTTATCGTAAATTGGAAACATTCATAACCAATCAACTAAAACCATACCGCTATGAGCGTAAATTTTGAGGGAACACCCGCAAGCAGCACACCTGTAAACTCAGAGTTTTTTGATTTTATTCAGGATACATCTAAAATCGGTACCACCGGATACTATGCGTCATTCGACACCAATGGTACTAATCATATTCATTCGTACGATAGGAATGGGGATGGGCTTCCCGACTATATAGAGGAGAGTAATGACAGTCCTGCTACTATTACATGGAATAATGGAGCGTTTACGGTTGTTGGGATTTATGGCGATGGTAGTGTAAGAGCTACAGGCACTATGGCATACGACACAGAAGGCAATGCTATTGGCTTGTATGTGATGGATGATGGTGATAACATCAATCCTATTATCCAACTTACGCCCGACACCACTGCTGGCGATGCACTGATCGCAACGTTCTCTATCCCGGCAAACTCCGAGAATGGAGCGCAAAGCTGGTCTTTGTTTGATAGTGATTTGAACGGTGTTGTTGACAGGATGACTCGGGTTCAAACATACACCGATGAAAACAATGTTCCACAAACAGATACTAACGATTACTCATTAACCTGGGTCGACGCTACCCACTGGACAGCACGTTGGGGGTTGAAGCTAATTTTTGGAACGACTTACGATGGCAATGGTCGCCCAACATCCGTTTTGATGAGTAAGACCTATGCAAACATTACCTGGCATACATCCATTATTGATAATGTTGTCGCTTCAGCCAGTCATACTAAATCCAACGGTAATGTCGCGGTTTTGACTTTTATCGATTCGAATACCAGTGATACTCATCTGTTTGATAAGGTTGTGTTTCAGGAAAATACGGGAGTAGGATATGCTGATGTGGATGGATGGAATACCGATGGTGAGCACTTGATTTCTACAAAAGCTGTAGTTCAATCATCCACATGGTCTGAAGATATCTTTAGCGGCACCATCACCGGAACCGGCAGTAACCCGACTTCTATCGATATGACATCGTATTTCATGGCTAATCAAGATGTTCCTTCCGACACCACAGCTCCCGTCATACAGAATGCCGTCGTCAATGGCCAGTTACTGACAATGACCTTCAACGAGAATCTTGGTACTGTTCCTCAGTCCAGTGCATTCACTGTCAGGGTGAACGGTTCTCAGGTTAATGTCTCCGGTATCAGTGTTTATAACGGTACCATGACGTTGACCTTGGTGACTGCTGTGCAAGCAGGTCAGACAGTGACGGTTTCCTACACCGATCCTACGACCGGAAATGATGTTAGTGCCCTGCAAGATTATACTGGCAATGATGCCGAGAGTTTTACGGGTTATGGGGTAACAAATAACACCGGTAGCGGAAGCAATGTCCCCTGGGTTAACAATGTTTTCTCTGAAAATGAGAGCACGCCTGATAACCATGATAGTGCAGTCTTGAGGGTTACTGAGAGCATTGTTACGTATGTCGAAATGAGCAATGCTGTTACGGTAACGGGGACACCCCGTCTGGCTCTCTTGACCGGCAGCACAACACATACCGTGTATGCCACTTACGATGCCTCGTCGAGTACCTCAACGCGACTTGCATTCCATTATGATTTACAAAATGGAGACCTTGGACAGCTTGCAGTCAGTGCTTTCGATTTCACCAATGGTAGTTCGATTACCGGTACTTCAGGTTCGGTTCAAACAGCTATCAACAGGGATCTGAAACCTGATAAGTGGGTTTATGGTGCTTCTGTTGCCAATGGAACAAGTGGAAATGATGTGGTGGCGATTTCAATTCCGGCTGCCAGTACTGTTGAGGCGATACGTACCGCACTATCAGGTATTTCCGATGGTGGTGGCAATCGCGATGTTCTGGAACTGAATTTTGTTGCTTCTTCCGACAATGCGAAAATGTCAGGCACTGTCTCTGCTGACAGGATTGACGGGACGATTGATGGTTATTCGGTAGCGATTGTTAAAGAGAGTAACAATATCAACTTCTATATAGCAGATCAATTTGTGAAAACCCTCTCTTCCAGCGTTAATGGAGGATTCGAGCGACTGGTGATCAATTTGCTCAATGCACAAGGGAGTGTGCTCGAAAGCAGCGGTGATATACGGTTGAGTAGTGGATTTTTTAGTGGTTTATTGGGCGGTAGCCATTACTACGGCTCGGATTTCTCAGATTTGATAACGGTTCAGAATGATGCCTCCTCATGGCATTACATAGAAACAGATACCGGCAATGACACGGTTATCGGATCTTCTGGTAACGATACCTGCAATATTTCCGGTGATGGCAACAAGTCAATCAGTCTTGGTGACGGCAATGATGTCATTAACTGGTGGAGCGCCGGTAACAGCACGATCGACGGTGGCGCAGGGATCGATGAACTCTATGTTTCTCTGGAGATCTCGTCAGGTGCGCTTTCCTGGTCGCTGGAAGATGATGGAGAGGTACATGTCTATTCAGGAAGTGAAGAAATCGCAACGATTCAGAAAGCGGGCACCTCTTACTTGTTTACGGCAAGCTCCAATCATGGAGAGCAGATTGGCGATATGGTTGCGAAAGTAAGCAATGTTGAGTACTGTACATTTCTTGATGCAGACGAGCGTACCGGACAATTGAAACTTGCTGAAGTGTTTGCCGGTGGAGGCTCGGCCGATACAACCTCGCCCACAGTGACCACCTTCAGCCCAGCCGATGGCGCAACAGGTGTCTCGGTTGGCAGCGACATCGTGCTCACCTTCAGCGAAGCAATCCAGAAAGGGAGTGGCACAATAGCCATCCATAGCGGTTCGGACACTGGTGCCGTGGTGGAAAGCTTTGATGCGGCGACGAGTAACCGTCTGAGCTTTACAGGCAGTACGGTGACGATTAATCCGACCTTGAATCTGTCGAACAACACGCAGTACTTCGTTACGGTTATGTCTGGTGCGGTAAAGGATCTTGCAGGGAACAGCTTTGCGGTTACGTCGAGTTATGACTTTAAGACCGTTATGGGTTCAACTGTTTTTAATACCACCGGCAGCGTTAATGGAACCCCTCAAACAGGCGAGAGATATTATAGTTTCTCTGCAGGTACTGGCTTTGTCGCTCAAGTACTGGGCAATAATTTTCGCTTTGATCTTTCGTCCGACACCGATAACAACCCGGCAACGTTCAATGCAAGCTGGAACTGGCTCGACATACTCGGCGCTGTCGGTGAAACCGGCACAGGTATACTGACGTTACAGGATACGAATACATCCAGTCCTGGCCCGGAGAATTGGTCGGCATCGCTTGATTTTATTCGTAACATTCCGCTTATAGCAGACGGTTCTGACGCTGATACACTCCCTGATGGTTTTGTCGGGCTTGATGGAATGAGCAATGTTGGAAATGTGCCACTTGTTTGGCAGGCGAAGGATGCGAACAATGTTATTGCGTCGTTTACTTCGACGGGAAAAAACAATCAAAACAACGTTGAGACAACCAGTGCATCACTCGTTGATGATAACGGTGATAATGTGCCGGATCGTATCGTTGGTACCTATGTTTCTGTTGATGGTTCAGGTTTATTTAACGAACTGTTGAGCATGATTGACACCAACAGTGATGGAAAGCTTGATACCATGCAGCTCTTCATGCACAGGACTTTTGGTGGTCGTGTCCAGGTGGATAGTTCAGGCAATCCAGCAGGTCTCTATGTCACATCAGGGAGCAGTGGGGTGGTTCTCGGCAGTTATGATGCCGCCAACAGTCTTGTGATACAGTCGGACGGCAAGATTCTTGTGGCGGGCGTGATGCAGGTTGGTGAGAGTTTTGATTTTGCTTTGAAGCGCTACAACAGTGACGGAAGCCTGGATACCAGCTTTGGTGGAGATGGTGTGGTAACTTCAGAGCTTGGTGACCATGATATTGCCATGAGTGTTGCCCGGCAAGTTGATGGGAAGATTCTTGTTGGCGGGTATATCTTTTATGGAGACTTGCGTATGCCCCAATCCCCAAAAGATTGGGCATACGCACTTGTTCGTTATAATTCGGATGGCACCCTTGATACAAGCTTTGACGGCGATGGCAAGGTAACCGCAAATTTTGATCCTCATTCTGAAGATTTCGGCAATAGTGTGGTCATCCAAAGCGACGGCAAGATTCTATTCAGCGGAAGAAGGTACGATAGCATTACCGGTTGGGCGGTAAATCTGTTGCGTTATACCAGTGACGGCACTCTTGATACGAGCTTTGATACTGACGGCGTGGTTGTTGCACCAATAAAAGGTCATCGAGGAGGAGCCAGCGTTGCATTGCAAGCTGACGGAAAGATTTTGGTAACAGGATTTACCGGACTTGATGGCGCTGAGGCTGATCATGATGTTGCTCTGGCGCGTTACAATACCAATGGAAGCCTTGATGCCAGTTTTGGTGGCACAGGTGTTGTGTCAACAAATTTGGGCGGTAATGATGATGGCTATACCGTTCTTGTGCAGAGCGACGGGAAGATAGTTGTGGCAGGCACAAGCTCAACAAGTGGAAATGGCGATTTTGTGCTTGTGCGTTACAATGCTGATGGCAGTCTGGATACAAGCTTTAGTGGAGATGGTATTGTTGTCACAAACTTTGGTGGAAATGACAAGGCATACAGCGCGGCTTTGCAAGCTGATGGTAAAATTCTTCTTGCAGGTGAGAGTGACGGGGATTTTGCGGTTGCGCGCTATAATGTTGATGGTACTCTTGATGCCAGTTTCGACGGCGATGGCATGACGACCATGGATTTGGGTGGTTCGGATGTTGCCCGCAGTGTGGCAGTGGGGAGCGATGGAAAGATTGTGGTTGCAGGTGAAACCGGGAGTGGAAGTAATTATGACTTCGCCTTGGTTCGTTACTAATAGTGACGGCAGTTTAAGTTCACACTTTGGTGCAGAAACTGGCGACACCACAGCGCCTGCGCTCATCTATGCCACCCGCCGACAACGCAGTAAATGTGTCGCTTGAGAGTGATATTGTGTTGCCGTTCAGCGAAAATGTACACGCTGGTGGCGGCAACATCGTCAGCAGCTACGGGACGGATATCCGCACGATAGCGGTTACCGATAGCTTGCAAGTTTCCATCAGCGGCAACACGCTGATCATCAATCCAACGGCTGATTTGCATTCAGGCAGTCATTACCATGTAGAGATCGATAACGGTGCCATTCAGGATATGGCTGGCAATGCGTTTGCGGGCACTACAGCGTTCGATTTTGCAACTGCTGTTGCCAATACCCCCCCCCAACCTTTATGCTTGGGGATGGAAAAGTAACCACTGACTTTGCTTCTGGCGAGAATGCTGGTAATAGCACCGTGCAAGCGATGGAAAGATTCTTGTTGCGGGAAGCAGCGGCTATGATTTTGCCTTAGTACGTTACAACAATGATGGTTCTCTTGACCAGACCTTTAATCCGCACATCTATATCGAGAATGCTGCACCAGTTGTACTCGATTACAATGTCCAGATTTTTGATGCAGAACTTTCAGCGCAAGGACATTATGATAGTTCCACCCTTACTTTGGCACGGCATGGCAGCGCAAATGCTGACGATCACTTCTCCGGTGCTGGAATTGTGTCTGGCGCTGCAAGTGGCACCGTTACGGTTGCCAGTACCGATGTTGGCCATTACACATGGTTAGGAGGAACGCTTGAGCTTACCTTTAACGTTGCGGTAGGAATGCCAGTTACCTGACACCCCCCGCGCAGATCCGTACGTGCGGGACTACCGCATACGGCTCCTGCCTTGAGTAATAGCGAATCGTACCTCCGGGAAATCATGACATGTTTGGAGGTGC
>Ga0194037_1001089_pt1 | contig 20220 bp, 19 predicted proteins | sample JunL306m_MetaG_FD_148653 | JGI IMG/M metagenome (GOLD analysis project Ga0194037, IMG submission 148653) | Anoxic zone freshwater microbial communities from boreal shield lake in IISD Experimental Lakes Area, Ontario, Canada - Jun2016-L304-6m | ecosystem: Environmental > Aquatic > Freshwater >...
AGACGTCGCCGCTGGCGGAATACTTGCCCAGTGGGCGAGTGAAGGTTGCCAAGTTCATCTTGTAGTTGTCTGTGATGGATCAAAAGGTTCACACTCTCCGTCTGCAGACTCTTCAGCGATTGCAGGGGTCAGAAGTTCCGAGCTGAGGCATGCGGCAGATCTCCTTGGTGCCGCATCGGTTAGCGAACTAGGACTATCTGACGGAGATGTCACCAATGACGAAAAACTCCGTAAAACCCTCGTCGGTCTCGTGCGAAAACATTGTCCAGAGGTGGTTTTAGGTCCAGATCCGACCGCAACTTTCTTTGGCGGTGTCTACGTGAATCACCGTGACCACCGTGAAACCGGCTGGGCTCTGCTGGACGCCGTTGCTCCAGCTGCCGCCATGCCTCTCTATTTCCCTAAAGAAGGAGCACCACATCAAGTTGGTCACATCCTCTTGAGCGGAACTCATGAACCTGATGTTGTTTTCGATGTGTCTTCAACAATTGATGTGAAGTTAAAAGCCGTCATGGCTCACGCTTCGCAGCTTTCTGGTGACATAGAAGACATTCGTGATGTTGTCTACGGTCGGGCTGAACAAGCTGGCCGTCCAGTGGGAGTGGCCTTTGGTGAGGCCTTTCGCTGCGTTGAACTCGCATTCTGACAACCCCTCGGTTGACGAGGCACCAATTCTTCACATTGACTTGGATGCATTCTTCGCATCAGTAGAAATTCTTGATGATCCGTCGTTGAAAGGTAAGCCTGTGGTCGTTGGCGGACCAGGTGAGCGTGGGGCAGTAGCAAGTGCAAGTTACGAGGCGCGTCGCTACGGCGTTAAGAGCGCAATGCCAATGATGATCGCAAAACGTATGTGTCCAAACCTTGTGATTCTGCCAGGCAGATTTGATCGCTACGAAGCGTATTCGCAGGATTTTCACGACATCATCATGGACTTAACGCCAGAATTTGAACCACTTGGACTCGATGAAGTGTTCGCAGACCTTAGAAGTCTCAGAAGATTGAATGTTCAACCTATCGCCGCTGGTCATGAACTTCGTCGCAGGATCAATGACGAGCTCGGACTTCTCTGTGGTGTGGGCTTGGGCAGAAACAAGCTGTTTGCAAAACTCGCATCCAAGAAATCAAAACCAACAGTTGTTGATGGAAAACTCGTCGATGGTCCCGGAGTTGTGTGGGTCTCTCCAGAAATGGAAAGGCTTTGGTTGAACGAACTCCCGGTATCTGCGTTGTGGGGAGTAGGTCCTGCAACAACGGCAAAACTCGAGCGCATTGGTATTCGCTGGGTGCGTGACATCGAGAAATTTGATGAATCGCTTCTGGCGCGACACGTGGGCCCTTGGATGGCTGGAACATTGGTCAACTACGCAAGTGGCGAAGATGAGCGAGAAGTGGTTTCTGACCACATCACTAAATCAATCGGCCACGATGAGACATTCGTTAAATCTCTCAACGGAATTGACGAGATACTGGAAGAAGCTAAGAGTCACTCAGCAATTCTTTCAAGAGCCATAAGAGCTAAAGGGTGGGTTGCGCGGACGGTTTCTGTGACCGTTAGGTTCGATGATTTCTCATCAATAGGTAGATCGCAAACAATCAGCTTCGGGATTGATGATGAACGAGCAATCTTTCTGATCGCTAAGGCTCTCCTTGAATCTATGGAGTATCCCTACGCGATCAGGTTGCTCGGCATTCACCTGTCCTCATTCCTTCCCCGTTCTAGAAACGACGTCCAACTCACATTCGGAATCGAAACAGCTGTTGATGATCGCCAGCAAACTATTGAAGCTACGAGGGACCGACAAATTGGTTACGAAGCACTGAGAGACGCTATTGATGATGTGCGCGAAAAATTTGGTAAGTCAGCAGTGGGTACAGCGTCGGAATTGAGTGAAGACGGAATTGAAATTGAACGCCAGCGCGGCAGTGCCTCGCAGGGCCCTCTTGCTAAACCCGAACAGTAACGAGTGTTCCTAATGGGGTGTGTGGCCAAATCGTGCCAGCTGAGCTGAATGGAAGCTCAATGCATCCGAGGCTTTGACGTGAGCCATACGATGGGCGAATGAAGCCGTGAAGACCCTCGCCACCGTTGTAATAGGAGACCCACGGAATGCCTGTGTCGTGATACTTCGTTCCATCGGGATTTGTGCCTGACATTGTCGTTGTCGCATAACGAAGGTAAACCGGATATGTTCCTGGATCGCTCGGTGCTGCTGAGATCCCAGAATTAGCCAGAGTGCGAAAACTTGGAACCCCGCTGATGTAAAGGGTCAGCAGTTGAGGGGCAGACTTTCCAAGATTCAATGCGACGTCTACGTAGTTGTAGGGACGTGGGCTGAACTGAGATTTTTTGGCGGCCTGTAACAGTGCATTCCAAGTAGCAATGGTCGTGGTTCCGGTTGTAGCCAGTCCATGCACATCTTGAAAGCTCATAACTGCACCTTTCAGAATTTGATTCGCAACACCTGGGACCCATTGAGTGATTAGTGATTGCGGAAGCGAGGGGTAGAGCCATGTAAAGGTCCCAGGAATCTTCTCAACTACTGGCTTGGAAGTTTGCAAGCTGACATGTGGCAATACCAATGTTGTGGTTGTTGTGCGAAGTGTTGTTGTGGTCGCTGGAATAGTTGTCGACGTCGTGGTGAGCTGGGCCACACCAGTTGTCGAAGTTTGAGAAATTGATGTAGTTGTTTGCTCTTGTGTTTTCACCAAGGTTGTTGGCTGTGACGCACCGGCGGGAACGAAGCCAACCGGCATGTATCCAAGTTCAGCGAGAAGTTGTTCTTCCCAGAGAATGTCGACACCAGAAACGATTGATTTTTGATAGCTGGATGAAACGACGCAGGTTTCGGTGCAACGAAATGAGGTTGGCACCTGAAAGGCATAAGAAGCATTTGGCAGGATTGTGTTTTTTGCGTAAGCATCAAATTGCAACTTGGAAATCTGGATCCACTTCATCTGCAATGAGTGAGAAATCGTTAACGTCGGAAGTTGCTTTATGTCAACGGGTTGGCTCAGAGTTATTCGAGCAATTGGCATTGATTGAACGAGTGATGACGAAAGTTGTGTAGTCACTTGGACTTGTAAATCGGCGCCGTCTGCACTCGAGGTAAGTGGAATTAATGAAAGCAGGAGGATCGCTGGAAGGGCGAGGAGTCTCTTGTGCTTAATCACTCTCAAAGATTACTCATGAAGGTTTGGCAATCAGACCGAAAAGTACTGAGGCGAAAGAAACTTCCTCAGGGGCGCTTCTGGCTGTGTTCTCGAGCAACTAGGATTAATCCTTCTGGCGGCGTGGCCGAGCGGTTAGGCAGGGGCCTGCAAAGCCCCGTACTCCGGTTCGAATCCGGACGCCGCCTCCAGTGAAATAGGTTATTTTTGTAGCACTGCTGTGGCGAGGTGTCACAGCAGTCTGCAAAGGTAATCCTGTGAGCAAGAACAATTTGAAGCTTCCCAGACTTCTATTGGGCTTCGACACCGAGACCACAGGACTCGATGTGAACAGTGAGCGAGCAATTTCCTACGGTTTCATCGCATACTTTGATGATCAGCCAATTTGGTCAGAACATTTTTACGTAATCCCTGACCGACCAATTGCCGAAGCTGCCATGAGAGTTCACGGCCTATCAGTTGATGCAATTCTTCAGAAGAAGGGTGAAGAGATTGTTTTCGATTCGGTCGCTGGCGGACTGGCTCGTGCCGTAACGATTCTCAGGGAATTCAATAATTTCGGTGCTTCCATTGTTGGGGCGAACGTAGTCAGATTTGACCTAGCGATGCTCTCTAAGAGCTATGAATCAGTCCACGCCCGCAGTCTCATTGACGAGGATCTAGACGTTTCAAAATTATCGATTATTGATGTTATTGAGTTTGACCGACTAATCGATAAAGATTTCAATGCGCGACCACGAAGAGGTCTGGAGTTTCTCTGTAAGCACTACGGCATAGAACCAGGTGGGCACCATGCCCTGGGTGATGCGCGCGCAACGATTGAAGTGTTGTTGAAACAAACTAAACGGGCAAACCCCAACCAGCTCGAATTCAATGTCACATCAGTATCTCCGGAGTTCTACGAATGGTCAGAGAGGATTGCTGCACTTCTTGCCAGTTAGGGTCGAAGAGCCAAACTGGTAAGGTTGACCCCGTAGGGGCCGTTAGCGCAGTCTGGTAGCGCACTTCCTTGACATGGAAGGGGTCACAGGTTCAAGTCCTGTACGGCCCACTAATGAACTTTGTGCTGACAATTGCAGTTATGGTCATCATTAGCTCCCTCTATGCCGGCTTCTACGTTTGGATGAGGAGCGAATCCTTTGGTGAAGGTAAAAAACGACGGAGCAGTCGGGCTCAGAAACAGAAAGAGAACTAAACGCTCTACTTGCTGGGATCAGTAATTTCTAAAGCCAAAAGTGGAGCAGATGCTTTGTTGATGCACTCCTGATATTCGAGCTCTGGCACTGAATCTGCGACAACACCTCCACCTGCTTGGACTGTTGCTGTTCCATTTCGAAGTGAAAGTGTACGAATAGTGATTGCGAAGTCAGCTTCACCATTCAAAGAGAAGTAACCAAGTGCTCCACCGTATGGCCCACGGTGAACCGGTTCGAATTCATCGATTAGCTCCATTGCCCTGACTTTTGGAGCTCCAGTGAGAGTTCCTGCGGGGAAAGTTGCGTTAAAGGCATCGAAGGCATCTTTGCCATCAGCTAGTTGTCCACTGACCTGTGAGACCAGATGCATTAAGTGTGAGAAACGTTCTACGTGTGCGAGTCGGTCAACCTTGACAGTGCCTGGCGCCGCAACGCGACCGATGTCGTTTCTTCCAAGGTCCACCAGCATCACGTGCTCAGAAATTTCCTTCTCGTCATTGAGCATTTCTTTTTCAATTTCGAGGTCTTGTTTCTCGTCAACGCCACGCGGGCGAGTGCCAGCGATCGGGTGAGTGATTACCTGACCTTCGTGTACACGTACCAACATCTCAGGTGATGCACCAACGATTTGGCTATCTCCGGTGTCGAGCAAATACATGTACGGCGATGGATTGAGAGACCTAAGGACGCGGTACAACGTGAGCGGATCAACGTTGGTGGGACGCTTGAACTGTTGACTTGGAACAACTTGAAAAACATCACCGGCGTAGATGTATTCCTTAGCTCGCTCCACGACGTTGCAGTATTGCTCTTTGGTGAAGTTAGAGAAACTAGCCGCGAGTGCCTTAATGTCAATGGCCGCACGTGCACTTGGCGCAGTGGCGACTAGTCGCTCTGTTGCCGGGTCATTTGTAGGCGATGGTCCAACCAGCACTTCAATAATTTCGTGTAGTTGAGAAGTTGCTCGGTTGAATGCATCCTCCGGTGTGGCTCCATCCTCAATGAGTGCGTTCACTACCACTGTTGTTGAGTGGCGCAAGTGGTCACATATGAGCACTGCCCCAGGAAAAGAGAAGTCAATGTCTGGCCACATGCCATCAACATCCTTGCGAGGTAAGCGCTCTAGACGGCGAACGTAGTCATACGTTACGAAGCCAACCGCGCCACCAAAGAATGCTGGAAGGTCAGTTGGAATGTGCGTTTTGTAACGAGACATGAGTTCACGAAGTACTTCAAGTGGTCCACGCGCAGCGGCATCTGCAACGTCAGTACCGGTGACGACAGTTTTCCCGTTGAGTGTTGTTACACGCCATTTTCGATCTAGTCCAATGAACGAATAACGCCCTGTGTCTTTTCCAAGCGCAGCGCTTTCGAGCAAAAAGATTGATCGACTGTTAGCAAAGCGCTGGTAGAGCGATACGGGGGTTTCGCGGTCAAGTTGCAGTGTGGCGTAGAGAGGTATGACGTTGAAGTCATTTGCTAGGGCTAAGAAATCGCCCAGTTCGGTTGTCGCCATCTTGAAAGAATACTTAAGTTCTAAGGGCATCTAGGATGAGTGAATGGCGAAGAGCCCTTCCATCCTTGTTGTCGACAATTACGACTCATTCGTGTACAACATTGTCCAGTATCTGGGCGAACTAGGGGCGAACGTCCAAGTGCTCAGAAACGATGAAGTATCAGCATCTGACCTCGAAGCAATGAATCTCGATGGGGTACTAATTTCACCCGGCCCGGGACACCCCAGTGACGCAGGCAACTGCATTGAAATCATTATGTACTGCGCCGAGAACAACCTTGAGTTATTTGGTGTGTGTTTAGGACATCAAGCTCTTGCTGAAGCATTCGGAGGCGTTGTTTCTTCTGCTCCTGAGCTTGTTCACGGCAGGTCTTCGCTGGTCACTCATAACAACACCGGCGTCTTTGCGGGTGCTCCAAATCCAATGGTCGCGGGCAGGTATCACTCTCTGGTGGTGCAAGAAGAAACGCTGCCTGATGTTTTTGAAGTCACTGCTCGAACTGGTGATCTCATTATGGGTATGCGCCACAAGACAGCGCCACTCGAGGGTGTTCAGTTCCACCCAGAATCGGTGCTCACTGAGAGCGGCTACTTGCTACTGGCTAATTGGTTAGAACGCTGTGGTGCAAGTGAAGCGGTCGCAAAATCTGGCGAACTTAACAAGATCAGTGCACTCACTCGCCAAGCGTTGCCGCACCCAGCTTCTTAGAAGCTAGATCCGAACCCGAAACGGGTTTCAGTGATTTCTCCGTTCAAAAGCTCCACCTTGTATGCAGCTGGCCCAGACTGGGGATCAACTGGAATGTCACTTACAACAGTTGTTGGTTCGAGCCCCTCAAACCAAATACCGATTCGGTCGTCTGTGGCGTAGCCAAGTGATGGCAGCGTTCCATCCTTCATCCAGTTATGAAATGTTTCTCGTCGACGTGGCTCTCCGGAGTAGTGAACGCTGTTGGCGTAGGGGAGCAGTGAGAGACCATTGGTAACAGGGTCGAGTTCATTGCTGTACGAGTCTGTGTTGCCACCTGTGAACCAGCAGAGACTCCCGGCCGAGCGACCACCCATGATCACTCCTTGTTCCCAGGCGCTTCGCATGTAGGTATCAAGGCCATGAAGTTCCCAGAGTGCCAGCAGGTTCGCTACCGAACCCCCACCAACCCAGACAAGGTCAGCACCAAGGACTGCTTCCTCAAAGTTTGCAGAAGGCTGTGGGAACAGCCGTAGGGCTGTGACTTCACATCCAGCGTCTCCGAATGCTTGGTAGTGGCGAGCGTATTCACTCTCCATGTCCCCAGTAGCCGTTGCCAGATAGGTCACTTTGGGGCGAACCTTTTCAGTCATGGCTAGTGCATCAAGTAGCAAGGTGCCAAGCTTCCAAGTTTGCTGGATTGGACCAGGAATTAGCCCACCAGATGTGGCCAGTACACGAGGTGTTTTCATCAGACAGTTCTAACACTTGGCCAAGGCTGAGTGTGTCTAATATGCCCTTAATAGAACTTGGAGGGGCAATGGCTACCAGTGAATTTGAACTAGACGTACTCATTAAAGAACTGGTGACAGATTTTCCACCAGCGTCAACTGATCCAGTTACCTTTCTCGGTGCACAGTTCGACCGTGGCCTTGCATGGGTGCACTTTCCTAAGGGAAAGGGTGGACTCGGAGGCACTCCAACAGATCAGCTCTATGCACTTCGCAAACTCACTGAACTACATGTTCCATCTGCAGCTGGGCCAAACGTTATTGGTTACGGAATGTGCGCACCAACAATTGTGATTCATGGAACTGAAGAACAGCAGAATCGCTACCTACGCCCACTCTTCACTGGTGAAGAAATTTGGTGTCAACTTTTCTCAGAACCAGGCGCTGGCTCTGACGTAGCAACACTCGGAACCCGTGCTGAGCGTGATGGCGACGAGTGGATTGTTAATGGACAAAAAGTGTGGACGACACTCGCGCACAATGCACACATGGGACTCCTCATTGCTCGCACCAATCCAGACGTTGTCAAGCACAAGGGAATAACTGCATTCCTCGTCGACATGCACGGACCGGGTGTTGATGTTCGCCCGCTCTACCAAGCAACTGGTGAAGCTGAATTCAATGAAGTCTTCTTCAATGATGTTCGAATTAACGATTCCAACCGACTCGGTGACATTGGAGAAGGTTGGGGCGTTTCAATCACCACTCTTATGAACGAGCGAGTATCAATCGGAGGAACAATTCCTCCACGCGGCTCAGGTCTTATCGGAGAAGCGGTCAAGATCTGGAAGCAGAAGTGGACTGGACGCACCGATGCTCACGCGCAGTCGGTTAAATCAGATCTGATGCAGGCTTGGGTTCGTAACGAGGTTGGCCGCCTTACAAACTGGCGTGCCAGTGACCTTCGCAAGGCCGGAACGCCTGGACCAGAAGGATCTGTTGCCAAGCTCGCTTTCGCTGAGGAAAATCAGCGCACTAGTGAACTGTGTGTGAACCTGATGGGTGCAGAGGGAATGCTCTACGAGAACAACTATCCGATGCTTCGACCTAAGGGTTCTGCAATGCACGGCGGTGACATGCGTAAGGCCTTCATTCGCATGCGTGCAAACTCCATTGAGGGTGGAACGAGTGAAGTTATGCGCAACATCATTGGTGAGCGCGTTCTTGGACTCGCTGGCGAGCCACGTAATGACAAGGACGTTGCTTGGAAGGACGTTCCGCGCAGCTAATTATTTGTCGGTGAGTTTCTCCGCAAATAATTTCAGCGTTTTGGCGTAAGCGTCTTTTGCCGCCTCTGGGTTGTAATCAGAACGCGGATCTGAATTGAACCCGTGCCCGGCATCGGCATACCTAGTTATTTCAGTTGGCACCGAAAGCTTCGACGTTGCCTCTCTGAGCTGCTCAACTTCTTCAACAGGGATTCCTTTGTCGAGGTCGCCAAAGAAACCAATCCATGGACACTTAAGTTGTGGTGCTAGTTCCAGCAGGGGATCAAGACCGAATCGTCCATTGGCGATACCACTGCCGTAATAACTAGCGGCCGCTCCAACGAGGCCGAGTGAAGCTGCGTAGAAGGTAACGATTCCGCCCATGCAGTATCCGACGATGCCAATGTTGGGCGTCGTGTAGCCGAGAGAGTTCAGAAAATCTATGGTCGCTGCTAAGTCGTTCGTGATTCCCTCTTTAGTGAGCGTCATCATTGTCTGCATAACGGGACCAAAGTCGTCGTATCCGTATTCAGGTGATCCTTCACGGTGATAGAACTGCGGTGCAACAACGAAGTATCCCTCGTCTGTAAAGCGATCGGCTACGTCACGGATGTGATCGTTCACACCAAATGCCTCTTGAACCACAATGAGTGCTCGTTTGGCGTCAGTATTCCCAGTTACGTAAATAGGGAAGCGTGGAGTGGCGGCTTGGTTGCTCATTCGAAACTCGGTCCTACTGTGCGAGTTCTCTTGAGTTCATAGAAACCAGGTGTTCCAGCAACGAGAGACACACCGTCAAATAGTTTTCCAGCGGCCTCACCCTTTGGTGCAGGTGTTACTACCGGACCAAAAATAGCCACATCACCGAAGTGAATAACTGGTGTTCCAACGTCCATGCCCACCGGGTCCATTCCCTGGTGGTGACTCTTCTTGAGTGCTTCATCGAAGTCAGTGCTGTGCTGGGCATCAGCAAGGTCGGCTTCAAGTCCTGCTTCTTTCAAAGATTCTGAAATCAGGAGATCAATATCTTTTTCACCTTTGATGTGAAATCGACTTCCCATAGCGCTATAGAGCTTCTCGACGACCGCGTTCCCGTGTCGCTGTTCTGCGGCGATGAGCACACGCACTGGTCGCCAAGCTTGTTTCATAAATTCAACGTACATTTCAGGAAGTTCACGGCCCTCATTCAGAACGGCGAGGCTCATGACGTGGAAATTGACTTCGACGTCGCGAACTTTTTGAGCTTCGAGAAGCCATCGCGACGTTACCCAGGCCCATGGGCACGCTGGGTCTACCCAGAGATCAACTTTTTGCGTCATGACGACTCCTTACTTAGTTGCGTGTGCATGTAATACGGTAACAACAGAGTTGACTACGCCGACCGCCATCGGGATGTCGAGCATTTCGTCAATGCCGTGAGCATTTGAATCTGGCCCGAGTACTCCTGTGGCCAGAAACTGAACACCGGGGTAGCGCTTTCCTAGTGAAGCGAGGAAGGGGATTGAGCCGCCTTCTCCGGTGAATCCTGCTGGAGTGCCATATGCATCTGTGGATGCCTCTTCAAGTGCCTGAGCAAGCCATGGAGCGAGTTCGGGAGCATTCCAGCCATCAGCGTGTTCAGTTTTGAAGGTCACTTGTGCATTTGATGGGACATCTGTGGTCATTGCCTTGATGATGGCCTGTTCAGCAAGCTTTGAGTCAGCTGAGGGAGGAAGGCGGAATGAAAGTGTCGCAGTGGTGAACGCGCGAAGAACATTTCCAGCAATGTCCGGAGTTGGAATACCGCCCATGCCCGTGACTGAAAGGGTCGGAGACCAAGTTTTCTTCAGAATTCGATCTGCTGGGCTGTTGCCCATTAGCTGCAGTCCTGGAACGAGAGGGAACTCATGTTGGTACATGTCACCGAACTCTGCGGCGGTGTTGGCAGCCGCTTCTATCGCCGCTTCAGGAATTTCCACGTGGAGTTCCTTCAACAGAATGTCGCCCGTTTTGGAATCTTCAACGCGCTCGATGAGTTGGCGAAGAATTCGAAATGATGAAGGGACTACACCACTGGCCATTCCACTGTGGCGACCTTGCTCTAAAACCTTCACTGTTATCTCAATTGATGCGAGGCCACGAAGTGACGTGGTCACCCAAAGTCGGTCATAAGAAATTGCGCCGGAGTCGAGGCAGATGAGAAGTTCGACTTTTCCGAGATGATCCTTCAGTGCATCCAGGTAGGCCTCGAGATCTGGACTTCCGCTTTCTTCACATGCTTCAATTAAAACAACACAGCGGCTGTGAGCAATGTTGCTCGCCTCCATTGCTTCGAGAGCACTTAGCGCGGCAAAAATTGAGTAACCATCATCTGAAACACCACGTGCGTAGATTCTGTCACCGCGTCGCACTGGGTTGTAGGGCGAAAGTCCTTCCGACCATTCTCCGAGTGGTGGTTGCTTGTCAAGGTGACCGTAGAGAACGCACGTTCCATCTGCGCCACCAGTTGCTTCAACGGTGACCGTGATAACAGGTGTGCGGCCTTCGAGTTGGTGGATCTGGACTTCAAAATTTGAAAGCTTGCGCTGCTTCGCCCATGACGCCAGTAGTTGTGTCGCGGCTTCGATGTGGCCGTTCTCAACCCATTGGGTGTCGAACATTGGTGAGAGGCAGGGAATCTTGCAGTATTCCAAGAGAGTGTCTAAAACTGAATCTTCAAATTGCTGTTGACTAACTAAAGGCATACGGTGAGGTTACTTCTCGTTGCGTGAGAAATGCACCGCCCGCCAGCAGTACCAGGCAACCGCTGAACGCATTCCTAAAAAAGGTTCTCCCGCTTGCTTCAAGTCTTTTTCAGAGATGGTCTCTTCCAGATCATGCAAGATGCTCCATCCAACGCGAACCGCGTAGTCGCCAATTGGCCAAACATCAGTCCTGGCGAGAGTGAAGAGTAGATACATTTGTGCGGTCCAGGGTCCGATCCCTCGGACAGCAGTGACCTCACGGACTATTTCATCGTCAGTCATTCTTCCGTGACGCTGCAGCTGAATCCGACCGTCAAGTGACATAGTGGCCAGTTCAACCATTGCTTCAGCCTTGGTTCTATTCAACCCGGCTGATTTCAGCTTGTCGGCTCCAGCTCGAATGATGCTCTGCTCAGTAACGGAGCCGTTGCAGACTTCAACAACACGAGCGTGAATTGTTTCAGCGGCATTAGTCGCTAAGAGTTGCGAGGTAATTGAACTCGCAATCGAAGGGAAGCGTCTGTCTACTTTGCTGGCCCGACGAGACGGAGGTGGACCAGCAAGTCGAATGATTTGCTTGAATGCGGGATCGACCTTTGCAATTTTCTTAGCGACGTCAGATGAAGACAGCGAATTTGCCATCCACTGACTATTGCAGAGAAGTGGGAGAGTCTGCGTAAATACCTGAAGGGGTATTCGGATTCAATCTTGTTACTTCATGGAGCATTGCTTCAACGGCTCGTACTGGAGCCGAGGGGAATCCGAAGCGTCTCGACACCAGAATTACGCGACGTGGCGAAATATCAGAAATCGGAATAGCTCTAAAGCTTTCGCGTAAAAACTTGGAAAGCATTGTGATCGGCAGAATCGATGGGCCGTAACCATCAAATGTCATTGACGCAATTGTTCTGATTCCATCGAGCTCAACTATTGGCTTCAGTTCAACACCAGCGATGCGACAGGCTTCGTCGATCTCTTTTCGAATTGGAGTGCCCGTCAGCGGGAGTAAAAGCTCGTGTTCAGATAGTTCGTGCAAAGAGATTGCCCCTTTGTGAGACGAAAGAGGATGTGTGTGGTGCGCAATAACAACTAGATCCTCGCTATACAGATCAAAGTCTTTAAGTTCTGGCGCACTCATGGGCCAACCTAAAACAGCCATGTCAATTGAACCGTCAACTACTCGTGGTTCCAGCGTCGAATTTGTTCCTTCAGTTATTCGAAGGGCAATGTGTGGATAGTCCCTTCGTTGGGCTTCAAGCAGGAGCGGAACTATCCAACGCCCGGCAGTTCCAATCATTCCAAGCGAAACCTGACCTCGAATGTCCTTTGTAAGTTCAGAAACGTCTGAGGTGATGGCACTGACCTCGGCAACCACTCTGCGGGAGCGTTCGCTAACAATTTTGCCGGGCTCGGTTAATTTTCCGCTGGAGCGGTCCACGAGCTCTGTGCCTAGTTCTGCCTCAAGTTTGGCAATTCGAGAGGAGATATTTGATTGAACAGTTCCCAGAGCCGCAGCAGCGTCTGAGAAGCTTCCATGATCTGAAATTGCTAAAAGCGCTTCAAGTTGGCGAATTTCCATGTATCTATTATACAGATAGTAAGTATCATCTAAATCAACTTGCTTGATACAGAGCTCATGGACATACTTGTATCAACGCGTTTTGCCAGAAGCCCCCCTGATGGCAAGGCGCAGGTTTTTGCAGAAGGACCAGCCTCCCCCCGGCTGGTCCTTTTGTGTTTTCTGGGGTTGTTAGCGTTAGGGCAATGAGTAATCGCCTTTCACCTCGCGGAGTTCTGGCGCTTATCGCACTGCGCACGGTCAATTCGCTTTCGAGGGCTACCGGCAGGGGATCTGGAACCGTAGCCGGAGGTCGGGTGGGCCTGGCTATTTACCCGAAGTTGCTGAGCAAATTAAGCAAGCATCGAGACATCATCCTCGTAAGCGCGACGAATGGAAAAACCACCACAACTGCTCTAAGCGTTGCCGGATGGAGCAACAGTGTCGCAACGAATGCGACCGGTGCAAACATGCCCGCTGGACACGTGGCGGCGCTCTCGGCCTCAAAGTTATCTCGTGCAGTTCTAGAAGTCGATGAAGCTTGGCTGCCGGCAGTGATTGAGGCTACGAATCCAAAGGTTGTAGCCCTGCTTAATTTGTCAAGAGACCAACTTGATCGTGCCACTGAAGTTCGCGTAATCGCTGAACGTTGGAGAACAGCCTTGTCTAAGTGTTCGAAGGATCTCGTCGTTGTGGCGAATGCCAATGACCCGTTAGTTGTCTACGCCAGCGAAGTTGTAAATGATGTTCGCTGGTGTGACATAGAAACCACTTGGATCGCTGATGCAGTTTCGTGTCCGAAGTGCACACAGTCCACAACAAGGAGTGAAAACGGGTGGTCGTGTTCCTGTGGATTTGCAAAACCACATTGCACAACACGTGTAGATGGGAATGAAGTTTCTGTTGGAGAGAATTCATTTCATGTGCAGTTGAGTATTCCTGGCCAGTTCAATGTTGGCAATGCCGCTATGGCCGCTACTGCTCTTCAGGTGCTAGGTGTGGAGCCATCGAAGTCGCTCATGAGCATGCGATCCATTTCAGGAATTGCAGGAAGGTTTAGCGTCCGCACTTGGGAGGGGAGAAAACTTCACATGCTGCTCGCAAAGAATCCGGCGGGCTTTGATGCTCTCTTGGAATCTCTCACACCAGAGAGCGAAGAAATTTGGATTGCAATTAATGCTCGGGTTGCTGATGGAAAAGACCCTTCCTGGCTCTACGACGTTTCGTTTGAGCAATTGCAAGGGAGAAAAGTCTGGTGTCTCGGTGATCGCAGATTAGATCTAGCGACTCGACTCGATCTAGCAAAAGTCTCGTATGAGGTTGTTGATGATTTGAATTCGTTGCCTAGCCCTTCTTCGACAATTGAGCTCATCGCTAACTACACAGCCTTCAGCGATTGGATGCAGAGGTCAACATCATGAAGATTGCCCTCATCTATCCAGAGCTTCTTGGCACCTATGGGGACTATGGAAATGCTCTTGCCCTTTCGGAGCGTTCGCTTCGACGAGGCATTCACGCAGAAGTTTTGAGGGTTGCCATAACTGATGATCTTCCAGAAGCAGATCTCTATTTACTCGGAGGCGGCGAAGATGGCCCTCAACGACTTGCGGCAGATCTTCTAAGGAAGTCACCACTAAGGCAACGTGTAGCCAATGGTGCGCATGTCTTTGCTGTCTGCGCGGGGCTTCAAATACTTGGTACTTCATTTTCGGTAGAAGGCGACGATGCCTATGAAGGACTTTCGCTGGTTGATGTTGCTACGGCCAGGGGAGCAGTTAGGTCGGTTGGTGAACTGTTTAGTCAGGTCGGGCAGAACAAACTTGTTGGCTTTGAAAATCACGGTGGCGTTACTTCACTGGGCAAAGACATCGCTCCACTCGGAAGTGTTCTGCATGGTCGAGGAAATGACGGGCACCACGATGGTTTTGTGACCGATCAGATTTGGGCAACGTACGCCCACGGTCCCGTACTTGCAATGAACCCTTGGCTCTGTGATGAAGTGATTGCAAAAGTTACTGGCGCCAAGCTGAGCCCACTCAGCACAGTTGCGGACAAACTCTATGAAGAGCGAGTTACGAGTCTGAGTTCTCGCTAGGTCGAGTAACGCTGTAGGAAGCATCGCCGCTGATTTCACGACCAAGTTCAACCACTGCGTCTTCGATTCGAGTATTGAACTTACGAATGTTTTCCCCGTCGCCGCACTTGAGCGGTTTACCAAAAGCAACCGTCACTGGGTGGCGAGACTGGCTTGGACCCTGGGTGTACTTCGGAGCCTTTGCATACTTTGGTCCGCGAAGGAGTCCGATTCCGTGAATGTAAATAGGGATGATCGTGGCGTCAGTACGCTCGGCTAGGTATGCAGCACCACCCTTGAATTGCTGCAGGTTGCCATCGGGAGTTCTTCCACCCTCTGGAAACAGCAATAGGTTCCATTTGTCTTCAAGCACTTCAATAGCTAGTTGTGAACTTCTGCGATTTACTTTGTGACGGTCAATGGGGATGACATTAAAACGCAGCACCGCTCTAAATGCACTCACTCGGCTCATGAAGAAGGTGTCCATTGCGCCAGCCACAACCGTGTGTGTTCTGACCTTTGCAGGAAGTGCCGCAATGGTTATTGGCGTGTCGAGATTGCTGGTGTGGTTTGCGACAAAAATAAATGGTCGATTACCTTCAATGTTTTCAAGTCCAACCACCTTCAGAGAAGCCATGTATTTGACATACGGCGCAACGTAATAGGACTGGTAGATGTGTCGAAAAATTCGTGCAGAATACCTACGACCCCAGGCAGTTGGGAAATCAAGTCCAAGTTGGGCCATGTTAGCGACGGCGCTTGCGCTGCTTTGGTGTGTAGCGCTTCGAAGCTTCTGGGGTCGGCTTCAAAGTTGGTGCATTTGCTGTTGGGGCAGATCGACCTTCTTTTCTAGCCTTTGAAATTTCTTTTGCCTTGCGCGATGAACCTGAGAAGGAAGCATCTCCATACTTAGTCAAGCGTTGGGCGCGAATGATTAGCCATCCACCTACAAAAACAAACAAGAGGCCATTGCTAAGAGCTCCTATGTAGAGACCGAGAAGCAGGCAGCTAACAATTACTCCGGCACGCTTCTTGCGAAAAGCAAAGAACAAAATAAATAGCCCAATGATCGCAAGCGCTATGAATGCTGGCATCCAGTAGGCAGGGTGGGTTACAAGTGTTCGGATGCAAAGCGTTGCCTGGTGGGTGTAGTTCTTGGCACAAAAAGGCTCGACTTTGGCAGGCTTTGCTGTCAGATGAAGAACAGTGGTTTTAGCAAGAACTCTCGGAAAGTAGAGCGCCGCAAAAATGAGGGCAACACCCGCAGCACCGAAACTGACTCCACGCTCTAACTTGTCGAGACCCATAACTACTTCTCGTGGAGCCATTCCAGGTTTCTTTTCTTTTAGCCAACGGGATTTAGAATTTTCGTTATCTGACACGCGTAGAGGCTACAACTGAAGACACGTGAGTGTGGGGCTATCAGCGGAGAGTTGAAATTCCTTGATTTAGTCAGTTTCACATCAAGGAGTAGCGTTACTGCAATGTCTGCACTGAGTCACAAGATCCCCGTTACTCCATGGAGAGCGACATCAACGTGGGCGTTCAGACCTTCAATGTTCCTGCCACTAATTGGAGGACTTGCAGTTTTTGGCTTTGGCGAAGGGCTCTTGGTCCAGTCCAATTGGGGAGCGACTCCTTGGACTGTTTTCGCCCAGGGCATCACCAAGCACACTCATTTGTCAATCGGATGGGCAACGCTATTGATTAGCGCCGTAGTTCTACTTCTGTGGTTCCCCCTCAGAGAAAAGCCAGGCCTTGGAACCATCGCCAACTTGCTGGTCATTGCCTACGCACTTGATTTAACCGCGGCGCACTTGCCGGTTGCCACCACCTTCATAATGAAGGCCACCTACATGGTCGGAGCGATCATGGTGATCGGAATTGGTAGTTCGCTGTACTTGACAACGGGTCTCGGCCCGGGCCCACGAGATGGTTTGATGACGAGCCTGCATCGCAAACTTGGCGTCAGCATTGTGTACGTTCGAATTTCCATTGAAGCCACGGTGCTCACGATTGGATGGTTGCTCGGCGGCACCGTGGGCGTAGGAACTGCTGCGTTTGCGATTGGCATTGGCTTCAGCATTGGTTTTTGGCTTGGCATTATGGAACGCATAGTAAATTTGATGCAACATGATTGATAGCAGCCACTTTTTCGAATTCTTTGTTGCATCGGCAATCATCATTGTTGCTCCTGGGCCGAGCGTGATGTTCACCATTGCGCGTGGCGTTGCGTGGGGTAAGTGGACAGCGGTGCTTACAACGCTCGGAAACAGTCTTGGTGCTCTTGTCCTCTCAGTATTGGTTGCGGTCGGTCTCGGGCCCCTTATCTCGCACTCGAAACTCTTTTCAGCGGCACTTCAGTTTGCCGGAGGGTGCTACCTGGTTTGGCTCGGTGTCGAAGCATTCAAGAAAAGAAAAGCGCACGCCGCCGCAATGATTGATCAAGCTGACGACAAACCGTCCAAGGCAGTCATTGTTCGTCAAGGTTTCGTTGTTGGCGTTCTAAATCCGAAGGCTTTAATTTTTTTCGCGGCTGTTTTCCCTCACTTTGTTGATCCTTCCAAGGGTCACGTAACGGTGCAGCTATTAATTTTCGGACTGGTCTTTAGCGTTATGGCGTTCTTCAGCGATGGAACATGGGGCTATATCGCTGGAACAGCACGTGACTGGCTGGCCACTTCGCCGAATCGACTTGTTGCTCTCAGGACAATTGGTGCATCAGTGATGATGATTCTTGGTGTGTTGATTATTTACTCTGCCTTCACAACGCTGTAATGAAGTTGAAAAGGAAATTGCTATGAGCATGCACGGTGGCGGTGGCGGCGCAGCTCGGAGCGGTCGCATGGGAATGCGTGGCCTGACCAAAGACCGCAACATGTTGGAACACCAAATAAAGAAGGGAACATTCCCTCGCGTTCTCATCTATGCAAAGCAATACAAAAAGATTCTGATCATCTTTTTCTGTGCCGTCATAACCGACGCAATTGTGAGTTCTGTCTCTCCGCTGCTTCTTAGGGCGATTATCGACAAGGGGATTATTGGTAAAAACCAAGGACTAATTATTGCCCTCGCGTCTCTTACCGCGCTTCTCGCAGTTTTTGACGCAGCACTGTCACTCATTGAACGAAGGATCTCTGCAGTAATTGGTGAGGGGCTGATCTGTGATCTTCGTTCAGAGGTTTTTCAGCACATCCAATCAATGCCAATTGCGTTCTTCTCACGCACCCAAACTGGGGCGCTCATCAGTCGTCTGAATAATGACGTAATTGGAGCACAGCAGGCGTTCACAGATCTGTTTTCAAACATCGTTGGAAACTTGATTCTGGTCAGCATTGTGCTTGGGACCATGTTCGTGCTGAGCTGGCAGATCACCTTGGTCGCTTTGATTCTTGTCCCTGTTTTCTTGCTACCAGCTCGTCGAGTGGGTCGAAGACTTGGTGCACTCTTTGCCCGAGGCAATGAGCTCAACGCGAACATGAACATGGTGATGACCGAAAGGTTCAATGTTGCTGGAGCAATGTTGGTGAAGCTTTTCGGACGTCCAAGTGATGAGCAGAAGACCTTCAGAGACAGCGCATTAGAGGTTCGAGACATCGGAATTGATCAAGCGATTTATTCACGGTTCTTCTTCATTGCACTTTCGCTCACTGCTTCACTCGCGACTGCGTTCGCGTATGGATTTGGTGGCGTGCAAGCACTTCACGGAACCATTGCTGTTGGAACGGTGGTTGCTATTACCGCGTACCTCTCGAGACTGTACGGACCACTCACGCAGTTGTCGAACATCAACATTGACTACATGTCCGCCATGATCAGCTTTGAGCGACTCTTCGAGGTGCTTGATCTTGAGCCAATGATTAAAGAGAGTCCAAGCGCTACGCTGATTCCTGTTGGACCGGCAAGGCTTGAATTTGATCACGTTGTCTTCTCGTACCCTGGTGCTGAAGAAGTGTCGTTGGCATCACTCGAAGCGGTTGCAAAACTCGAAAAAGTCGCCAAGACCGATGTCCTTCACGATCTTTCATTTGTCGTGGAGCCCGGAACAATGACTGCGTTGGTAGGTCCAAGTGGTGCGGGAAAGACGACCATCTCTCTTCTTGTGTCTCGTTTGTATGACGTTATTTCTGGATCAGTTCGAATCAACGGAATCGACATTAGAGACGCAACAACTGACTCGTTAAATGCGACAGTTGGTGTTGTCACGCAAGACTCACATTTGTTTCACGACACCATTCGAGTAAACCTCCTCTACGCGAAGCCTGACGCCACGGAGCAAGAACTTGAAAAAGCTCTTCGATCGGCTCAAATCTGGGCATTGGTGGAGTCGCTGCCACTCGGCCTCGAAACCGTCGTTGGTGAGCGCGGGTACCGATTATCGGGTGGAGAGAAGCAGCGCATTGCGCTCGCTCGACTTCTTTTGAAGTCACCAAAGCTCGTTGTTCTGGATGAAGCAACAGCTCACCTTGATGCTGAGAGTGAATCGTTAGTTCAAAAAGCACTAGAAGAAACAATGTCCGAGCGCACGTCGCTAGTCATTGCACACCGACTTTCAACAATCAGAAACGCAGATCAAATTCTTGTGATTGAAGACGGCAGGGTTGTTCAGCGTGGATCACACACAGAACTCCTGCATGAAGGTGGGCTCTACAAAGATCTCTACGAGACGCAGTTCGCGCAGCAAGAGAATTAACCCATTGCGTGGGCGCCACCGTCAACGTGGATGACTGACGCAGTCGTTCCTCGCATCAGCGGTGATAACAATGCAACGCCAGTATCTGCGACTGCACTTGAATCATTTACATCCCAGCCAAGTGGAGCTCGTTCGCCCCAGGTGTCTTCGAATGCTTGAAAACCTGGAATAGATTTTGCAGCCATTGTTCTGATTGGACCCGCAGCGAGCATGTTCACTCGAATTTTGTCTGGACCCACTTCGCGAGCTAAGTAACGACCAAGTGATTCAAGACCCGCCTTCATGACTCCCATCCAGTCGTACATCGGATATGCGCGTGAGCCGTCAAAGTCAAGGGCAATTACCGAAGCGCCACCCAGTGCCTCGCTCTTTTGCAGGAGCGGACGAAAAGCGCCAACAAGAGCGGCGAGTGAATACGTGGAGATCTGCATTGCCGTAGAAACGTCTTCATAGGGCGCAACAAACATCCCGTTGCCGAGACATGACTGGGGTGCGTATCCAATTGCGTGCACGAGGCCGTCAAGGCGGCCAAAGCGGGCTTCAACTTCTTTGACCGCTGCAGCGATCTGGTCTGGGCTGGTGACATCTAGCTCAATGATTTC
>Ga0194037_1001091_pt1 | contig 20201 bp, 16 predicted proteins | sample JunL306m_MetaG_FD_148653 | JGI IMG/M metagenome (GOLD analysis project Ga0194037, IMG submission 148653) | Anoxic zone freshwater microbial communities from boreal shield lake in IISD Experimental Lakes Area, Ontario, Canada - Jun2016-L304-6m | ecosystem: Environmental > Aquatic > Freshwater >...
AAACTCACGAGTTTTGTTGCTTGGCGGAGCGATAGCTTAAGCCAAGCACTTCCAGCGCATCCTGTCGGGTTACGCTATCGCTAACCCGACCTACATACAAAGTTTTATTCCGTCCCACAAAACGACAAGTTTCTTGCATTATTTTTGTATGATAACTTTATCATCAATAATTAATTCAGAAATACCACCTAAAGCTGCACGCAAAGTACAAGAAGCTTTCTTAAAGCCACCCTTGGCAGCATTTTCACCCAACCAAATTAAAGTAATATAAGTGTCTTTATCACTTTTGGTTTCACTAGGAAAAAACACCTGCTCTCCTGTTTCTTTTTTAATGACTATAGGGCATTTCTCGCTAGCCATGGTTTGTATGGCTACATAATTTCTAATCGACGCTGCGGCCTCTTTTTGCTCATTTGAAGGCTCCTGCTTACTAAGGCCCACCATAATAAAACCAGCTGCAAAAACTGCAACTATAGCGAGAACGATTTTCATTGTTTCAGACATACCTTAACTCCCCTTACATTATGAAATAAAAACACTTTTGCCCTAATCAGCCTTAACACTTAAAACACTCTAGCGTTTATGCTCATCAACCTTACTATTAAGCAAGCGGATGATACACACATAATCTATATGTGTATACCTAGCAAAAATCGACTGTATGAACATAGATATCAGAAACGCATCGTTCCCACTCAGAGCATCACTGCCCACAGTTAAGGAATATTTGAACTTATTGTAGGCAGAAATAAGGCTTTTTTGAGCGAAAGCGAGTAAAGCGTTTCCGGCATAGGCACTGCTCCTGTAACGATAATGCGTTTATTTTCGAATTTGTAAGCTAAACGATATCAATCAAATTTCAATCTACCTATAAAATCGGCAATAACTGCCGACAAATTGTAAGACAAAATCCATTTATTAGCTTTTAGAAATCAAGCTACCGCGCTCAATAATTCTTTAAAGAAGGATGAATTAAAGCAAGTCTTCATTAAGCCTTAACACCTTACTCATATCTATTAAATAACAATAAGCACATGATTTTTATTGTATAAAAATAAAATATACAAACCACAAAACGCGCCAGAGAACTCTAAAAAGCAAGAAAGATCTAAAAACACCCAACTAACACAGTCATTATTTCTTTATAAACTATCATAAAAAAGACATTAAATACTTCCACTTTTTCTGTACAAAATATTCTAAATATTTATACTATCAACTCCTAAATTCCTGTATGAAAAATAATAAAATAGCTTTGTAAAAGGCTTGAAGACTAAGGAGTAAATTATTATGGGTACTAATAGTTTCATGAGTACTCTGCAAAAAGCAGAAGAAGAAAACCAACATCTATTAAGTGAGATTATATCTAAATCGATCATATCGCTAAAAGCTCAAAAAGCACTCGCCGAAAGAGAAAGAGACCAACCTAAACCATTCGAAATTGCTCAATTAATTGCTCATGACATCAGCTTATCTGCTGCTGTCTTATACTGCAATTACTCTATAAAAAATACCGAAAACAATTTCTCTCGCAGTAACTAACACAAAACCTGCGATGAAACGCATTGGAATCGAAGTAGCAGAAACCACGAATTGACATTTCTGATCCTATAGAATTAGAAAGCTCTAAGGTAAAGTAATGACCGACAAAATGAGTCGACTCCCCCCCGTCATTCACTTAAATCTGGAACAGAAAATAGCTGATTAGCAATATTAACCGCCATTTCTATATGCACAGAGGTACCCGCAATAGGATCATCCTCAAAAAATGGCATCATAGCCATACAATGAATAGTACGAATTCTTAGCATTATTTCATCTTCACTTAGTTTTAAAAAAGTTTGGGTGTTATTGCGTTGACAAGCATTAATCCAAAGCGGAATCAAGATATCTGTTTCTGGATTAAGCAGTGTTTTAACTTTAGCCTGCTTAAGATAGCGATTCATAAAAAATATGAGTACTTTTCGAGGTGGCCTTGATAAATCACCAATCATACTTTCAATGAGATTTTTAATTAAAACGCTTATTGGTTGATCGGCTGGGTGCTGGCTTATGATGTCCAAGACTTTTAAAAGGCTTTTTTTTCGTCGCCTCATAAAAACATAAACATAGATATCATCAAACTTATTGAAATGATGGAATATAGTACCTATTGCATGACCCGAATGATCCGCTAAATCTCGAGTACTGATATTTTCCAACTCACCCTTGCCAAGCAACTCTTCAGTACGAGTCAGCTCTTCAATAGCTTGCATAATATCAATGATTCACTGGGTGGTGCATTTATGAGTTGAATTCGCGGGGTTTTAAAACCAAATTCTTCAAAATAATCCATAGATCTGCCTTTATACTCAATTTTATGCAAGGTGTAAGATAAGTTTGAATCTGTACATCAGTTTAGCTGCCACTAACGGCCATCTAATCATCTGCAATAGCAAAAACGAAAGCACCATCCATTAATTTCTTAAAACCGGCGCAGTAAATAGCTGCGTAGCCAAATTAATCGCCATTTCTAAATGTTCATTAGTTCCTGCAATAGGATCTTCTTCAAGAAAAGGACTCCATGTTATGGAATGTATAGTACGAATTCTGAGGGTTAACTCATTTTCGTTGAAATTATGAAAAGTATTGGTTTTATCCTGTTGACTGACCTTGATAATAAGCGGAATCAAACTATCAGATTCAATATCGAGTAGGGCTTTAACCTTAGCTCTCTTAAGATATTGATGAATAACATGGCTTAATATTTTACGAGGCGGCCTTGATAAATCATCAATGATGCTTTTAATCAGATGACTCATTAAAACCCTTAAAGGTTGATCGCTAGGATGCTGATTAATAATATCGGCTAGCTTTTCTATGCCCTTTCTTCGTTTTAACAAAAAAATATAAAGATAAATATCCTCAAATTTTTTGAAGTGATGAAATATGCTGCCTATAGAATGACCTGAGTGTTCCGATAACTCTCGCGTACCGACCTCTTCTAAATCGCCCGAGCGACTAAGTTCTTCCATAGCTTTTATAATTTCTTCAACGGTTTTTATAGCTCGCTGTTGCTTAGGAGCTTTAAAACCAAATTCCTCAAAATAATCCATTTACTGACCTTTATAATAAAATTTATGCAATATGTTTGTAAGCTTCCTGCCGACCAGCCTACTTACCAACCTTGCAATATTCAGCGAGCCATAAACCCATAGAGCCGCATTTAATTTAAGTAATTAGCCTTAAATTAATGATTTAAAGCCCTCTATTTGGAGTATGCCTAAACAATCTTTCAAAATTTAACAAAACCGAATGATTTAGTTAATTATAGTCATAAAATAACACTAAGCCATTAATTTTATTTAAGTTATAGGTGATTTAAAAATTAGATCACAATTATTGATAATTTGTATATAATTTAACGTAAGAAAAAAGCTGTAAGCATTGTATTAAATTACTGACATTTATCTATTAAAAATACCGAAAGCACTATACAAAAAAATCTTAATCAGCCTTAGAGAATAAGTTATGAATTTTATTAACGATCTAAAAACAGCAGAACAAAATGTTGATTATATATTGAATAATATTATTCCATCTACTTCAATACCGATAAAGACTCAAAAAATCCAATCCGAATCTGAATTAATTACTCAGGATTATCGCTTATTCTCTACGGCGCTTTTCTGTGATTATATTATCAAAAATACCGAAAGCACTACTATAGGCTTAAAGAAATGAGCTATCTGAATACCTCAAAAACAGAAGAGGCCGATACAACCCTACTTGATAATATTATTATTCCATCTAGGCCGACTATATTATTAAGGATTCAAAAAGCTCAAGCTGATAAGGATGGCGCTAATCTAGTTGAAATTGCTGAATTAATTGCTCAAGACATAGGCTTATCTGCAGCTGTGTTAAAAACCATTAACTCTGCTTATTATGGCTTAGCAGATAAGGTTACCTCGATAAGACAGGCTGTTTTCTTATTAGGCATAAATAGAATTTATATACTGGTTGCAGCCTTGTCTCTAAAAAAGATTGCAGAGACTAGCGGTTGTTTAGATCTTGATTTGTTCTGGAATCATAGCGTAGAAATTGCTTCTAGCTCTGTATTTATCGCCCAACATCTGGACAACATTAATACAGATGATGCGCAATTATTTGGACTATTTCATGATTGCGGCAAAGTTTTGTTAGCTCAGCAATTTGATGGTTATCAAGAGACACTCAAAACAGCAGCAGGGATAGAAGATACCTTAATAAATATCGAAAGATTACGTCATGGTACCGATCACTCTTTAGTCGGCGCTTTATTAAGTCATGCTTGGTGCTTACCAACCTCAATTACCCTCGCCATTAGACACCACCATACCATTACTGCCTTTCGTGAAGGCGTTTTGTCAGATGAAGTACTAGCCTTATTAGCCGTTAATTTTTTAGCAGAATCATTAACCAATCATAATAACGACTACAATTATAATGAATGGTCAATTCATGGCGATGAGTTTATGGAAACTCTAAAAATAAGAGAAAATGATGTAACGAACTTGCGTTCTGAATGGCAGGCTAAGCAGACGTTAAGTTAATTGTAGGCTGGAATAAGACCATGCTAGCGTAGCGCGTGGTGGCGTTTCCTGCACAGGAGCAGTACCTATGCTGGAAACGCTTTACTCTCTTACGTTCGTAAAGTCTTATTTAGGTCTACAGCTATAACTAATTGTAGATATCGATCGTAATGTAGTTGCGTAGGATGGGTAGAGCGCTAGCGAAACCCATGATATGACATCCGCTTGATGGGTTTCACTTTGTTCTACCCATCCTACAATCTAAGCCCCTCTAAAAATCATTGCTATGATCATCGTTTTCAGTCAAATGCATCGCACTATCATCAAATAGATGAGATTTCTCACAACCTAACTTTATCATTAAACGCACTTCGTTCTTTGAATCGGCTGAATTCAAGGTATCGTCATAACTAATTTTACCTGCCAAATATAAATCATAAAGTGCTTGATCAAAGGTCTGCATAGACTGTTCTCTCGAGTTTTTCATTAACTCTTTAAGCTTATGAATTTCACCTTTACGGATATAATCTTTGATCAATGGCGTATTAATTAATATTTCTACCGCTGGATATCGACCCAAGCCATCATTACGTTTAATAAGTTGCTGGGCAACAATACCTTTCAGGTTTAGCGATAAATCTAACAATAATTGATTATGCATTTCATCGGGGAAAAAATGTAAAATCCGATCCAAAGCTTGATCTGCATTATTTGCATGTAACGTAGACAAACATAAATGTCCTGTTTCAGCAAAGGTGATAGCATTCTGCATGGTTTCTCGGGTTCTAATTTCACCAATCAAAATAACGTCCGGCGCTTGTCTTAAGGTATTTTTTAAAGCGACTTCATAAGATTCAGTGTCAATTCCGACTTCACGCTGAGTAACAATACAACCTAAATGAGGATGATGGAACTCTATTGGATCTTCAATAGTTATAATATGACCACTACTATTTTGATTCCTATATTTAATTAAGGCCGCTAATGAAGTCGATTTTCCGGTACCTGTACCTCCCACAAAAATAATCAAGCCACGCTTTTCCATAATCATAGTTTTTAAAATAGGCGGCAAACTGAGGTCATCAGCATCTGGTATATTACTTTCTATTCGTCGTAACACCATGCCTGCACAATTACGCTGAGTAAAGGCGCTGACCCTGAATCGACCTAGCTCATTAACATTAATAGCAAACTGACATTCTTTGGTTTTTTCAAACTCATGCTTTTGTCGCTCATCCATAATACTTAATACCAGCACTAAGGTTTGCTCAGCCGTTAAAGGCATGTCAGTAGCAGGTAATAAACTACCATCAACTTTTAAAGTCGGCGCTCTTTCTGCAGTAATAAACAAATCAGAGGCTTTTTTTTGCACCATCAGTGCCAGTAAGGCATTAAAATCCACAAAGCCTCCTAATGAAATAAGGTTTTATCAACGGCTTTTGTCGCCGCTATTTGCGAATTGACCAGACCTTTATCTACCAATTCTTTCAAACTTTGATCCAAGGTTTGCATACCATCTCTCCGCCCTGTTTGTATCGCCGAATACATTTGTGCCACTTTAGCTTCACGAATCAAATTTCTAATCGCTGAAGTACCAACCATAATTTCATGGGCAGCAATGCGACCACCGCCAATTTTCTTCATGAGTGTTTGTGAAATAACAGCCTGCAAAGATTCTGATAACATGGAGCGTATCATGTCTTTTTCAGCCGAAGGAAACACATCTATGATCCGATCGATGGTTTTAGCGGCAGAACTGGTATGCAAAGTACCGAACACCAAATGACCAGTCTCAGCTGCTGTTAATGCAAGGCGTATGGTTTCTAAATCACGCATTTCACCGACCATGATAATGTCAGGATCTTCACGTAAAGCAGAACGCAGAGCCTCATTGAAACCTAAGGTATCTCGATGAACTTCTCGCTGATTAATTAAGCATTTTTGGCTTTCATGAACAAATTCAATAGGATCTTCAACCGTCAGTATATGGGCATAATCATTGCAATTGATATGATTGATCATGGCGGCTAAAGTTGTTGATTTACCAGAACCAGTAGGCCCGGTGACTAACACTAAACCTCGTGGCTTTCTTGTGACCTCCTCAAAAAACTTAGGTGCCTCTAAGTCAGCTAGTGATAACACTTTTGAAGGAATCGTTCTAAAGACTGCCGCTGCACCTCGTTCTTGATTAAAAGCATTAACACGAAACCTTGCAACACCGGGCAATGAAAAAGAAAAATCGGTCTCTAAAAATTCCTCATAATCATGTCGCTGCTTATCGTTCATGATGTCATAAATTAATGCGTGGATGGATTTATGATCCAGGGCAGGAACATCAATACGCCGCACATCACCATCCACACGAATCATAGGCGGCAAACCTGCAGATAAATGTAAATCAGATGCAACACTTTTAACGGAAAAAGCTAATAATTCAGTAATATCCATAAACGCTCCTTTTAGGTAACTGCAATAAAAAATGATCCACATAGAAAAATACCGATAGCCCCATAGGATCTGCTGAACGACCGTGAAGCGCCTCCTAAAAAATGGCTATTTAATCGTTGTAAATTCTTGTATCCGAAATTATACAAACCTCGTAGGGGCGTATTGCAAACGTCCTATTAAATAAGCTTTGGATAAATGGGCGTATGCAATACGCACCTACTGACCATCACCACCATGTTATCTAAGAGTGACACCTTGCTTTTTAAAGACAGTGCGGTTTAATAGTAGTCACTTTGACCGTCACAAACTCTGAATTCACATGATATCCAGTCAATTAAAAGAAATACTCAACCAAATTAAACAAGCAGAAATAAGCTACCATCGTGAACCTGGCTCGGTTTTATTATTAGCAGTGAGTAAAACTAAGCCATCCGCAGACATTGCTCTAGCTTACCAAGCCGGGCAACGTCATTTTGGTGAAAACTATTACCAAGAAGCCTTAATAAAACAACGTGAATTAGGTGCTTTTGCAATTACTTGGCATTTTATTGGCCCCATACAATCCAATAAAACTAAAGCCATAGCCAGCCATTTTGATTGGGTACATAGCGTTGATAGCTTAAATATTGCTCAGCGCCTTAGCAAGCAACGCCCGGCTAACTTAACACCATTAAATGTATGCTTACAAATTAATACGAGCAATGAGCTCAGCAAATCTGGCATCAGCCTAGACGAATTACCAGAACTTTGTGAACAAGTTACCGCATTGCCTAACATAAAACTGCGTGGCGTTATGACTATTCCAGCACCCGAAGATGATTTTGAAAAACAACGCCAGCCTTATAAAAAGCTTTATGAAGCGACTAAAAAACTTGATCATTTCAAACTAGATACTCTGTCTTTTGGCATGAGTGGCGATTTAGTCGCAGCGATTGCAGAAGGTTCAACTATAGTTCGAGTAGGCAGCGCCTTGTTTGGAGCAAGGAATTAACTCTCATCGTTATAAATATCATTGTAGCTCTGCTCTAATCGAAGGACTATTTCTTTGAAACTCCGCAGGGACAGTCCCGTATGCCAAATAACAGTACTTTTAGGCCGGAATAAGACTTTACGAGCGTAAGCGAGTAAAGCGTTTCCGGCATAGGCATTGCTCAGATTGCCGGAAAAGCCACCACGCGCTGCGCTCAGATGGTCTTATCCTACCTACAGCTAAAAAGCTAACTGCCCAACCTTTAGTTACTAGCCAAAATAATTAAGTGATCTCTTTAAAAGCGGGTGCTACCATAACGCCTCAAAACAACTCTTTGCTATTTACAATCTAGGAATATCAATATGCCAAAATTTATTATCGAACGTGAAATTCCAGGTGCTGGCGCTTTAAGCACTCAAGACTTACAAGGCATTTCACAAAAATCTTGCAGCGTCCTTAATGATTTAGGTCCAAAGATTCAATGGTTAGAAAGTTATGTAACGGATGATAAGGTCTACTGTGTTTATATAGCACCCGATGCAGAAACCATTAAAGCTCACGCTGAACAAGGTGGCTTTCCTGCAAATCGTATTTCTGAAGTTAAAACCATTATTGATCCAACCACTGCTGAAAGCTAAAGAATGTGTAGGTCGAGTTAGGCGATAGCCTTAACTCGACACACATTACGACATATTGTCGGGTTACGCTATCGCTAACCCGACCAAACTTAAAAATGATACAGAGTGATGTGCCGGAAACGCTTTACTCGCTACGCTCGTAAAGTCTTATTCCGGCCTACAAACCTTTGTAATGGAGTCAAAACTCACGAGTTTTGTTGCTTGGCGTAGCGATAGCTTAAGCCAAGCATTTCCTGCGCATCCTGTCGGGTTACGCTGTCGATAACCCGACCTACGGCTTCGGCTTAAGAGTGCTTATCAAGCTCCTGCAAATGCTTTAATTTTTCTTTGATCTTGATTTCTAAGCCACGATCGACTGGTTGGTAATAACGTGTTCCTATCAATTGCTCTGGAAAATAGGTTTCTCCTGCTGCATAGGCTTCGGGCTCATCATGCGCATAACGATAAGCTTTACCATAATCGAGTGACTTCATCAGTTGAGTGGGGGCATTTCTTAAATGCACAGGCACCGAAAGACTTCCACTCTGTTTTGCATCAAGCATTGCGGCATTATAGGCCTTATACACCGCATTGCTTTTAGGTGCGCACGCCAAATAAACCACCGCCTGAGCCAAGGATAATTGACCTTCAGGACTACCCAGTCTTTCCTGAGCTTCCCAGGCATTGATAGTGATTTGTAAGGCTCTAGGATCGGCATTACCTATATCTTCAGAAGCCATCCGCACAATACGCCTTGCTAAATAAGCCAAATCACAACCGGCATCCATCATTCGGCATAACCAATATAAAGCCGCATCAGGTGAACTACCTCTGACTGATTTATGCAACGCTGATATCTGATTGTAAAATTCTTCGCCCTGATTATCAAAACGTCTGACACCACCCGATAGCACTTCAAGCGCACAGCTTTCATTAATCACTGTACTATTCTTGGCTGCTGCAAGTTCCACGGCAATTTCCAATAAATTAAGCAATCTTCTCGCATCGCCATCCGCAGCTTTTGCGAATTGCAATTTAATGTCATCAGACATTTCAATATTCAAACTACCCAAGCCTTTATTTGAGTCGGCTAAGGCTTTATTCAACACACCCAACAAATCATCGCTCGTTAAAGCATTAAGCACATAAACACGAGCGCGAGATAACAAAGCGTTATTGAGCGCAAAAGAGGGATTTTCAGTAGTTGCACCGACAAAATAAACAGTACCGTCTTCTACATGCGGCAGAAAAGCATCTTGTTGCGATTTATTAAAACGATGGACTTCATCGACAAACAAAATAGTCTGCCTCAATTGTTCTTGCTGAATTTTTTTAGCATCGGCAACAGCCGCTCTAATTTCTTTAACACCCGATAACACCGCAGAGATCGGCATAAACTCGGCATCAGAATGTTGTGCAATGAGTCGCGCCAGTGTCGTTTTACCCGTACCTGGAGGCCCCCAGAAAATCATGGAATGTAAGCGCCCAGATAAAATAGATTCATAAAGCGGCTTGCCGGGCATCAGTATGTGCTGTTGACCGACATAATCATCCAATGATTTAGGCCGCATTCTATCAGCCAAAGGTTTAGTTAAATCATCAAACATAAAGAATATAGAGTTTTGTAGTTTTGTAGGGTGGATTTTAAAAGGGCGTATGCAATACGCCCCTACGAAGCATCACCACAATATTATTGTTCCTTTCGCCCTTCGCCCTTCGCCTTTAGCCTTTAGCCTTTCCCTCTTTAACCTACTGATCAGAAAAAACATCAGCGCCTGCAGGTGCTTTAAACTCAAACACAGTTGGCTTTATAGGTGGGTTTAGCAATACATTGGAAAAATAAATACGGGTGAGTTGTCCGAAATTATCACTAAGCTCCATACCACCCAACACGCCTTTATTCAGTCCGATGACGATATATTTAAAGGTACTGTCCTTGTTTTTTGGCAATAATCTAATCCAAAGCAAATCACCTTCTTCACCTTGATTCTCCATAATAAAATTATCTTCTAGTGAGATCTCACCACTTAACAATAACGCTGGGGTTGAACCTACCGACTCATCCAGGGTTTTAACGGTAACTTGCTCTAAATCAGCATCATAAAACCAAACCTTGCCGGACGTGGAGACAATTTGCTGTTGAAAGGGCTTTAGATAATTCCAACGAAATTTTCCAGGTCGTTGTAAATAAAATACCCCCGAACTCGTTTGATAAGGACTACCCGCTTCATTAATCAGCACTTGTTTAAAATCAGCCGTCAAAGATTTTGATGTTTTCAAAAATGCTTGCAGTTTTTTAATAGGCTGATCACTCGCATAAACGCCATGACTGAATATAAAAAGACACAAACAAAGCAAGCGAACAAGGTTGTTATTAATCATAGCTACTCTTTTATAATTTATTATGTTGGTTACTGATTTTGTTTGGGCTCATCTTCATGAAACTCTTCAAAAAATGGTTTATCTTGCTCAAAAACACTTTGTCCACACTCTGAATAAGTCGTAGGTTCATATCCTGCAATATAAGGATATTGTTTGCTACTACCACAACTATCTCGGTTTAACAGACCTGATTCTGAATCAACCCACATTAATTTGACATTATCAGGAGCTATCAGATTCACGGCTTGGGTCGATATTTTCTGCATTAATGCCGTCCAAATAGGTAAAGCTCCGGTCGCACCAGTCAGCCCTATCGGCTTATTATCATCTCGCCCTACCCAAACCACTGACAAATAATCGCCAGTATAACCAGCAAACCAACTGTCTTTAGCATCATTAGTGGTTCCTGTTTTACCGACTAAGCCATAATCTTTAGGAAAAGAGGCATAAGCCGCATGCCCTGTGCCTTCATGCATCACTTCTTGCATCATAGTATTTACGATATAAGTTGCCGCAGGATCAACCGCTTGCTTAACGTTAAGCGGATAACTTTGCAATTGTTTTCCATTGGTATCAACGACCGCTCTAATGCCTTTAATGGGCGTTGAAAAACCATCTCCGGCAAAGGTTTGATACATCTGAGTCACTTCTACCGGCGTTAATGAAGCAGCACCCAATAATAAAGACGGATACAAATCCAAAGATCGATTAACACCCATATCCTTTATAGTCTTAGCAACACTAGCAACGCCCACATCCATACCAATACGCACAGTGGCTAAATTATAAGACTTAGCTAAAGCCGTATGTAATGCGACACTACCATGTTCTCTATGATCGTAATTTTTGGGTATCCAATCAACTCCATTCTGGCTTTTAACAACGATAGTTGAGTCGTCTACATGCGTAGTAATCGAATATTTTTCGGGAGATTGTAAAGCTGTTAAGTAAATCGCAGGTTTAATTAATGAGCCTATGGGGCGAACGGCATCTAAGGCTCGATTAAAACCACCCACTATATTTTCACGACCACTCGTTAAAGCAACAACTTCACCACTATCCCTACGCGTTACAATAACGGCCGCTTCAAGATTATTAGCGCGAGGCGTTTTAGCTAATTGAGCTAATTTTGTAGTAACGGTACTTTCCAATATATCTTGAGCTTGAGTATCCAAAGTAGTAAAGATTCTTAAGCCTTGCGAGGTTAAATCTTCCTCATGATATTCTTGGTTTAATTGTCGCTTAACCAAATCCAGAAATCCCGGATAACGATTAGAAGAATGTTGGGTGCGAGCAATCACACTTAACGGTTTAGCCTTGGCTAGTTCAGCCTGACTATTGCTGATATAACCTTCTGCAGCCATTTCATCGAGCACTAAGTCACGTCGCTGTATGGCACGATCTGGAAAGCGCCTAGGATCATATTCAGAAGGGCCTCGCACCAATGCCACCAAAGAAGCAACTTGTTCTAAAGGCAGATCTTTTAGAGTACTACCGAAATAAAACTCACTGGCTAAACCAAAGCCATGCACTGAACTTGAGCCGTTTTGACCTAAATAAATTTCATTTAAATAAGCTTCAAGAATTTCATTCTTACCATAACGATATTCTAAAATAAACGCCATCAGCGCTTCTTTAGCTTTACGAGACAAACTACGCTCATTGGTTAAATAAAAGTTTTTCACTAACTGCTGGGTAATGGTACTGCCACCTTGAACCATGCCACCCGCTAAAACGTTAGTCCATATCGCTCTGGCGATACCTTTGGCTGAAACGCCGAAATGCTGATAAAAATCACGATCTTCTGAGGCAAGTAAGCCTTTAATAAGCGAGTCTGGTGCTTCTTCAAGCTTAATCAGCACCCGATCTTCTTTGACAGTAGGATAAAAACTACCAATTTGCACCGGATCCATGCGAACAATGGCAACATCCTCTGCAGTTGTTATATCTTTAATAGATACAATGCCCGCAGCAGAAAAATTCAACTGCATAGCGACACTTGCTTGATGTTGATCCCAAAATACAAAGTCACGTGTTTTTACGGTAACTTGGGCGCCATTTTTAAAATAACTGCCTTCTGCAGTGAGCGCCTTATCTTCACGATAATGTAACATTTTTAGCAAGGCTTCAAGCTTATCAATGGTCATAGCATGACCAGCATAAAGCTCAACAGGGCTAGCATAAACCCGAGCAGGAACCGCCCAGCGCTTACCTTCAAACTGTTTACGTACATTAAAATCTAGATAACCCAGATAACTGAACAGCATAAACGCCCCGCCAACTATCATCAGAAGAAACAAGTTTCTTATTATATGTAGTGGCGACCTTTTTTTCGGCTTAGTATTGTTGTTATATCGATTACCGCGTGCGCTCATGTTTTTGCCATAGCCTTATATCGTGTCATTGTTTAATTATCATCCTTGATTTTGGGGGCTATTATACATAAATGAGTCGCAGCAAGTAGCCTCGATGAAACGCAGTGTATTCGAGGAAGTCGGAGTACAGTAAATCCTCGATTCCGCGTTACTGCATCGAGACTGCAGACTACAACTTATGGATTTTCCGTGCAAATACACCTATTTCCCGGTGAAAGCAAACGTTTCCAAGTGAAAACACTTGTTTCTCAGAGCTATAAGATGCGCCTCAATGGCTGATTCCAAAGGTAATACTTTGCTCACATGCAGCTTTTGTAGGCCGGAATAAGGCTTTACGAGCGTAAGTGAGAAAAGCGTTTCCGGCATCGGCATGAATCCTGTGCCTCAAACGCCACCACGCGCTACGCTAGCATGGTCTTATTCCGGCCTACAATAAGTTCAAATATTCCTTAACTGTGGGCAGTGACGCAAAGCTTGGAAACGATAAACTTGTTTAGATACTTTTGTCCAAAGGAGGGAACTAAATTGACCATGATTGATCGTGCTAGATTTAATTAGCTAGCCATTGCCTACGGTAATCTTGGTAACTATCTTGCTTAAGATGCTTTAAATTTTTATCTTGATGAAGATAAATATCCGGAAACGGATAGCCATTAAAACGATTGGCTTTAATCAAGCTATAAGCGCCTAAATCTTTAAAAACTAACCTATCGCCTACATTTAAAGGTTGATCAAATTGATATTCACCGAACACATCACCTGCCAAACAGGTACAGCCTGCCAATAGTGCGCTATATCGTCCCTTTGCATTATGCTCATGCAAGAGTGGTTGACGCTGATATTCAAAGACTTCGGGATTATGATTGATTGAAGTATCTAAGATAGCAATAGTTTTACCATCGCTAACAAAGCTATCGATAACAGTCGTCACTAAATGACCCGCATGACCGACTACGCCTTTACCGGGCTCAATATAGACCTCAAGCTGATAATCAGCTCTGAGTTGATTGATGGCTGTCACCAAAGGCCGATGATCTTTAATTTGCCCAAACAAATAACCACCTCCCAAATTCAACCACTCTAGTTTGGCGAGATCTTTAGCAAAATATTGTCTCAGCTTTTCTATGGTTTTCAGCAACGGTGTGTATTCGGTGGCAGAAAAAACGTTATGGATATGTAAACCTTTAATACCTTCGAAATCGGCTGATTGCCATAACTCATCGATAGAAACACCTAGCTTTGAATGGATTCTACAGGGATCAAAACGCTCATCATTAAGAAAAGACTGCTTAGGATTAACTCTTAAACCTAAAGATAATTCAGCTGTGCCTTTATCTGCAAAACGTTGATATTGGCTAAAAGAATTAAAACTAATATGAGTGCTGTAACGCACAATATCTTGCCATTCATCGGGTCTGATACCTGGAGTCGTTAAATGAATACTGCCAGCATCTGATAAATATTCATAAGCTAATTGCGCTTCAAATAAAGAACTCACTGAATAGCCATCGACATAAGGTTTTGCTAATTCCAGAACGCTAGAAAGCGGCAAGGCTTTGAGTGCATATAAAACCTTAACGCCACATTGCTCACGCAAAGACGCTAAACCGGCTAAAACATCAATCATCGCCTCAGCATCTAATACAAAGGCTGGAGATGATTTAACACTGTCTTTTATTACTTGGAAATCCATAGATGCTGTTATTTAATCAAAGAGAGCTAATGTTAAGGTAGGTCGGTTTAGCGATAGCGTAACCCGACATTTCGCGGGTTGTTTGTCGGGTTACGCTATCGCTAACCCGACCTACATAAAGCTAAACGACAACCCACGCCGGACGGGGTTACAAACCCCGACCAGTTTCGCTTTTTTTTGCCATCAAAACTCGTGAGTTTTGACTCCACTTCATTCGCTATACCCATGCCGGAAACGCTTTTTTCGCTTGCGCTCGTAAAGACTTATTCCGGCCTACAGCTTTATCGTTGTCCACCCTACTAAGCTGTCAGCGGGTCGAAGTTGGAGTCAAAACTCAAGAGTTTTGATTCGTACGTTGGATGGAGTTTTTAACCCCAACCCAAACATTTTGATCGAGGCTTGCAAATCCCGACCGGTTTCGCTTTTTTTTGCAATCAAAACTCGTGAGTTTTGACTCCACTTTATTCGCTATACCCATGCCGGAAACGCTTTTCTTGCTTACGCTCGTAAAGCCTTCACCGGCCTACAGCTTTATCGTTGCCACCCTACTGAGCTGTCAGCAGGTTGGAGTCAAAACTCACGAGTTTTGATTCATACGTTGGATGGAGTTTTTAAATCTAAACTTCGGCAAACAAAGCAGCTAAGGCTTTAAGCTTAGTCACATCGGGTCTATCTTGATAAACTCCACTCAGGGCCTGTTCAGGATTCATGCCTCGGACAAATAAATAACGCACACCGCCGAAATGGCTTTCATAGTCGTAATCAGGCAGGCGTTGTTGTAAGTAGCGATGTAAAACCACGGTATACAACCAATATTGCAAGCCATAATTATGCGTGTACATGGCTTGTGTTAAGTTTGCAGACTGATAATCAGGCAAGCTGGTGGTTTTGTAATCTAACAAATAATAGCGCCCTTGATGCTCACATATAAGATCAATAAAGCCCGTTAAATAACCACACATGACTTTACTGTCTAAACTTTGATAAACCGCAATATCTTTTAATATCCTATTAATTTGGCTGGCATCCATCGTTTGCATAGACAAATAAAAAGGCATTTCCTTTAAGCACTTATTCACATCCAAGTTCATCAAACAAAAGGAGCTGTCTTGCTCAGATAAAGGGGTAGTAACTACTGCTTGCAATAAGGTTGCTAATTGCTCAGGTTGTTCCAACGTTAAACCATAGCGTTGACAGGCTTTTTCCTGCTGCACAGAAATATCTTTAAGCTCTGCCAAGTCACGAAAGCTACAATTTTCTAATAAGTCATGAACCACATTACCCGTTACCGTGCCTCTAGGTAAAGAGTGCGCAGCATTTGTTATGCTCGCTTCAGATTCTGCAACAACTAGCTGTGGCTCTCTAGCCTTGTCTTCAGGCCACTCTGGCGCATCATAATGACTTAAGGCCGATAACGCTGTATAACTGCTCATTTGCCAGCGGGTATATAACGACCGCTTGGCGACTCTTGCTGCAAGCTCCATTGATCCCAGCCTTTCAGGCTGCCAAACTCTTAGTGGCAGCTCAGTTGTAGCTAGACACTGATAAGCAAAGCTTGAAGGATACTCGTCAACAAAACCCTGTAATATCGCTTGTTGGCCATCGAAATCTTGCTCTGCCATATCGAGTAACCAAGCCATAGAAGAATCATTGGCGCGATTTTCAGAACGCTGATCTGCCCAAACTAAATAGCAACGATACTTAGCTCGCGTAACAGCGACATAAAACATGCGGCAATCTTCAGCTAATTCTTCTTCTAAAGCCAGTTCTCGATGTTGTTCAAATTCATCTGACCCCAAATCAACGATCATCTGCCCATCAACATGACACTGAATTAAGCTGCTCTCAGACTTTAAGCGATCATTACGCTGCCATAAACAGGGACAAAATACCACGGCATATTCCAAACCCTTAGATCGATGCATGGTGACAATTTTGACTGCATCTTCATCACTCTCTAAGCGTAATTGCTGAGCTTCTGAACTACTGGCTTGCGTCATAGCCTTTTGCAACCAGTCTAAGGTTTTATTGATTCCTAAGTGTTCATCAACAGCCGCCTGTTGTAATAATTCGATCAGTTGATGGATATTAGTCAAGCGTCTTTCAGCGAGTGATCCGTTAGCAAGCTTAGGCCTAATCGCTTCTTGTGCTAGCAACTGTTGCATCATCGCCATGAGCCCTGCTTTCTGCCAAAGCTGATAATAGCCTGCAAAACGTGATAGCCAAGCATCTAAGACTAGCTCATCATTAATGATTTGATATAACGCTGCTCCATTAAGTCCAAACCAATTTAAGGTCAAGGCTTGCTTGAGTAAACCACTATCACCAGGACACGCTACCGCCTGCAAGACCGTATATAAATCGCAAGCTTCTTGGGCTTTAAAAACCGACTCCGTATTATTTAATACAGCAGGCACGCCTACTGCACGCAAAGCCGCTTGATATTCTCTAGCCTGAGCATTGCTTCTGACTAAAATGGCGATATCTTTAGCTAATAACGGCCTATTAGCAGGTTGCAAGCGATAGTCATCAGCTAATAAAGCCACCACTTCATTAATGACTGCGATACTAATCTGCTCTGCCGCCTTACCTGCCGTCCAAAATCCTGATTTAGCATCACTTTGCCCTAACTGCCAGAGCATCATCGGCGCAAGCGTCTGAGCATTAAGTTGTAATTCACCGTCTTCAGGTAATTTAGCAGCCTGAACTTCATTAAAGCTTAAATCCTTTAATATAAAAGCACGTTCTCGTTTAAATAATTGATTAACCGCCGTTACTAACTGTGGATGTGAACGCCAATTTTGACCCAAGGTATATCTATGCTCTGCTTGCTGTTGGGCAGATAGATAGGAATAAATATCGGCACCCCGAAATTTATAGATAGCTTGTTTAGGATCGCCAATGAGATATAAATAATGACTAGAAACTGCAAATATTGATGAAAATATAGACCACTGACTATTATCGGTATCTTGAAACTCATCAATCAAAGCCACCGCAAAGCGTTGACGTAACTCAACAATCAACTCACCCGCATGGGCTTTATCATTGTCTAAGGCCTCTGCTAAACGACTAATCAAATTATCAAAAGACATGACATTCAATTGTTGCAAGCGTTTATCCAACTCTACACGCAGAGTTTCCAAGAGCATTCTACGCAACACTAAAGTCAGTTGAGATATAGCTTTATACAGCGCATCAAACGCAGAGGTATCTAGTGCTAATTTAGCCAAATATTCGGTTTTACGTTGCTCGCTGCTTTGGGCTTTATTAGCCCTAAATTTGTTGCCATTTAAAGCCTCTGTGATACCTAATTCAGTGAATAAGACTAGAGCCTCGTTACTTGGGATTTGTACGCTGCTTTTATTTAACCAGGCACTTAAGGCAGCAAAGTTGGATTCGAAGCTGTCGCTATAAGCTGCCTTAAAAGTCTGCTCCTGAGAAGCAGCTCTTAAGGCATTAGCGTTAGATTTTAATTGATCTTTAGCCTTATCTGCGGTTACTTGAATAGCAATTAAAAGGCTATCTAGACTATCGACCTCAGGATAAACTTTATGCTGATCGGCAATAAAATTGACACTATCTAGCAATTGTATCGGGGTTCTGTAGATAGCCGTCAGTAAAGCCACTTCGGTCAAGGATCGGGTATAAATTTGCCGCCGCCAGAAATCATCGGCACACGCTTGTTTAATCGCCGCTAAATCATCAGTCAACTCAGCATCAAATAACTGTCCACTTTCCAAGGCGTGTTCACGCAGAACTCGCTGACAAAAACCATGAATAGTAAAAATACCTGCACGATCTAAATCTAGCAGAGCACCATTTAAGCGTTTCTTTATAAGCTCTTGGTCTATATCTAACTTATCTAACCAAACTTTTACATCGGCATTATCCTGAGCCACGCGACCCTCAAGCGCTCTTTTGGCTTCGGCAAGCCTTGCACGAACGCGATCTTTGAGTTCTTCGGTTGCGGCTTTGGTAAAGGTAACGACTAACAGTTGCTCTATCTTTAAATCCTGCTCGACCACAAAACGCAACACCAACATCGCGATGGCATAAGTCTTACCCGTTCCGGCACTGGCCTCTATAAGATTAACCCCTTTTACTAAAGGCGATTGCACTGGATTAAAATAATTAGTTTTTACCAAGGGAGTCTCTTTTTTTTGCGACTATAACCATATATTGTGTATTAGCTAAATTATAACGGAACTAGGTAAAGAGTGGTGAATTGGCAAAAATATTGAGGTTCGTATCTCACCTCAAGCTATGAACTACTTAGCTTATTTAGAAGCAAAACTCATGAGTTTTGACTCCTTGCAGATCCCATAGCCCTTTATCAAACACCCGAATAGCTTTGCTTTTGGAGTCAAAACTCATGAGTTTTGATTGCTTAAACCTATGTATATGCCAAAACGCACTACTCGCTTACGCTAGCAAAGCCTTATTCTGGCCCACATCTAAATATCAAGCACTATGCATAAAAAAATAACACAAACCCCGTAGAAGATGATATATTTTAGCCACTCTGTTATATAACTAGATTATAAATTCGTTAAATATATGATGATTATTTAATAGAGACGAAATCACTTAACGACTCAGCTCAATCAAAGCCACCTAACCAACACCATTACAAGCTTAAATCCAGTCATTATGACGGCTCGACAATAATCTCTTTTCACTTAACTAGGCAAGTCCATGTACCCTATAAATAAACCTTTCAAAATACAACTGACTGCTATCGCTATAGGGCTACTCAGCTCTAGCTCACTGGTAATCGCTTCAACTTACAATCCTATGGAGCACCCGCAAAATAATTTCAGCACTCTTGAGCAACTGAACTCTAACGTTGACGAGCAAGGCAAAAGCAAATCAATATTAGAATCCTTGCAGCAATCCGAAATAACCAGCAAAAGAGCTCATTATTTAGAAATACTTGATCTACTGAAACAAAATAAACTTGATGAAGCGGGCAACAAAATAGCCGACTTTCTAAAGAAGCATCCTGATGAAGCTGATTACTATAATTTACAAGCTTTGCTGGAAACTTTAAAAAAAGACCTGATTGCCGCCCAACAAAATTATGACAAAGCCCTTAGACTAGAACCCCAAAATATTCTAGCCCTGTTAGGTTCTGCAAAACTGGCTTTAGATCAAGAACAA
>Ga0194037_1001093_pt1 | contig 20191 bp, 15 predicted proteins | sample JunL306m_MetaG_FD_148653 | JGI IMG/M metagenome (GOLD analysis project Ga0194037, IMG submission 148653) | Anoxic zone freshwater microbial communities from boreal shield lake in IISD Experimental Lakes Area, Ontario, Canada - Jun2016-L304-6m | ecosystem: Environmental > Aquatic > Freshwater >...
AATTTTGTGAGTTTTAAATAAAAAATAGAAACAGAGAGACTGTCTAACGCGTCATAGCCAAACCTTGGCCTATGGACTCGCAACACCCTATACATGCCCCAATTACTAGATAAATCCATCGAGATCCTCAGCGTCAAGCATCTCCGTGGCCCCAATATGTGGACCTACCATCCGGTTATTGAGGTTTGGCTTGATATTGGCGATCTAGAAGACTACCCCTCTAATTTAATCCCGGGCTTTTATGGCCGTTTGGTTGAGGCCTTACCTAGCCTTGTGGAGCATCGTTGCAGCATTGGGGAAACTGGCGGCTTTCTGATGAGGGTTAAAGAAGGTACATGGCCTGCTCACATTCTGGAACATCTCACGCTTGAGCTACAAAATTTAGCCGGCATTCCTGGTGGCTTTGGCAAGGCACGTGATGGTGATCGCCGTGGAGTTTACAAAGTGATGGTGAGTGCCGTCAACGAAGAAGTCACACTGACTGCCCTCAAATATGCGCGTGAACTGTACTTAGGTTTAGTACAAGATAACAAAGACTGCGTTGTACAGGTGCAAACCATCATTGAAGATCTGCGTGATCTTGGTGATGATCTTTTGCTTGGCCCAAGCACAGCATGCATTGTGAATGCAGCTGAAGAGCGTGGCATTCCGTCAATCCGCTTATCTGAAGGTAACTTAGTCCAATTAGGCTATGGCGCCAAACAACGCCGTATCTGGACTGCAGAAACAGATCAAACCAGCGCCATTGCTGAAACGATTTCTAGAGATAAAGATTTGACTAAGAGCTTGCTACGGAGTGCTGGCGTACCCACCCCTGAAGGCAGAACCGTTACTAGTGCTGATGATGCTTGGGAAGCTGCCCAAGATATTGGCCTACCGGTAGTTGTAAAACCCATCGATGGTAATCACGGTCGTGGCGTTTTTATTAACTTATATACCCAACAAGAAATTGAAGCTGCTTATGCAGTAGCTATTGGTGAAGGCAGCGAAGTACTGGTTGAGCGTCATATTGTTGGTGATGAGCACCGCTTACTGGTAGTTGGTAATAAAGTAGTTGCTGCGGCTAAAGGTGAAACTGTTTGGGTTACTGGCGATGGTAAGCATACGGTTCACGAACTCATTCAGATTCAGATTAATTCTGATCCCCGTCGTGGTACTGCAGAAGAATGTCCGCTGAATCCTGTTCGCATTGACTCAGCTGTTGAATTAGAGCTCGCACGTCAACAACTGACTGGAGATAGTATTCCTACCTCGGATCAAAAAGTACTTATTCAGAGCAATGGCAACGTTGCTTTTGACGTAACCGATTTAGTTCATCCAGATGTTGCCTACCAGGTAGCCTTGGCTGCACGCGTAGTTGGTCTTGAGATTGCTGGCGTTGATTTGGTTGCGCAAGACATTAGTCGCCCACTGGCGGAACAAAATGCTGCCATTGTGGAAGTCAATGCTGGCCCTGGTCTTTTGATGCATTTAAAGCCAGCTAGCGGCAAACCCCAACCCGTTGGTAAGGAGATTGCTAACCACCTCTTTCCCCCTGATACAGATTTTCGTATTCCCGTTGTAGGCATTTGCGGTGAACATGGCAAAACGCCTGTTGCAGAAATGATTGCGCACTTCTTGCGCCTGACCAATGCCTATGTTGGCCTCTCATGCAGTAAAGGCTTGTTCTTTGGTAATCGTGCAATTCCTAATACCAATGCATCTAATTGGGAAAATGCGCGTCGCACTTTATTAAACCGTGCAGTAGAGGCAGTCGTGATTGAAAACAATCACCTCTCAATGCTAATTGAAGGTTTGGCTTACGATCGCTGCCAAGTTGGAGTCGTTCTCAATGTAGATCCCAAAGCGAATTTTCCTCAATACGCAATCTATGATGAAGAACAAGTCTTTAGCGTCGTGCGTACCCAGATTGATGTCGTACTCCCAACTGGCATTGGAGTTCTCAACGCAGATGACCCAATGTGTGTTCAGATGGCAGAGCTCTGTGATGGTCAAATCATCTTCTTCAGTGAGGACCCAAATTCTGAAGTCGTCAAAACCCATCTGCAAAATGGTGGTCGTGTAGTTCTCGTTGGTAAACAACAAATCACTCTCAAGTCTGGCAAACTGGATCAGAAATCGATTCCCGTGCCACGTCACTCAGAACCAGACTCTAGCGCCCCATGGAAAGGCATGAACCTAGGTGCAGCGATTGCTGTAGCTTGGGCTTTAGACATTCCATTTAATGTTATTGAAGCTGGCGCAGAAACATTTTCACCAGACCTTACAACTGCGATAGGGGCTTAATTGGAAATCACCCGTATCCGCATGTTGCGTGGCCCGAATTTATGGAGTCGCCACACTGCTTTAGAAGCGATTGTTTCTTGTGAAGCGTCGGAACGCTCAATCGACTCTATCCCCCAATTTGAAAGCAAGATTCGCGAACGCTTTCCGCAATTAGGTAGCATGCGCCGCGGCGGCCAAAATGAAGTACTTTCTTTAGCCCATGCTTTAGAACATGCCGCACTCGGTTTGCAAGCACAGGCTGGCTGTCCTGTTACCTTTAGTCGCGCAGTGCAAACCATTGATGTTGGTGTTTACCAAGTTGTCGTGGAATATACCGAAGAGGTTGTTGGACGCATGGCCTTTGATTTTGCCTTTGCCCTTATTCAAGCGACATTAAACGATGCGCCTTTTGATCTGGCTGCCGCTCTCTCTGAACTAGAGGCCTTGTATGAGGACGTGCGTCTTGGTCCTAGCACTGGCTCTATTGTTGATGCTGCCGTACAGCGCAATATTCCTTACCGTCGTATGACCGAAGGCAGCATGGTGCAGTTTGGTTGGGGTAGCAAACAAAAGCGTATTCAAGCAGCTGAAACTAGTGACACCAGCGCAATTGCCGAGGCAATTGCCCAAGATAAAGAATTAACCAAGAACCTTCTTGCTGCTGCTGGCGTGTCAGTACCGGTTGGCGAAGTTGTAACTACTGCTGATGATGCTTGGCGTGCTGCACAAAAAATTGGTGGCCCAATTGTTCTCAAACCCAAAGATGGAAATCAAGGTAAAGGTGTTGTTGCCAATATTCAAACTGAAGAAGATATCCGCGCCGGCTTTGAAGTAACTCAAGGCTTTGGTAGAGATACCATTGTTGAGCGCTACCTTCCTGGAGCTGACTATCGCTTACTGGTAGTTGGTAATCGCCTCTCTGCTGCAGCACGTCGTGAACCGGCTCAGATTGTTGGTGATGGCACACATACGATAGCCGAGCTGATTGACATCGAAAATAAGAATCCCTTGCGTGGCGATGGACATGCCACAGCGCTGACTAAAATACGACTTGATGACATTGCCCTGGCGCACTTAGCCAGCAGCGGGCTCAACCCTCAGTTCACCCCTAAAATTGGTGAACGCATCTTACTTCGCAACAATGCAAACTTGAGCACTGGTGGAACGGCTACTGATGTCACTGATGATGTCCATCCCGATGTAGCCGCTAGCGCAATCGCTGCTGCGCAAATGATTGGCCTTGATATTGCTGGTGTAGACATCCTATGTGAGGCAATCTACAAGCCCCTAGAGCAGCAAGGCGGCGGAATTGTGGAAGTGAATGCCGCACCTGGCTTACGCATGCACCTCAAGCCATCTTATGGCAAGAGCCGCCCGGTTGGCGAAGACATTATTAATACCTTATTTCCCGCTGGTGAAGATGGTCGTATTCCAGTTGTTGCAGTCACTGGCACTAATGGCAAAACAACTACTGTCCGTTTAATTGCTCATCTATTAAATGAAACTGGTCTGCGTGTTGGTATGACTACGACTGATGGTGTTTATGTCAATCATCGCTTAATTGACTCTGGCGATTGCAGTGGGCCCAAGAGCGCACGTAACGTATTGATGCATCCAGATGTCGATGCGGCCGTATTGGAAACTGCACGTGGCGGCATGTTGCGTGAAGGACTTGGTTTTGATCGCTGTGAAGTAGCTGTAGTGACCAATATTGGTGAAGGCGATCACCTCGGTTTGAACTACATCACTAGTGTTGAGGATTTAGTCATTCTCAAACGGGTTATCGTACAAAACGTGGTGCCAACTGGCGCTGCCGTCCTAAATGCTGCTGACCCTATGGTAGCAAAGATGGGAGACAAATGCTCCGGTCGCGTCATCTTCTTTGCCCAGAACCAGCACCATCCAGTCATTGCTGCACACCGTGCTAAAAACAAGAAAGTGATCTTTTTTGATGGCACTTACATTGTTGCCTCAAAAGGTTCGCGTGTTATGTACCGGTTTCCTGTTAGCGAAATTCCACTCACCCAAAGTGGCGTACTTGGTTTCCAGGTAGAAAATGCCATGGCTGCAATCGGTGCAGCCTGGGCGCTCGGCTTAGATGCAGAGAAAATTGCGCGTGGCCTCAATAGTTTTGAGAGCGATGCCAACTCTGTACCGGGTCGCTTTAATCAGTTCCAGCACAATGGCGCAACTGTGATTGCTGACTATGGGCATAATCCAGATGCAATGCGCGCCCTAGCAAGTGCCATTCAAGCCATGAAGCCTAAAAAGAGCCATGTTGTCATTAGTGGCGCTGGCGATCGGCGTGACGAGGATATTCGTGATCTCACTCGTGTTCTTGGCAACTCATTTGACAATGTCATCTTGTATCAAGATGCTTGCCAACGTGGGCGTGAAGATGGTGAAGTGCTTAAGCTTCTACAAGAAGGACTAGTAGGCGCAACTAAAGCTAAGCAAGTGAAGGAAATTCATGGGGAGTTCAAGGCGATTGATACTGCTCTAAACGACATCTCCGCTGGCGATATCTGTCTTATTCTGATCGATCAAGTCGAAGAGTCGCTTGCCTACCTCAAAGAAAAAGTGAAGCCCTAAGAGTGGTATTGCTTTAGTCGTTCAATCTCTTCTTTAGATCCCAGCATGACTGAGACGCGCTCATGCAATTCAGTTGGCCGAAGATCCATAATGGTCTGAGTGCCATTAATCGACGCACCACCGGCCTGCTCGACCAAGAAGCTCATTGGATTTGCCTCATACATCAAGCGCAACTTCCCCGCCTTCTTTGGGTCACGCTTATCCCAGGGATACATAAATACTCCGCCACGGGATAACACTCTATGAACATCGGCCACCATTGATGCAATCCAGCGCATATTAAAGTCTTTGTCACGAGTACCAGTAGTACCAGCTAAGCACTCTTCCACGTAACGGCGCACCGGGTCAGCCCAATGACGCATATTGGACATATTGATCGCAAACTCTTTAGTGGCAGGCGAGATAGTCACAGCATCTTTGATTAATAAGAACTCACTAGTCTCTTTATTTAGAGTGAACATCACTACGCCATCACCCAAAGTAAGCGCCATGGTTGTTTGGGGACCATACACCACATAGCCAGCCGCTACTTGGTGACGACCTGATAATAGAAAATCTGATGTTTGCAGTGGTGCGCTAGGATCTTGCTTCTTGAGTATTGAAAAAATAGTACCGATAGATACATTCACATCGATGTTAGATGAGCCATCCAGTGGATCAAACAAGAGAAGGTAGTCGCCAGTGCCTTGCACTGCTACAGGCAATTCCATTTCTTCTGAAGCAAGGCCTGCGAGAGATTTACATTCTTTAACGCCATCCATCAATTGATCATTTGCAATGATGTCGAGCTTTTGTTGTACTTCACCTTGCACATTGCCGCTACCAGCAGAACCTAACAAACCAATCAAGGCTCCCTGCGCTACTTCATGACTTAATGTAGAGCATGTATTAACTACTGCGAGCAATAAATCTTGCAGACCCGCAGGTATCGCAGCACCCTTCGGTTTAGCGCTAGCTAAATACTGCTTGAAATTGGTATTGATGCTTGAGGACAAAGGTGTTTCTCCGATTGTGACCAATGAAGTTCTTTAAGGCTCTATTTTGCCTTGTTATCAAAAAGACTAGTTACTCAGTGCCTTACCTATTACTTCCCGAGCATCTGGGGAGAGGGTTTGGCAGGCTGCCACGCGCTCCAAAGCCGATTTCATCTTGCCTTGATAGGGCTGGGCAAATAGGCACCAGCGATCTAGCGCCCTGGCTAAACGTGCTGCCACCTGGGGGTTGATCGGGTCTAGAGCCAGAACACTATCGGCCCAAAATTCATAGCCACTGCCATCCGCCTGATGAAAACTTGCTGGATTGTTGGAGCAGAAAGCATGAATGACGCTTCTTACTCTATTAGGGTTATTCATTTTAAATGCTGGATGCTCACGTAGTTTCTTCACTTCGCTCAAAGTTGAATCACGTCCATCTACTGGTGGGCGACTCGATTGCAATCCAAACCATTTATCAATCACTAGCGCATCGCTTGTAAAGCGTTCATAGAAATCAATTAAACAATCTGTTGCTTCCTTGGCGCCATGAATCACCAATCCAGTTAATGCAGCATAACGATCCGTCATATTATCGGCAATCCGATACTGATTGACTGCCATCGGTGCCCAAACAGCAGTATTAGCTTCGAGCAACATGCTTAGTGCAAGGTTTTTCAGAGCGCGTTTGCCTGCAGCTACGGCATCCGACTTAAACGTTCCAGGTGTTTGCATTTGTTGGTACAAAGCAGCCCACTCTAACTGCAACTGCTGAGCAATTTCTCTGCGGAATGCCCGGCGTGCGGTAAAGATTTTCTGTGGGTCTACGCTAGTACATTGCTCATACAGATAAGACTCCGCAGGTAGTGTGAGGGCTAGCTCTTTGAAAGCTGGATCTAGCTTAGGGTCCATTAAAAGATTCCGATAGGCATCAATAAGCTTGGCATCAGGCAAACGATGATTCAAAATCATTTGCATCGCCAACTTCTGACCAGCTTCCCAGCGATTAAAGGGATCGTCGTCGCTTGAGAACAAAGTTAATAGATCTGCTTCGCCTTGTTCAAAGTCTAAATTAATCGGGGCCGAGAAATCCCGATTAATCGAAAGCACTGGATGCTCATCAATGTTGTCAAAAGTCCAGTTTTGGCTTGCTTGCGTCAATTCTAATAATTGCTCTACTTGATCATTGCCCTTAGTAATCAAGCGCATCTTTAGTGGAATATGAAAGGGTTTCTTCTCAAGCTGACCTGGGCTTGGCGCGCAGCTTTGTGTCAGCGTAATCTGATATTGTTTTTTTGCTGCATCGTAATGCTCTTGCACTTTTGCCCTAGGGGTTCCTGCTTGGCTGTACCAATTTCTGAACTGGGTAAGATCTCTGCCGTTGGCATCGGCCATTGCCATTAAGAAATCATCACAAGTCACTGCTTGGCCATCATGACGCTTGAAATACAAATCCATGCCCTTGCGGAAGCCCTCTTTACCTAGCAGGGTTTGATACATCCGAACTACCTCAGAGCCCTTCTCATACACAGTCACCGTGTAGAAGTTGCTAATCTCTTGATACTCGTCAGGACGAATGGGGTGAGCCATCGGACCTGCATCTTCGGGGAACTGTAGTTGGCGAAGTAAACGGACATCCTCAATTCGCTTCACTGCTCTACCAGATTCACTACCCATTTGATCGGCCGAAAACTCTTGGTCTCTAAATACGGTCAAACCCTCTTTCAGGGATAACTGGAACCAATCTTGGCAAGTGACTCGATTACCAGTCCAGTTGTGAAAATACTCATGTGCAACTACGCTCTCAATATTGGCAAAGTCGGCATCGGTGGCAGTTTCTGGCTGGGCCAAGACAAACTTGGTATTGAAAATATTCAAACCTTTGTTCTCCATAGCGCCCATATTGAAATCACCTACTGCCACAATCATGAAGCGCTCTAAATCTAGCTCCAGACCAAAACGTTTTTCATCCCAATGAATCGAAGCAATTAAGGAATCCATGGCATGGCGGGTTTTCTTCAGATCGTGGGGTTCTACCCAGATCTGTAATAACTTCTTAGCGCCGCTGCTAGTAGTGATCGTTTCCTCTATACATTCCAACTTGCCAGCTACCAAGGCAAATAAATACGATGGCTTCGGAAACGGATCTTCCCAAATAGCACTGTGCCAGCCGTTTGGTAGTTTTTCAGTATTTAATAAATTGCCATTAGATAAAAGGACTGGACATTCTGCTTCTCGCGCGCGCAAGGTCACGCGGTAACGTGCCATCACATCAGGACGATCCAAGAAATAGGTGATTTTTCTGAAGCCCTCAGACTCACATTGAGTAAAGAAGTTTCCATTAGAGACATACAAACCCATCAGGGAGGTATTTTTTGCTGGCATACAAATGCAAATAATTTCAACGATGAATTTTTCTTTACCCTCGTTTGGTAAAGAATGAATTGTCAGAAAGTCAGGAGTGAGTTCAAAGTGACGATGGGCCTCACCATTAATCCGTAAACTCACAAACTCTAATTCTTGACCCACTAAAACTAATGGTGCCCCGGCCTCAAAGCTCTTGCCTGGTAAAACCTCAATCCGACTCTTCACAATTGTCCGTGCGGGATCTAAAGCAATATCAAGCTCTACTTGATCAAAGGTATAAACAGGGGGGCGGTATTCGAGCCGTCGAAAGCTCTGCGGCAGATCAGTTTTCATAGCTTTATTTTAAGCCTTGGCCAAAACTAGCTCCAGATCAGGGTAGCGATACCAATCGCGATGAAGGTGACAGCAGCCACAGCATGCACCCACTTAATCGGCATACGCTTTGTGAATTTTTGACCAACCCAGACTGCGGGGGCGTTAGCCAACATCATCCCCAATGTGGTGCCAAGCGTTACAGAGAATACATCTTCATAACGTGCGCCTAAGGCAATCGTCGCAATTTGGGTCTTATCGCCCATCTCCGCCAAAAAGAATAGTCCTACCGTCAGCAGAAATACTTGCCATGCTCGATCAGCAACCTTTGATCCGGCCGCATCATCAATATGATCGGGGACTAAAAGCCATAGCCCGATTCCTAAGAAGCTCAAACCCAAAATCCAGCGCATGACATCTGGAGAAACTAGGCTTGTTAACCAATGACCCAGCAAGGCAGCACAAGCATGGTTAGCAATGGTGGCGATGAATATTCCAGCAATAATGGCCAAAGCTTGTTTAGGGTAGCGAGCAGCTAACATCAAAGAAAGTAGTTGGGTTTTATCACCCATCTCTGCTAATGCAACAACCCCTGCAGAGAGAGTTAGAGCAGAAAGGTCCATGAAAGTTTTAGCCTAGTAAGGTGCCGATTAAATAGTGCGATGAGGAACTTTAGATCCCCCAAGGCACTATTCTCACACAACGCTCACAAAGAGCTAGATCTTCAGAAGCTCCTCTGCACAGGAAAAATCCAGTCCCTGAGCTTGAGCAACTGGTTTAGATGTCAATAACCCTTTATGCACACTCAAACCATTGCGCAAGTGATGATCAATCGATAAAGCATCTATCAGCCCTCGATTAGCTAAGGCCTCCACAAATGGATAAGTCGCATTCGTTAAGGCAAAGGTAGATGTTCTAGCAACAGCACCAGGCATATTGGCAACACAGTAATGCAGTACATCATCTACCAAGAATGTAGGGTCAGTGTGCGTAGTAGGTCTGGAAGTTTCAAAGCATCCGCCTTGGTCAATTGCTACATCGACCACTACCGAACCCGACTTCATCTTTTTGACCATCTCATGTGTAACTAACTTTGGCGCAGTACCACCAGGCAAAAGAACTGCTCCAATGACAACATCTGCTTCACAGATCTGCTGCTCAATCAATAAATTGTCAGAATAAAAAGTGCGCACTCGGTTGCCGTACAACATGTCGATCTGACGTAAGCGATCAATATCACGATCAAAGATGCAGACATCAGCACCCATCCCTACTGCCATTTGTAGGGCATTGCGGCCCACCACCCCACCACCCAGAATGACAATCTTAGCGGGTGAAACACCGGGGACCCCTGCCATCAGAACGCCTAAACCACCATGCGTCTTTTCTAAATGAGATGCAGCTGCCTGAATTGACATCCGACCAGCCACCTCACTCATCGGAGCTAACAGCGGTAATGCCCCGCTCATGGCTGTTACCGTCTCATAGGCAATGCAAGTAGCACCAGAATCAATTAATGCTTTAGTCTGTTTTGGATCAGGGGCTAAATGTAGATAAGTAAACAAGATCTGATCTTCACGGAGCATTGCGCATTCTTGTGCTTGCGGCTCTTTCACTTTCACAATCATCTCAGCCTTATGAAAAACTTCTGCAGCGCTATCAACGAGTGAGGCGCCTGCGATTCGATAAGACTCATCCGTCAGGCCAATTTGCTCTCCTGCTCCTCGTTGAATCAGAACCATATGGCCTTGCCTACAAAGGCCCCTAACGTTGCCAGGGGTTAATCCCACCCGGAACTCATTATTTTTTACTTCTTGAGGTACGCCAATAATCATCGTCATCTCCTATTATTTAAATTCACGATTATTTTTTGTTTTATGGTGCAAACCAACGATATAAAACATCACTAGAAACACCGCCAATAAACACGGCCCCAATATCAAAGCGATCCGTGCATCCTCATGAAAACCCATCAGTACAACTACTAAAAAGATGAATGCCAAAGCAAACCACGAGGAATACGGATACCAAGGCGTGCGATAGGCAAGCTCGGCTACTTGGACTTGAGTTAATGAGCGGCGGAATTTGATTTGCGTAAACAAAATTGCAATCCAAACCATTAGCCCAATAAAGGTGACTGCAGCCATGATGTAATGGAACGCTTTATCTGGCACAAAATAGTTCAAGACAACGCCTGTCATAGAGACCGCAACAGTAGCGATGACCGCACGATGAGGAACACCGTACTTGGATAGTGTTGAAAATGATGCTGGTGCATAGCCATTATTTGAGAGGGAATACAAGAGTCGGCCCCCACTAAAGATCCCTGCGTTACAAGATGAGAGCGCTGCGGTAATCACGACAAAGTTAATTAAGCCAGCCGCTTCACGCAAACCGATACGCTCAAACATGACCACAAAAGGACTACCCTGCTGACCTACTTCATTCCAAGGGAAGATCGCCAAAATAACCAAGATCGCACCCATATAGAAAATCAAGATGCGCCATGCCAATGAATCAATCGCCATTGGGATTGTTTTCTTTGGATTCTCAGCCTCGCCAGCAGACAAACCAATCATCTCAATGCCAACATAAGCAAATAAGACCATCTGCAGTGAGAGCAGCATGCCACTAATTCCGTTTGGGAAGAAGCCGCCGTGCTGCCACAGATTACTTAAGCCAATGGGTTGCCAATCATTGGTAAAGCCAAATAGGATTACTGATCCACCAAGCGCAATCATCGCAATAATCGCCACCACTTTGATCAGCGCAAACCAAAATTCAAACTCGCCAAAGACTTTGACGGCAATCAGATTAATTAAACCCATCATCACTATGGAAGATAGTGCCCAGATCCACTGCGGCGTTTCTGGAAACCAAATTCCCATATAAATGCCCACAGCAGTCACTTCGGCAATACCTACTACAACCCAATAGGTCCAATAACCCCAGCCGACCATGTAGCCTGCCAATGGACTTACATAACTATTCGCATAGGCCGCAAATGAGCCCGCTACAGGTTCGTGCACCGCCATTTCACCCAGAGCACGCAGCACAATGAAGGCAACGATCCCTGCTAACAAATAACCCAAGAGAATGGATGGTCCGGCAAGTTTGATCGCGCTTGCTGATCCTAGAAATAACCCAACCCCAATCGTTGAGCCCAAAGCCATCAAGCGAATGTGTCTTACTTTGAGATGGCGTTTTAAGCCAGTGTGTTCAGTCTGCAAAAGAGACCTCCTTTCGGTTTGTCGTTGGCCCATTTACCAACGAGGCAAAGTCTAGGGAGTGCTGAGCAGATCTACTAGGGGATAAAAATACCTAAAGTGATTAAAGGTATAAAAAGTAGATCACCTATAAATAAAATGTCTTTAAAATCAAGACTGCTGTGATCTCAAAAATATTTCTGACTGCACAAGAATCAGAAACTTCCTACAGGGAATCCCCTTAAGGATTTATTGCCAATACAGCAAAAATTAGGCTTGCACCGCAATCAGATTGAGAATCTCAGCGGCGGCGGCAAGACCACAGGCCGCAGTTACCATGACTGTGGAGCCGTAACCAGTACAAGCCAGACCACCACTGGCTTTACCAGCACGAGGTTCGTGAGAATAAATAGCGCGAATCCCAATTTTTTTCTTGAGATTTCTGGAAAAGCCGTGATCTTGTCTCAGTCCTTGGCGTACCTTTGCTAACAAGGCATCTTGCTCGGTACGAGAGAGATCATCACAACGTACAGAAGTAGGGTCCGTTTTACCACCTGCTGCGCCACACATGACTAGTGCACGATTATTTTTAGTTGCCCATACTGATAAAGCAATTTTGGTTTGTACTGAATCTGTAGCATCTAATACCAAAGCTTCTGTTGGTATTAGCACATCTAAATTGTCTGGCGTTAGAAATTCATCGCAGGGTGTTAATGTAATCTCAGGATTAATTTGCAAAATCCGCTGTGTCATAGCCTCCACTTTAGCTTTACCGTACTGCCCTTCTAAAGCATGGATCTGGCGATTGGTGTTGCTCTCTGCAATGTGATCAAAGTCGACTAAGACGAGATGTCCAATACCGGTGCGGGCTAATGCCTCAGCCGCCCAAGAGCCGACCCCACCCAAGCCCGCAACCACGACTGTGGCATTGTGAAAGCGCTCACGCAGCTCTGGTCCATAGAGTCTTGCGACCCCGCCAAAACGACGATCTTCAATGCTTTCTGCTACCTTGTCTTCTGCCATAGCTTCTCTTTATACTGAATAAATGGACTCCATTGCTCAACTTCGCAAAAACTATACCTTTGGTCAGCTTTCTGAAACTGATGTTCCGGGCAATCCATTGCCTCTTTTTAAGCTCTGGTTTGACCAGGCGGTAAGAGCCGAGTGTCCCGAACCCAATTCCATGACTTTAGCCACTGCCGATAAAGACGGAAATCCATCAGCTCGTATTGTCTTACTAAAAGGCGCCGATCAAGACGGCTTTACCTTTTTCACTAACTACGAAAGCCAAAAAGGTAAAGATTTAGCAGTCCGTCCGCAAGCAGCCCTACTTTTTCATTGGCATGAGCTAGAGCGCCAAGTTCGTATTCAGGGACTTGTAGAACGTGTGAGTGTCGCTGAAAGCGATGAATACTTTCACTCTCGTCCTTCAGCATCACGAATTGGTGCCTGGGCTTCACCACAAAGTTCAGCTATTCCGAATCGTGAATTTTTGGAAGAAGCTGAGAAACGCTTCAAAGCAGAATTCGGAGATGCGCCGCCTCGTCCTGAGCATTGGGGTGGTTACCGCCTACGCCCTACTGAAATGGAATTCTGGCAAGGTCGACCCTCCAGACTGCATGATCGTATCCATTACAAGTTAGATGAATCAACTTGGCGTGTAAACCGCCTTGCTCCCTAGGAGTAGTGCGGTGATATGAGCGATTTAAATTTCGCTCTGAACTTTGCTAATTTAGGTGCAACCACTGCCCTGCAATAACCTTGATTGGGATTTTGCACAAAGTAATTCTGGTGATAGTCCTCAGCCGGGAAAATCGTTGGTGCTGCATCAATTTGCGTCACTACTGGGCTGGAATAAATTCTAGAATCATTGAGCTCTTTTACAACCTCGTGTGCAATCTTGTCCTGCTCATCGCTATGCGTAAAAATCACTGATCGATATTGCGTCCCGTGATCATTGCCTTGATAGTTCAATGTGGTGGGATCATGAATCACAAAGAAAATTTCTAATAAATCTCTAAATGAAATTACTTGTGGATCAAACATGATGTCCACAATTTCAGCATGTCCAGTAACCCCAGTACAAACTGCTTCATAAGTAGGGTTAGGCCGGGGGCCACCGGCATAGCCAGAAACAACCGATTTAACCCCGGTAATTTGCTGGTATACCGCTTCAAGACACCAAAAACATCCACCACCCAAGGTGGCCTGCTCTAGTAGGGGCTGATTTTTATCAAGAGTTTCGTTCATGGCTTTATCCTAATGCCTTATTCCTATCTTTGCCAACTATTAAAAACTATGAATCGCTTCACGATCCAGCTTGATGAAATCAAGGCGGCCTATGCGGCTGAACCCAACCCTACTCTTGAAGTGAGGTTGGAGCGCATTGGTCGAATCAAAAAGATGATTAAGGCTAATGAAGAAAAAATCTGTAAAGTGTTAGCAGCCGATTTTGGAATACGCCATCCGATTGAAACCCACCTTGCAGAATTTCAAATGGTGTATCAGGCCTGTCAGTACACTGCCAAACATCTTAAGGAGTGGATGAAGCCTGTACAGATGGAAACCCCCTCATACATGGGATCTTCAGAAGCGTGGGTTGAAAGTCAATCGATTGGGGTTATTGGAATTATGAGCCCCTGGAATTACCCAATTCAATTAGCACTCGTTCCTGCAATTGCTGCCCTAGCTGCCGGTAATCGTGTTTGGCTAAAGCCTTCTGAGCGGTGCTCTCGTACCTCTGGATTCTTAGCAGGCTTGATTCAAGAATATTTTCACCCCAGCGAATTTTGTGTCACCGCTGGTGGCATTGAAGTTGCAGAACAGTTTGCTGCATTGCCATTTAATCATCTCCTGTTTACTGGATCAGAAGCTGTTGGCAAAAAAGTGATGCGTGCTGCTGCTGAAAACCTGACTCCTGTGACGCTAGAGCTTGGCGGTAAAACACCAGCCATCATCGATTCCACAGCCAAACTTCAGGAAGCGGCAGCTGCCATTATTTATGGCAAATTACTCAATGGTGGTCAAACCTGCATTGCTCCAGATTATGTTTTGATTACATCAGGCAATCAAGACGCTTTTGTTAGAGAACTTCAAACTGCTGCTCAATCCCAATTTAGCAATCCTGAAGAGCTGACTGGCCCGATTGATGATGATCAGCTGCAATATTGGCAGCACCTGGTAAGCGATGCGGTAGACCGTGGCGCAAAAGTCATTCCTTTGCTAAATAATCCATCTGCTGGCGCAAGAAGGTTTGAACCTGTTGCATTAATTGATGTGTCACCTCAGGCTCGTGTGCTGCATGAAGAAATCTTTGGGCCGATTCTTCCAATAGTGACGATTGCAGATACCGCTGCAGCCATTACTTATGTCAATAACAGACCTAATCCATTAGCGCTTTACTGGTTTGGTAAAGATAAAAAGAATCTGCGGCGTGTTTTAGAAGAGACCCGCTCTGGTGGTGTCACTATCAATGACACCTTATTACATGCTGCAGTCCAAGCACTCCCATTCGGTGGAATTGGTGCCAGTGGTATTGGCGCTTATCACGGTAAGGCAGGCTTTGATACCTTTAGTCACCACAAGCCAATTCTGGAAGTGCGTGGCTTGCTGGGTAGCAATCTTTTGAAGGGTACTAAGCCGGCACGTCCACCCTATGAGAAGAACACAGAACGCCTATTAAAGCGGCTCAAGTAATCAGGCGATTAGTAAGCGCAGAGCAAATCCGATAAATAAGAGCCCTGCTAGCATCCATAGGCTAGCAGCCCAACGCGGATGATTCTCAAAAAACTTTGAGAACAATTGGCCTACGCAAATTAAGGCCGCCAAATAGGTCATGCTCATCAACTGTAAAACCGTGGCAAGGTATAAAAAAGTATATGTAGGATTTACAGAATCAGGACGAATAAATTGTGAAAAGAAGGCGATAAAGAAAAAGATTGCCTTGGGGTTTGTGAGCGATAGAACAAGGGCTGCAAGCAATGGATGTAATCGCATGAGGCGCGCTTGGATTTCATAAGATTCTGAGGGCGGCTCGGATACCCAGCGCTGTTGGCCACTCCGCAGCAAGCCAACTCCCATCCATGCTAAATAGGCGGCGCCCAGAGTTCTGATAATCATAAAAAGTACCGGTGATGACGTTAGCAATGAGGCCGCGCCCAAGGCAACGGCGATCATCAAAACTAAATCGCCAATAAAGATACCTAGCGCACTCCAAGCGCCTAACTTCCAACCTCTTTGAGTCGTAGTTGTTAAGACATAAAGCGAGTTGGGCCCTGGCAATAAGATGATGAATAGAGTGCCGAGCAGATAGCTTGTGAAATCAATAATTCCAGCATTTGAGGGCTTGAGTAGGTCTAATGAGAAAAATTCCATCTCTGCATCATAATTAATTCGGGAAAACCCTTGTAATACCCCCCTCAAACTGTCATAATAAGAGGCTTTTTTAAGCAATTTGATTCATCGCCCCCCAGCTATATTTCAGCGGCTAGTTTAGAAGTCATAAACCAAACAACGCTGCCGCCTGCCTGATGGTCGATGCCTTTGACCATCGCACCCTATAAAACCATGGGTGCAACATACGGAGACATCCCTTTGAGGGGATGTGTAACAGCATGACTTTTTCTAAAGAAACTAAACCCGAGTCGAAAGACTCAAAGCCCCCTGGAATGACATTCCAGTCTTTCGCCCTAGCGGCGCCACTTCTTAAAAACGTTGCTGAGTTGGGCTTTACCCAACCCACTGATGTACAAGCTCAGGTTATTCCTGCAGCTTTAGCTGGCGGTGACTTATTGGTCAGCAGTCAAACTGGTAGCGGTAAAACCGCAGCCTTTTTATTGCCTTTGATTAATCAACTCATCGATGCTAACCCGAACAATTCACCTGTACCAGGCCGTGCACAACCTAAAGTATTAGTGCTCTGTCCTACCCGTGAATTAGCGCAACAGGTTACCGCTGATGCAGTGAACTTAGTTCGCGGCATGAAAGGTATCCGTATTGCAACCGTTATGGGTGGCATGCCTTATGGCAAGCAAATCCAAGCTCTGAAAGGTGCCTTGTTAGTTGTTGCAACCCCAGGTCGTTTACTCGACTTGTGCGATAGCAAAGCAATTCGCTTGGATGATGTTAAGCAACTCGTAATTGATGAAGCGGATCGCATGCTCGACATGGGATTTGCGGATGATCTCGAGGCAATTGACAAACGTTGTTCAGGCCGCAATCAGACTTTAATGTTCTCTGCAACCTTTGCACCCAAGATTATGTCTTTAGCTAATGCTTTGACTACCGATGCTAAGCGGATTGAGCTTGCTCACGCAGGTGAAAAGCACGCCAACATTGAACAGAAGCTGCATTGGGCTGACAGCATGTCACACAAGCACAAGTTACTTGAGCACATTTTGTCTGACGCCACTTTAGATCAAGCGGTTGTGTTTGCTAGTACCCAAGTTGAAAGCGAAAAGATCGCTGATACATTGCGCGCTAATGGCTACGAAGCAACTGCACTTCACGGTGCAATGCCTCAAGCTGTGCGTATGCGTCGCCTAGAGTCTTTGCGTAAAGGTCATACCAAGATTTTGGTAGCGACTGATGTAGCGGCTCGAGGTATTGATGTACCACGCATTAGTCACGTGATTAACTTTGGCTTGCCAATGAAACCCGAAGACTATACGCACCGCATTGGTCGTACTGGTCGCGCCGGTCGTAATGGCGTCGCTATCACTTTGGTTGAACATCGTGATCGCGCTAAGATTCGCAATATCGAGCGCTTCACACAGCAAGATATCGTGGCATCAGTGATTGCTGGCCTTGAGCCACAAGCAAAGCCTAGCTTTGGTGGTGGTCGCGCTGGTGGTGGCGGTGGTCGCTCAGGTGGTGGCAACCGCTCAGGTGGTGGTGGCGGTCGTTATGGCTCAGGCGCACGTTCTGAATCGCGCTTTGGTAGCGGTGGTGGCACTGGCGGCGGCAACCGTTCAGGCAATCATTTTGAAGCGCGTTCGACTGATTCCCGTTCAGCCGATTCACGTCCAGCACGTTCTGCTGACTCACGCCCTGCGCGTTCTGCTGATTCACGTCCAGCACGCTCACCTGACTCACGTCCTGCAGGTCCACGTTTTGCTAAACCAAAGTCTGGCGGTCAACGTCGGAACTTTAGCGGTAGCTAAGAATGATTCGCCGTAATCGTCTCCGTTCTGCATGGAATCGAGTCGGTTCCGGTGAAATTCATCGGGCGCCACGAAAGTGGCAGCCTTGGCTTACTGATACTGGGTCACTCACTCAAAAAATTGAGAATGCAATTGGTCAAAAACTAGAAGTTCAAGTTTTGCGAGATTGCCCTCAATCACTCAATAGCGACGAAAGTCGCTATTTCCATTTCAAAATTAGGCGCTGTAGAGTGCGTGAAGTGCTTTTATGTGCAAACAAGATTCCTGTAGTGATGGCGCATAGTGTTATTCCTACCTTAAGCTCTAGTGGCAGCAATCATGCTGTTCTACGCCTAGGTACAAAGCCTTTAGGTGCCGTATTGTTTGCAAAAACACGCAAGCACTCCAAAGCAAAACCGCCACGAGATATTGCGCGCTTAGATAAAAGTAGTCTCTTGTGGAAACGATGCTCCAAAAATTACTCTGAATTGAGCTCACCCTTGTGGGCGCGCCGTACCCTGTATCAGTTAAAGGGCCGACCAATATTGGTCAATGAAATTTTCCTACCCGCCTTACTAAGTTTCTTAAAAACTGAGATCACTTAGATCATTAGCCAGGCTAGGCTAGCCTTAATTAAAGCCTCGTCACCAGCCTCAGTAGTAAAAACTTCACCGAAACCAATCGCCTTTGCTGCATTGGCAATATTGTGGTGTGAACATAAGGCGCTTGCGCTTTGAAGGCCTTGTGGAAATTGATCCTTCATTACTTGACCTAAATAACGCACCGCTTCAGAAGAGGTGAGTAGCCAAAGTGATTTTGAAATGTCCATTTCACGAATCGCATGCCAAGCTGGGTTATCAAGATCTAAGGGCACGCGAGTGTATGTAGAGATGGCCTCTACTGTTGCCCCTGCTGTTACTAAAGTATCGGCCAGCCATTCTCGGCCACCCTCACCTTTGAAAATAACGATCTTCTTGCTTTGCCAATCCCAGCCAAGGCCTTGCAGCTCTTGCCATAGCCCCACTGAATCCCAATGCTCATTATTCGTGGGGATCAATACCGGGGTGGGACTTTTCTCCTGACCAATCCCATGGTTTTGTAATGCCAGCTTGCTGCTGCCACCCATCACCCCAATCGGAATAATCTTCTTTGAAAATTCTTGCCAGTCACGCTCTAGTAAACGCATGGCACATTCAATGGCATTTGGACTAACAAAAATGGCGAGATCTGCATCTTTTAAAGTCGTGGCAATGTGATCTGCTAATTGAGCATCTGTTTTGGGCACAATTGTCAGTAGAGGAAGTGAAACTATTTCTGGAAGGCTGCGCTTAGCAACCCCACTTTGCTCAATACTATTCATCAGTATCTCAATCAACTGACGAGCTTGGCCACTAGGCCTAGTAACGACGATGGTTTTAGTACTCATCGTTACTATGATTTCTATTTAGAAATTTTGGGAATTAAATCTGCTGCACCCTGTGCCAATAAGTCTTTTGCAACGGCAAGTCCTAGCGCCTCTGCATCTTCAATCGACTGCACTCTGGCATTGCCATTAGCAATACAAATCGCTTTGCCATCTACACTTGCTACAAAAGAACGAATTTGCATCTGGCTTTGGTCCCATACAGCATGGGCTGCCAAGGGCACCTCACAGGAGCCACCGAGCTGACGAGACACCATCCGTTCTGCAGAAACAGCAAATAAAGTTGGCAAGTCATTGAGGGGTGCAAGCCATTGTTTGATATTGGGATGCTTACTTAAAGTCTCAATACCTAAAGCACCTTGACCAGCAGCTGGCGTATATGGGTCATAGGGAAGATATGCCCGAATACGGCTTTCTAGACCTAAGCGTTTTAATCCTGCTGCAGCCAAAATGATGGCTTGATACTCACCACGATCTAACTTACCCATACGGGTATCCAAATTTCCACGCAGCGGATGAATTTCTAGATGCGGGAGTTTTGCTCGTAGCACTGACTCACGACGCAAACTCGAAGTTCCTACGATCGCTCCTTTAGGTAAGTCTTCGAGAGTTGCATAGTCATTCGAGACAAATGCATCACGTGCATCTTCTCTAGCCATGACACAAGCAAGATCAAATCCTTCTGGCATCACCATCGGAACATCCTTGAGGGAGTGCACCGCCAAATCAGCACGCCCATCCTCAAGAGCAGTTTCGAGCTCCTTGACAAAAAGGCCTTTGCCACCCACTTTAGAGAGGGCTTTATCCAAAATCTGGTCCCCACGGGTAGTCATGCCCAAAATCTGGACATCACACTCTGGATAGAGCTTTTTTAGGCAATCTCGGACGTGTTCTGCCTGCCACATGGCTAGGCGA